>Ga0136644_10002403_pt1 | contig 14358 bp, 11 predicted proteins | sample C_130820_EF_Meta_FD_94780 | JGI IMG/M metagenome (GOLD analysis project Ga0136644, IMG submission 94780) | Freshwater microbial communities from Lake Croche, Canada to study carbon cycling - C_130820_EF_MetaG (v2) (version 2) | ecosystem: Environmental > Aquatic > Freshwater > Lake | place... | reverse complement strand
GTCGTCACGCATATGCATCCCGACCATGTCGGCATGGCCGGATGGCTGTCGCGCGAGTTCGACATCGAGCTGATGATGTCCCGCCTCGAATACCTCACCTGCCGGGTACTGGTGGCCGATACCGGACGCAGTGCGCCTGAAGACGGCGTCAGCTTTTATCGGGCAGCCGGCTGGACTGAGGAGGCGATCGGGTATTACCGCGCCCGCTTCGGTGGATTCGGAAAAGGTGTCTCGGCGCTGCCGGAGCATTACAAGCGACTGCGCGACCGACAGGTGCTGAAGCTCGGTTCGAACGAATGGCAGGTGATCGTCGGTCGCGGCCACTCGCCCGAGCATGCCTGCCTCTACAGCGCGCAGGCCAAACTGCTGATTTCAGGCGACCAGGTGCTGCCCCGGATCTCATCGAATGTGTCGGTGTTCCCCACCGAACCCGACGGCGATCCGCTGGGTGAATGGCTCGACTCCATCGCCATGCTCAAGCGCGAGATTCCCGACGATGTGCTGGTACTGCCGGCCCATAACGAGCCCTTCTACGGTTTGCATGCCCGACTTGATCGCTTGGCCGGCGGCCACGAGCGCGGTCTCGACCGACTGCGTGACCGGCTCGCCGAACCGCGTCGGGTAATCGATGTGTTCGGTTCGCTCTTTGCGCGACCGATCAATGGCAATCAGGTGCTGGGCCTGGCAACCGGCGAGGCGATTGCACATTTGAATTATCTGATTGCGCGCGGCGAAGCCGTTCGCGAGCTCGATGACGCAGGCATCGCCTGGTATCGCAGGGTTTAGCCCGCGAGCGGTCAGCGCATCGCTGCCTCACAGGCATCGCTGCTCAAGATAAGCAACGCCCCCGAAAGACGACTTCGCCTTGCGGGGGCGTTTCAGTCTGGACCGACGTGGATCGTCGGTCAGACCCTGAGCATCAATTCAACCGGGTCGTCCTGAGTGCAGGCGGCGCGACCGGCGATTTTGCGCCGAAATAGGTCACCAGCGCATCGATGTCGATCGTGCCGCTGCAGACCGTCTTGCCCTGGGCGAACACCGTGAAGTTGTCGCCGCCGGTTGTCAGGAAGCTGAGCGTCGCGATGCGATAGGTCTTCGCAAGGTCCAGGGCCTGGCCGTTGACCTTGACCGACGAGACGACGACGCGAGCACCTTGCCCGGGCGCCGCGCCAAGCGGCTTGGACGCATCCCAGGTGTAGGTCAGTTCCTTGGAGATCTGAAGCAGTCGACCACCGCCGTTGATGCCGGTCTTGGCGGTCGAGTTCGGGGTTTCCCACTGCTGCTCGAGAAGACGGATCACCTGCTGTCCGCTCATGTCGACCGTGCAAAGCGTGTTGGCGAAGGGATTGACGTCCAGAAGATTGCCATAGGTGACCTTGCCTGCCGCCGTGGCGAAGAGAAGGTCAGCCCGGACACCGCCGGGATTGGTCATCGCAAAGTCCGCCGCCGGGCTGCCTGCCAGATACGCATCGGCCAGCACATCGCCCATCGCGCCTTCGCAGGTTTCATCCCGGCCCAGCACCGGGTTGTTGTTCAGCAGGCAACGCTTGATGTCGGCCGTGATGCTGCCGACGACCTTGTTCTTGAGCGGCGCGGTGAGCGTGACGTATTTGGTCACCAGCGCATCCATGTCGGCATCCTTGGTCAGCTTGGTGAAACCTGCCGGCAGCGCAGCCGTCGTGGTGTCCTGGATCACCGCCCGATTCTCGGCGGTCTTGGTCTTCACGCCTTTGGAGGGGATCACTGTCAGATCGATGTCTGTCGCGACCGCGCCGTAGAAGGCAGCCTGCGTCAGCAGTTTGCCTTTGTAGTTGCAGTTGTATTCCTGGTGCGAATGGCCGCTGACCACGACATCCACATCAGCGCCGGTCTTATCCAATACCGCAAGGATGTCGCCCGACAAGCCCGGGCAGGTCTTGTCGTTCAGTGTGCTGGCGGTGGTTTGCCCGCCCTGATGAATCAGTACGACGACCGCATCCACGCCTTTGCGCTTGAGTTCGGCAGCGCGGGTGTTGATGACCGCAGACTCCTCGAGGAAGGTCAGGCCGACCACACCGCTCGCACTGACGGCGGTTGGCGTGTCTTTCAAGGTCAGACCGATGAATCCGATCCTGACAATGCCGAAGTCCTTGATGAAGGTCGCAGGCAGCAGCGTCGTGCCGGCTTGATCGGTCGCGACGTTTGCGGCCAGCCATTTGAACTTTGCGCCAGAAAAGGCGTTGTTTTGCAGGCAGGTGTCTGTCCCGGGCGTGCGACCGGGAAAGCAGCCGCCGTTCTGGAGGCGAAGCAGTTCGGTTTTTCCGGCATCGAACTCGTGGTTGCCGACCGCGGTGACCTCCAGCCCGAGGGTGTTGAGCACATCCACGGTGGATTCGTGGTTCAACACCGTCGAAGTGAAGGGGGCGGCGCCGACCAGATCGCCAGCACCGACAACGATGTTGTTGGCGTTCTTGGCCTTGAGGGACTTAATCATCGTCGCGAGATAGGCCGCACCGCCGACGCTGACCTTGGTTCCGGCGGGATTGCTCGGATCAGGAATCGTGACCTGCCCACCGTTGGTCGAAGCCGGAGATTCGATGTTTCCGTGAAAGTCGTTCAGCGCGATCAGCTTGACCGGCACCGAGACCGTGGCAAGCGAATCCAGCAGCTTGTCGTGAGCGTCGCCGACCGCCAGAGGCGAGGTCAGCAGATCGGTCACGCCAGCCGGCAAAGACAAACCTGCCTTGCCGAGCGCCGCGACGACAGTACCTTGCGCGGTCGCGAGCGCAGCCGGGGTCAGTGCGGCAGCCGCCTTGCTGTCAAATTTGGCGAAGTAGTCGGTCGTGTCGGCGTTGATCTGCCCGATGATGTTGTCGGTCAGCGGCGTGACATTAAGATTGTTGACGACGTTACCGGTGCCGGCTGCAACCGAATAGATCATCCGCTTGCCGTTATCAACCCCGACCACGCAGGGAAGCGCCCCGGGGGCGAACACCATGAAGGTGCCGCTTGAGGTCGTGGTCGCCGAGCCGGTACTGGTTCCGCCGGTGCATTTGGCCGTCACCGGTGCATTCGCGATTGCGGCGCCCGTCGCGGCAGTGCCGCTGATCCGGACCTGATCGCTCGAACTGCTTGAATCATTGCCGCCGCAAGCGGCAAGCAGTGCCGCGACACCGATGCTCAGCGCGAAGGCGCTTTGCCTGACGCGACTGAGTCGGCTCCCCGAGAAGAGCGTGTCTGAATCATTGCGACCAACGGTGGTCGAGTCACGGTGCGCAGCCATTGGTTTGCCTTCAATGATCGAATTGAGGAAATAAGTCCGCCGTAAGATCGCTCAGCAAAATGACTCTCTGGTGAAAATCTAATGAATGTCAGTCACATGACAGCCGGACATCGAGGCCGCGAGGACCGTGCGTGCAGGACGGGCCAATCGACGCCCTTCGGACAGGCTCAGACGTGGATGCGGATGCTGCGAACAGGCACAGTCCTCGCCTTGTCGCTCGCAAGCATGGGCATCACGACCCGCGTTCTCGCGGCCCCGACACTCGATACCGTGAGCGCATCCGCCCGAGACGCCCAGCAGCAATGCCATCGTCTGATGCATCACGACGCCGATGAGTATGAAGCGTGTATCGGCATGCTCATCCGCGCGGCGGGGCGCAACCGCGCCAAGCGGCTCGGCATCAGTTACTTCGGCTGGGTCGGTGCGATGAACTCGGCGCGAGTCGGCTTGCCCGGTGCCGAAGCGGCTGCCGGCCGCTTTTTGCCGATCTTCCGTCGCGAGCAGAAATCGCTCGGCATCAGCGACGATTCGCTGTGTACGACCGTGCCGGGTGACTGTACCGTCCGACTCGCGCAGATCAGGCAGGCTGAGGCCGCACGACGCTGAGCAGCCCGCTAATGCAAGGCACGACCGAATGCAGACGGTCCTGCCATCAACGAAAGGATCGAGGCGATGCTGACGATTTGGGGACGAAACAATTCGATCAACGTAATAAAGGTACTGTGGGCCTGCGACGAGATCGGAATTGCCTATCGACGCATCGACGCCGGCCTGCAGCATGGCGTGGTCGATACGCCAGAATACCGGCAGATGAACCCCAACGGACGGGTACCGACCATCGACGACGACGGCTTTGTGCTCTGGGAATCGAATGCCATCGTCCGGTATCTCGCCGCCCGGCATGAGCGCGATGATCTGTTGCCGCGTGAGGCGAAGGCGCGGGCCGACATCGAGCGCTGGATGGACTGGGCGACCGCCAGCCTGACCGTCGGCATGACACCGCTCTTCTGGCAACTCATCCGCACGCCGTCGGACAAGCGCGATGCGCGGGTACTTGAGCAGGCCGTGATCGACGCCGAGCGTTGCATGCGCCTGCTCGATCAGCATCTGGACTCGCGTGATTACCTGAGTGCCGGCCGTTTCACCGTCGCCGATATGCCGGCTGCAGCCTTCGTGCAGCGATGGAGTTCGTTGCCGATGACGCGTCCGGCGCTGCCCGCGCTGGAAGCCTATCGGCAACGAATGTTGCTGCGAGATCCGTTTCTCGCCAATGTGGTCCAGACACTCAGCTGATCGACGATGTCTTACTGGTCGGCCTTGATGCCAAACTCGTCCGACATCTTTTTCCATTTTGCCAGTTCGGAGTGAGTGAAGTCTCTGAACTGCTCCGGCGTTGGCGTCACCACCTCACTGCCGGTTTCGGCAAGCCAAGCCGCGTATTCAGGTTCGCGAACCACCTTGGTGACTTCGGCATTGAGCCGGGTGACGACGGCTTTAGGCGTGCCGGCCGGTACAAACAATCCGGTCCAGGACATGAAGTCGAAGCCGGCATAGCCCATCTCACCCATGGTCGGCAGATCGGGAAAGCGCGCGATCCGCTTGGGCGCCAGCGTACCGAAGGGGATCACCTTACCGGTCACGATGTACTGCTTGTCGACTTCGGCCAGAAAGCCGATCGAGATATGAACTTGTCCTGCGGCGGTATCGAGCAGCATCGGACCAGTCCCCTTGTAGGGCACGGTGCGAAGTTCGATTTTGGCGCTGCGCGCCAGCAGTTCGCAGGCGAAATGCTGACCGCTGCCGTGGCCCGACGTGCCGCACAGCAACTGCCCCGGACGGGCCTTGGCCCAGGCGATCAGCTCTGCCAAGTTCTTGACGCCAAGTCCGGCATTGACGACAAAGACCGGGTAACCCAAGGTGAATTGCGCGACCGGAATGAAGTCCTTGATCGGGTCGTACTTGATCGGCATGCCCAGCGCCGGCACGGTCACCACCTCCGTGTTGCCACCGAACAGCGCGGTATAGCCATCGGGCGCCGATTTGGCGACGAAGTCGGCACCGATCGTGGTCGATGCACCGGGCTTGTTGTCGACCACAATCGGCTGCTTGAGCAGTTCGGCCAGTCGCACGCCAAATCGCCGCGCCTGGATATCGACCACCCCCCCGGCTGGCGAACTGACAATGAATTTGATGGGTTTGTTCGGATAGTCCTGGGCCCGCGCGGTGTTTGGCGCGAACCCGAGACTGACAGTGAGTGCAAGGGCAAGGACGAACAGACAGGCAGGACCAGACAGAACCGACAGCAGATGCTTCTTCGACTCAACGAAGTTCAACATGGGGTCTCCTCCAGTGGATTGTCGCTCGATGGCGCTATCGCTCCGTCAATCGCGGAACGTGGAACGAGCATACGCCCGGATGCCGTGGCGCGGCCGATGCGTCTGCTACCTTGCAGCAACAGCCTGGAGACCCCGATATGAAGTATTCACCCGACGCCCTTGCCCGCCTGAACGACAACCCGCTTTACCGCACCATCGGCATCCGGATCGATGCCTGTGCCGATGGCATCGCCCAAGCGACGATGACCCCGCGCCCCGAGGTCTGCTGGCCCACCCCCCAGCCGCACGGCGGGATTCTTTTCACGCTGATGGATACCAGCATGGCGTTCGCGGCGCTGTCGACCGCCGATGAAGACAGCGGCTGCGCCACGGTCGACTGCAGCATTCAATATGTGGCGCCTGCAAAACTGGGACCCTTTACCTGCCGGGTCGCGACCACACGCAAGACCGGCCGCACGGTGTTCGTGCGGGCCGAGATCGTCGACGCCATGGACGACGCGGTGGCCTTTGCTCAGGCCACGTTTCGCATCTTCAACATCAGGGCCGAATCGAAAAGCTGACTTTGCCTGCGGTGCGGACCGGCTCGGCAAGTCGCACGAAGTCACACAGCAATGAACGGGTCTTGCGAGGGTCGATGATTTCTTCGACCCAGAATTTTTCGGCGGTTCGGAAGGGTGAGCGCAGGGCGTTGAGGCGCCCTTCGATTTCCTTCATCTTTGCGGCCGGGTCAGGCGCACCATCGATGTCGGCGCGGTAGGCCGCCTCGATGCCGCCTTCCAGAGGCAGCGATCCCCACGAGGCCGACGGCCAGGCATAGCGCAACGACAGCCGACCACCGGGCTGATGCGCTGCGCCCGCCACGCCGTAGGCATTGCGCATGATCATCGTGCACCAGGGCACGCTGGTCTGGTTCATGGCCGCCATCGCGCGCACGCCGTGGCGGATGGTGGCGGTCTTCTCAGCTTCCAGGCCGATCAGAAAGCCGGGGCAATCCATGAGATAGATCACCGGCAGATGAAAGGTCTCGGCCAGGTCGGCAAAACGCACGACCTTCTGGCAGGTCTCGGCATTCCAGCTGCCACCGTTGTGATACGGGTCGCTTGCAAACAGCATCACCGGATGCCCCTCGAAGCGCGCAAGGCCGGCCACGATCGAGCGGCCGAAATTGCGACCCATCTCAAAGAAAGACCCTTTGTCGACCACCGTTTCGATGATCGGGCGAACCTTGTAGATCTGCCTGCGATTGCGCGGAATCACGCTCAGCAGCGATTCGTCGGCCCGCTGCGGGTCGTCGTCGCAGGCGATGATCGGCGGCAGCGAATGCACCGAGGAGGGCAGGTAGGACAGAAAGCGTCTTGCCTGCTCGAAGGCTTCGGCTTCGGTCTCGACCGCATTGTCGATCGCGCCGCTGCGAGTCTGGATATCGGCACCACCCAACTCCTGCTTGGTGAGCGGCTGACCGAGTCGGGCCACCACCGGCGGGCCGGCCACGAACATCGCTGAACTGGTGCTCATGATCGAGAAGTGGCTCGATGCCAGGCGCGCCGCGCCCAGACCGGCCACCGAACCCAGGCCGATGCCGACCACCGGCACATTGGCCAGGTTGGCGGTCATCATGTAAAAGCCCTGCGTGCCGCCGACGCCGCCCGGCAAATTGGCCGCGCCCTTGGTCTCGATGGTTTTCACCGAACCGCCACCGCCCGAGCCTTCGATGATTCGCACGATCGGCAGGCGAAACTCCGCGGCCATGTTTTCGGCCATCAGCGGCTTGGCGCTGATCGAGGCATCTGCCGATCCGCCGCGCACGGTGAAGTCGTCGCCCACCACCACCACCGGTCGACCGTCGACCGTACCGCGGCCGAAAACGCAGTTGGCAGGCGTGACCAGGGTAAGTGCGTTGTTGGCGTCGTATTCGCCGATGCCCGACAGGGTGCCGACTTCCTGGAAGGTGCCAGCATCCACCATGCCGTCGATTCGTTCACGAACCGTGAGCCGCCCGCCGTCGTGCTGCCGCTTGACCTTGTCGGCCCCGCCCATGTCGTGGGCAAATGCCTTGCGGCGTGCGAGTTCGTCCAGTTCCGGCTGCCAGCTCATGCGATGTCGTCCTGTCGTTGTGATGGGTGTGGATCTGCAGTCGAGTCTGCCACAGGCCTCTTCACCGCCGGGTCTGCGCCTGCCACTGACTGAAACGCTGCGTGGACCGCTCTCTCGCCGCTACTTGCGCCGCGCCTGCATCCGCTCTGCCATGTCGTCCGGGCGGCCGTAGGGCCGCATGCGCTCATGCACGAGGGCCTGCGACCGGGTCCGCTCGTCGCCATCGGCGATCAGCGCCTTGACGATGCGGTTGGTGCCGCGCGAATTCGCCAGGATCTCGGCACCGAGCGCATCGATCGTTGCATCAAGCTGATCGTCCGGCACGCAGCGATCGACCAGGCCGATCTCGAGGGCCTGCCGGGCAGACAGCCGGCGGCTGGTGAACATCAGCTCTTTGGCGGTCGATCGACCGACGCGTTCGGGCAATCTGACCGACATGCCCCAGACCGGCACCAGTCCCCATTGACCGTGGGTATCGCCAAGATGCGTCGATTCGGCGGCCACCAGCAGATCACAGGCCAGTGCGAGTTCCAGGCCGCCGGTAAAGCAGTGTCCGTGCAGACGACAGAGGGTGGGCTTAGGCAGCGACTCGAGAGCATCGATGGTCTCTGGCTCGAAGTAAGGGCTCGGTGCCGGCTCGGCCGACGCAATTGCCCCCAGGTCGTGACCGGCGCAAAACGAGCGGCCGGCGCCGGCCAGCACCACGCAGCCGACGCTGTCGTCACGGGCAATGGCATCCAGGTGGGCACGCAGTTGAACGAACACCCCCGGCGTGAGCGCATTGAGCTTGTCGGGTCGATTCAGGGTGAGGGTGGTGAGGCCCGAGCGATCACTGCGGATCACGAGTGGGTCGGTCATGATTGAAGTCTCCGTGTCATCAGGTTGGAATCGGGCTGCGGCCAGAGCGAGGGCGCACACAGCGCAGCCTACGCGAAGACCATGCGCGCTGCCTTTTGGCGTTTCGCGAATGGCGATCGCGCTGCGCGCGACGATCGCCCCGGCGCTCACGCCGGCTTTTCGTCCGTTCGTCGCTTTGCGATTCCGCAATCCGGCGTGACCGATAGGCTTGTCAGGGGCGTAATTCCGAATTGCACCCTACTGACAATGTGAGTCGGGTCTTTGGACAAGGGCGAATCAAGTGATTAACAGGGCTGTCGATTGCCATGACGGAGAAAGCGCGTTGCGCTCGCGCCGCGACTGCGATGGCTTCACGCTCATCGAATTGCTCACCGTGGTGGCGATCGTCGCGATTCTCGCGGCCTCCGCAAGCGGCGCCTTTCAGCGCTTCATCGTCGGCGCTCGCATCACCGAGGGCGCCTCGACCTTCCGATCTGCGCTCGAACTTGCCCGATCGGAAGCCGCGATGCGTGGGGTTCGCGTGGGCGTTTGCCGCAGCGCCAATGCCAACGATACCGGTGCCACCTGCAGCCAGGCTGCGTTCGGCAATTTCGCCGCGAATGACTGGTCGGCGGGCTGGATCGTCTATGCAAAAGGAGCGCCCAACGGCATCCCGAATACAGCGGATGGCTTTGAGGCTGGCGATACCCTCGTGCGCCGACAGGCACCATTCGCCTCGGCCGGTACGGTTGGGCGCCTGATGATCTGGGCACCTGCTGCCGGTGCCGTGGTCTACAACTGGAATGGCATGCGCGTCGCAGGGCCAGTCGGCATGTTTTCCCTCGATTTCGGCAGCGTTAACGGCTCCTCACCGGTTCCGCTGGCCTCCGATCTGGCCCGCTGCATGGCCATCAATATTGCCGGCCGTATCGACCTGACTGCGCCGGTCAACGGGGGGTGCTGATGAACATACGCTCACACCGTCAGCGCGGCATCAGCCTGATTGAAGTGCTGATTTCGCTGATCATTGCCGCATTCGGGCTGCTGGGTCTCGCCGGTATGCAGACTCGATCACTGTCGATGCAGATCGACAGCGAGACCCGACGCGTCGCAGCCGGTCTGATCGAGCAGTTGCGCGAGCGGGTCGCCGGCAATCAGGAGGGCTACACCACCGCATTGACGCAGGGCTATACCAGGACCTTCATCCCCGGCGCGGCCGTGACGATCCCCGCTTGCGCCAATGTCAATGCCTGCAATGCCAGCACCGAAGTGCCGCAGATTCAGGTTGCCAGCTGGATGATGGATGTCCAGCGGCAATTGCCCGGCGCGGCGGCCGTGATTGGGCCCACGACTGCAGGCAGCGCCAATTCAATGACCGTCACCGTCGGTTGGATCGAACCGAATGCGACCGTGACCGCAACCGATGTCGCCTGTGCGCGCATCGAGGCAATCAGTGCAAATCCCAAGTATCGCTGCGTGACCGCCACCTTTTTTCCCGGCTAAATCATGGTGAAGCTCATTACCCTGAACCGTTTGCAGGCTGCCCGGCAACAGGCGGGACGCACACTGATCGAGCTGATGATCAGCCTGGCCATCGGTCTGGCGATCACTGCCGCGGTCTCGGGTGCTTATCTCTCGACGGCCAGTACCGCGCGCGTCGCAGGCGAGATGGCAGGCATGTCCGATACTGGCCAGATCGCGATGCTGATGATCGGCGACGCGATTCGTCAGGCCGGCTATGGCGAGATCATCGGCTCCGATGTCTCATTCGGTTCCGCCAATGTCGACGCCTATCGTTCGCAGACACTGTTTGCCGGCGGCGCCCATATCGCAGGTTGCAATAGCGCCCAGTTTGCCGATGACACCTCAAGCACACCGGTCTGCGGGCCGGTCGGCGATAACAATTTCGATTCGCTGATGGTGCGCTTCCAGGGCGATACCGCCGTCGCGCCGGCGCAGGGCCGCATTGATGATTGCCTTGGCACCCAGGTGCCGTTGGAGGCACTGCCTGCCAATCATGTCGGATTGCTGCGAGCGGCTTCGCGGCCGATGGTTCAAAACGTCTATTTCGGCACCAACAACGGACTGTCCTGCCGTGGCAACGGTCGAGCGGCATTCGGCGATGCTTTCGGAGCGGCACAGCAGCTGGTCGGCAACGTCGAGCAATTCAAGGTCTTCTATGGCTTTGACGATGTGCGCTATACCGACCCGAACACCAATGCCGGCGCGTCGATTCGCAGCATTCGTGATGCCGACTTTCTGAATTCCCGCGCAGGCGCCTGGGACTATGTGGTCACCGTGCATGTCTGCATGCTGGTCCGCTCTGACCCGGATGCGGGACGCGCCATCAGCACGACCAGCAACTACCAGTACACCAGTTGCCCGATGAGTGCCGCGCAGGCGTCCGGTGCGATGCCGATCAGCACTGCGACGGACGCGGCCGTCAGGCGCACCTACAACCAGGTCTTCACCGTGCGGTCACGCTCGACGGCCAATCCGATCCAGTCATTCGCGCCGTGAGCGACTTGCCATGATGTTCTCAACCAGACCCTCAACCATGCCTTCGGTGTCCCACTCAAAACAGCGCGGCTTCGTGCTGATTGTGGTGCTGATGCTGCTGGTATCGCTCACCCTGATTGTCACTGCGCAGATTCGCCGCTCGACCGGTGGCCAGATGATCACCTCCAACTCCAGCCAATACGCGCTGGCTGAAACCGCAGCGCAAACCGTGCTGCGCTATTGCGAATCGCAATTCATGGTCAGCCCGAACATGAAGGTGACCACTCCCGGAGTCAGAGGCAACGACCCGGCCGCCTGGCGGGATCCGGCCAAATGGCTGGCGTCGCAGACCGTACCGGTCACCGGCGTCACCTTTCCGGGGGTGGCGAGCTTCAGTTGCCTGATCGAGGACGCCACCTCCGAGCTGATCCCTTCCTCGCTCAGCAACGACGTCAACCCCGAGACCGTCAACGTTGCATCGCTGTGTGTCGGCGCTGCCGGCATCAGCCCCACGATGTGCAAATACCGTGTCACCGCGCGCGTCACGCTCGCCACCCCCAACAATCAGCAGATGAATCTTCAGAGCGAAATCCGTTTCGGCATCTGAGTTTGAGTTTTCGACGACAGCAACACTGGAAGCACTGACATGAACGCAACGCAGACAGACTGGCTTGGCACGATCCGTCAGACCTTGACCAAGGCGCTGGTGTATCTGCTGTGTTCGCTGACCGCGATGCCTGCCTGGTCGGCGGGCAGCACGCTCTATCAGATCCCGCCGTTCACCTCGACCGAGCCGCCGGCCAATGTCTTCATGATGCTCGATGACTCGGGCTCGATGGCCGGACATTCCCTGCCGATTCCGGCGACGATCACGATCAATGCGCCCACCGCCCAGGTAACAATCCAGGGCGAGGGGGCCGATTCGGCCGGCGTCCTGGCGCTGCGCTCATGGAGTATCGACCGCGATAACGACTGGCTGCTGAGGTCGCCGGCACTCAACCCGCTTTGGTATAACCCGGCCAACCGTTATGTTCCCTGGAACAAGGACGGCACGCTGATGCCTAGTGCGTCGATCGGCGGCAGCGTTGCCACGACCAACTACGGCGCCTTCACCTCGCGTGCGAATGCCGCAGAGCTCACTGAGCGCGATCCGCGCCAGGTGCCTTCGGGCACCGGCTTCGTGTCAATTACATCGACCGCCGGGCGCGGTCTTCTGGGCACTGATTCGAGTTCGCAGACCAACGCGGTCACACCGATCACCCAGGGCCGGCGTGTGACGCAGGGCTCGATCGCCGATTTTCGCTACAACAAGATGCCCTTCGACTTCGGTCCGACCCTGACGGGGGCGACCACCGCGCCACGCAATGGTCATGCCGACCAGACCTGGACGACCCATAACGACACCACCAGTCCGCTTGACCTTTTCAGCCGACCCTTGCAAGTCACCACCACAACATCGTCCAGCGGTTGCTTTGCCAGCATGTCCAATTGCACCAGCGGTGCCGCGCCACTGACCCAGATCACGTCGATATCGTGGACGCGGCTCGATTGCAACGGCAATACACAGACTTTCGGCAGCGATCCTGGGCCGCTCTCCTGCTGGAGCCGACAGGATTGCAATGGCAACGCCAGCAATTACTCGAGCGATCCGGGGCCGCTTTACTGCTTCAGTCGGGCCGATTGCAATGGCACGGTCACCAATTCCACGACCAATCCTGGAGCGCTCTCCTGCTTCAGGCGCACCAATTGCGCTGGCACGGTCCAAAATTTCACCACCACTGACCCCGGCCCGCTGAACTGCGGCTATACCTGGACCGACTGTTACGGCACCTTGCAGAGCTCGCCGACCGACGGTTCGCCGGTCAACTGTCCGAACCGCATCCAGAATTGCGACGGCAGCTGGACCAATAATCCGGGAAGCTCCACCTTGACCTGCTATCAGAGCCGAGCCTGCGCCTCAGGCAGCAGCTATGGCGCATTGAGTGCAACAAACCCGAACCCGCCTGCCTGCTGGACACGAACCAACTGTTCGGGCGGGACGGACTATATTTCCGGAAGCAATCCCGGGGCGCAGACATGCCAGTTCGCCCGACAGGATTGCTTTGGCACCAACCAGAATTGGCCCAACAACCCCGGCACCTTGACCTGCTATTCGCAGCAGACCTGCGCAGGCGTGAACACCATTTATACAAGCCTTCCCGACCCGCCAACCCTCGCTTGCAACTATTCGCGCTTGGATTGCGGTGCGTCAACGCCAACGCTCTTTCCGCCAACGACCAATCCCGGCAACCTGACCTGCTATTCGCGCCAGAACTGCAATGGCACCAATACCGGCTGGACATCAACGGTGCTGGGTACGATCACTTGCCCATCTGCGACTGAGCCGCAGCCGACTTTCTCGCCCTCGACCCAGATCAACCCGGCGTCGCTGATCACAAAGCCCACCTCAACCTTTTATAAGTATGTCACCGGCGGCGGAAGCTACTCACCAAACGGCTATCAGGTTGTGCAAACGACAACCAGAACGCAGGTGAACGCAAACACGATTACCAAGACGAATCTGGGCATCAAGACTGTGACGCCATTCACCCAGAACGTGACCCCCTACACCCGCGGCTCGACGCCGTTCACCCGAGCCAGCAATCAGGTGGTTGGGGCGATCTGCCCGGCTGGCACCAGCCAGATGACATGCACGGTGCCCGCGCCCCCTGGTGTGCCCGATCCGGCCGCACTCACCCCGGCGCGCTACTACCGGTACATCGGTGGCGACAAAGGCGCGCCAGCAAGCTATCGGGTGGTGCAGATCGACCGCACCCGTCCGGCAGGCTATCTCTATCCGGTGATCGATGCGACCACCGGTGTCGCCGCAACCCTGACGACGTCGCAACGATCAGATTGCGCGCTAATCTACCTCTGTACTTGGCAGGAAGAAGCGCAAAATTTCGCGAACTGGTACCTCTATTATCGAAATCGCCTGTTTGCAGCACAGGCGGTCGTGGCCGATTCGCTCTCGAGCATGACGTCGAGCAGTCAGCAAAAACTGCGCCTTGGCTACGGCCGGATCAACTATTTCTCGGGTGCCTACAACCCGTGGACAACGCAGCTGATGCAGACGATCAGCGCGCTGCCCTCGATTGATGGGCAGACCAATCCGGGCGCGCTGGTTCGAGGCGTTCGGCCCTTTGTCGTGGGCACACAGGATCGCAGCGACTTCTTCAACTGGCTCTTCAGCCTGGCATGGGTCGGATCGACCCCCAATCGTGAAGCCATCGATTCGGTTGGTCGCTATTTTGCGCGCACCGACAACAAAGGGCCCTGGGGCGCGACGCC
>Ga0136644_10002402_pt1 | contig 14361 bp, 16 predicted proteins | sample C_130820_EF_Meta_FD_94780 | JGI IMG/M metagenome (GOLD analysis project Ga0136644, IMG submission 94780) | Freshwater microbial communities from Lake Croche, Canada to study carbon cycling - C_130820_EF_MetaG (v2) (version 2) | ecosystem: Environmental > Aquatic > Freshwater > Lake | place... | reverse complement strand
TAAATCAATTGGAATTCCACTCAAATATTTATCTTCAAAGTCTCCGTTTTGAACAGGGTCAGTTAAATGAATTAGAAGATTTTGAACTTCTTCACCCTTTGGTGTTTGGGAAATCTTATCAAGTTCATCAAACATTAAAACCATAGACATACTTTTTGCAGTTACAAGTGAATTTACAATCTTACCACAATGGCTTCCTTCATACACTACTTGATGACCAGTATAAGTTGTGGCATCACTATCACCGCCTAGACTAATAAACTGGAAAGGCCAATCAAGCGCTTTTGCAATACCATTCTTAATAAGCGAGGTTTTGCCAATACCTGGAGGCCCAGCAAGCAATAATGACAAACCGCGTCCACTTGGGTTTGCCATCTTTGTTGCAATAAACTGAAGAATTTGTAGCTTCGCTTCTTCTTGACCATAAATTGCATCTGCCAAACATTTCTGTGCTCGTTGCATAAATGCACCACATACTGCAGGACCATCATCAATCTTTGCAGGAAGCTCTTTGTAAATACCAATAGGTAGACTTGTCAATTTCTCAAGCCATCCTCTAAGTTTGTAATATTCACTCGATGTTGGTTCCATCATTTGAAGACTATTGTATTTTGAAAGAACATGTGTTTGGGTATCAACAGGTAAATTCATCGTAAGAATCTTAAACATAAGAGACTGTTCAGAATTATTTGGTTTACGTTCAAGTGCTTCAATCATCTTTTTTTGTTTTGTTAATTCCATTTCTTTGAATTGATCAATTTGGTCATCAATTGTATTAGGTTCATTTTGTTTTGTTAGAAGTTTTACAAATTTTTTTACTTCATCTGATTCTTTTTTTAGATTATGACGTTTTGGAATCATGCGTTCCATAGGGTCTGCAGCTCCTCCAAAAGAACTAATGATAATACTTGGTAGATTATTTTCTGCTTCTTCAATTTCTTCATCTTCTTCTTCCTCTTCTTCTTCATATGTTTCATCATCTTCTTCCTCAACTTCCTCCTCTTCTTCTTCTTCTTCTTCCTCAACTTCCATTTTCTTTTTTGGTTTTAATGCACGAACAATTCTCTTTTTTGCTTTAATTGCAGCCTTTCTAGGTTTACGCTTTGTAGTAACGTCATCTTCAGATTCTTTTGATTCATCTGATTCATAGTCGTAATCGATTAAATCACGAATATTACCGTAACTATCCACGCTATCACCGTCATCATCGTGATGAGAAATGGATTTTTTAGGAGATAACTTCTTTTTCTTACCGGAAGTTTCATCTTTCTTTGTTTCCTTACGAACCATTCTACCTCGTTTCTGGAATTTTGAATCCATGGTTTTACTAAACCATCTCATTCAAAATTAACTATCAATTTTTATATTTTTTAGTGTTTAACGACGGCCGTGACGACGAGAGCCTTTGCGAGTAGAGCCGCGGCGGTTCTTGCGACCACGAGTAATGGTAGAGACAACATTATTAGCTCTACGGCCAAGATTTGATGTAATATTACTACCTACACGAATTGTAGTTCTACCAATTTTACCTACACCTCTGCTAACGTTTCCTACACCTTTGCCGAGGCGACCAACAGTATTACCAGCGAATCCTAACATACCTGTAAAAGGTGCTGCTACACGTGAAAATAAACCAGAATTACGGCGAGAACCAGATTTACGGCGAGAACCAGATTTACGATGGGGCATTTTCTAAATATATCTAAGAAAAAATTATCTGGTTGCCGGTGATGGTGGAGGGACAAAAGTAGCCGCAGGAACCATAGTTCTGAATAAACCATTTGTAGTGTTTGTTCCGAAGAACGCACTATACAAAGCAGCCGCAGCTATATCTAACGAGTTAACTGCAGCCGCATCTGCTTGAGCGGCTAAAACACGTTCATTCGCAGCATCTTTTCCAGTTGCCGTAGCATCTTTCAAATTCCAGACAGTTTCACCGAATGTTTGTAAAGACTGAACTACACTTGCATAATCCATATTATAGTTTACAGAAGCCGGGGCTGGTGCTGGTGATCCTAGAGCACCACCAAGCATTTGTGTTGACATAGTAGTCATATTTAAATTATTTTTTTTACCACCTTTTTTATGATATGTTCTATTTTTTCTTCTATTTACTCTACGAGTTTTACTCATCTACTATATTCATTTTAAATAATCTTGAATATCCATCAATAAGAATCGGGATTTAGGAGAAATACTAATGAAAATTGCTTTATTATTATTAATTTCATTAAATGAATCTTTAACAGATGCATATAGATTATTACGAATATCTACATAAAACTTTTCTGGTTTATTACGTAATACTTTAGTAATACGCAAAAGGCAATCAATATATTGTTCAATTAACACTATTTTATTTTCTACTTTTCCGTTACTTAATATCTGAGTAAATATTTTATTATAAATAAGCATTAGTTTATCGACACTCAAAATTTTAATAGATGTAAGCTCAGCTAAGAATTGACTATATCCTTTTCTATACTTTTTCTCTCTATTCTTTTCAAGAAATTCATCATAATTTGTAGAAGTTGTTTCATCACATTCTTCAAAAATTTCTAAATAATTTTCATGGAGTTTATTCATTTCATCCAAGATAATTGGATATTTTTCAGAAATTTCGCCTAATAACTTTGCATATAGAGGACAAAAGATTTCTTCACTTGCTGCTTTTTTAAATACAAGACTCATAAATTCTTTTACAAATTCTTCAGTACTATTTTTTTCTTGTGATGTTTGAAAAGCATCTTGTGAACCGAGGATTTGAAATAAGAATTCACGAATTTCTTCATATGTTGATGAGCTAAACTTGTTTAGCTTAGATAATATAATTGTATTTAATATTTTATCTTCAACTTGTGCTTCGCTATTTTTATATTTACTGACATATTTATTTGGAGTACGGCTAGGTAAACTTTCATAAGAAACATTCTTAGAATTTTTAAAACTAGAAGGAGATTGATTTGAAACTAGTGTATTCGGTAATGATTGAAATGAATCAACTCTTGTTGTTCCAAATCTTGGAATACGAACATCTGGTTTTTTATCATTATTTCTCCAATTGGATGAAACACCATGTGTTTCAAGTAGACCAGAAAGATTTGCTATTTTTTTAACAATTTCTTCAGATGGTCTGGGTATTGTAGATTCAATTACTAAATAATCTTTAATAATCTGAATCTTTGATTTTAAAACGTTCGCGGACATGTCTAACTAATTTAGATAAATCTTTGCGTTTTAAATAACCTTAATGAATGATACCACTTTCTAGAATATGAACCCATCAATTTTAAAGGATTCTGGATTAGAGAAAATTAACAGTATACTTGATACAAAACTTTTTTATACTAAGGAACTATGCACAGATTTAATCAATTCTTCTAGTATATGCCCTAAAGGAAAAACAATACTATATAATCAAACAATAATTTCTAGTTTAAGAAATTTAAATAATGAAGATAAAAATATATTAAATGAAGTTTTTGATAATTTTTCTAATTGCGAACATGAAGCAAAATTCTTTTTTGAGCAAAAGAAAAGTTTAGATTCTTTAGAAAAAGATACATTTGGTCAACTTATATTTCAGAATGAATATTTAAAAACACTAAATTTTATTCCTTTTCTTGTATTAAGTATATCGTATTTAAAAATATTTTTTGTCCCTATTGTATCTGTTGTTTTTCCAATATTTGCTTATTTTTTACCTTATTTACTTATTAAATATGTTTGGAAAATGCCTATAACGTATGAGATGTATACCCAAATTATGGGTAAAATGTGGAACTTTTCATGGGATATGAGCCCCCAAAAACTTCTTCAAAACTGTTTTACACTATTTACTCTTGCACAATCTATGTATCAGCCAATACAAAACGCTTTACATTTATATACTATCCATTCTAGTATACAAAATTTAGGTTCCATCATTTATAAATATAAATCTTGTATAGATGATTTTAGAAAAGTTTTAGAAAAAAATAAAATTAAATTTAATATAACGAATAGTTTAGAAGATTTACCAAATTTTAATGATACACATCGTTGTTTTGTTGAGATTCTAGAACAACCAAGTCGTTTATTTTTTATTTCAAAAGATATTGCAAAATTAGAAATATTTTGGAAAATTGCTGAAAATAAAGATTTTGAAAAAACAAATTTATATAATTCTGAAAGTCCATATTTTAAATCAGATTATATTGTTGATATAAATCTCAATAATTCATTAAGAGTAGCATCATCTATTAATATTGATGTAAATTCGAATCACTTTTTACTAAGTGGTCCTAATGGCGGAGGAAAATCATCATTCTTAAGAGGTGTTCTTCAAACAATATTATTATCACAAACATTTGGTTATTCAATTGGTAAAAATGTACATATGTCACCATTTGATTATATTTTTTCTGGTTTACATATTGTTGATAATCCTGGTGCACAATCACTATTTGAAAAAGAAATTATATTTGCAAGAGATGTGCTATATCATAATAATCCTAAGTTAAAGGGATTTGTTGTATTTGATGAAATATTTCATTCTACAAATCCTCCCGATGGAATTAAAACATCACAAAGATTTTTAAATAAATTATGGTCTTTTAATCATATGTGTTCTATTATAAGCACACATGTATTTGATATTATTGAAGAATCTCCTGAAGAAATTAAAAAAATATGTGTGAAAGCTGAAAAGAAAGGAGAAACGTTAATTTATGATTATTCTATTTCTGAAGGAATTTGTAAAGAAAGTAGTGTAGAAAAAATTTGGAAAAAAGAATGGCCTGCGGTTTAACTAAGTAGAAATAAGAATTAAGTACTAAAAGAAATATGAGCATTTTGAGCGAATCTATCACAATAGGATTATTATTAGCCCTTGTTTTCGGTGCTTTATTCTTTTATATATATTCTCGCGTTACATATGTTGAAAAACGTGTTGGTTTAATGGAGAATATCTTATTGGACATAAAAATGAATCAAGAGCAAATGCCCGCAAATTTTCCTCAGCACATTCCCCCGAACATAAATTTCCATGATATTTCAAGAGTTCCTATTGTTGCAAATCCACCTAGTTTCCACCAAGAGGTTCTTGTAGAGGAGTCTTTTGATAAACCACTCAATATTGATCCTGTATCTGAAGAAATGTATACATCTATCTTAAATGATGCACATGATGAAGTTTCTAAAGAAGAAAACAATACTGTTGCTCCTAAATTAACTGTGAACTATGAATCTATGACAAAGGAAGAATTAATTGAAGTTGCAAAGTCTCGAGGATTACGTGTTACGAATAAACCCGGTCGTGAAAAGTTATTACAGTTAATACGTAAGTCTGAAAATAATGTTGAAGGAGCAAGTTCTTTTGAGCCTTTACAAGAAGCTGTAGAATTAGATGGATAAATATTATTAATTAGTAGTATGGACAAGAATAACTTCAGAAAAGTATCGCAGCCAAATGTATATCATTCATATTCTAAAGTAAAAATTAATGAATCACAATTTAAACTCCCTATTGATAATGCACCTGACAATCGTTATTCAAAATGGTCTGCATTAATGAGTGATGGAAGATTAACAACTAGCTATACAAATCACTGTAGTCAAAATATTCCTACTGGTAATCAATATCCGACAAAACAATGGTTAATTCATAACACAGAATCTATTATGGAATACTCAAGAAAAAATCAATTCCCAATCACTAGAACTCTTGATAAATCTGTATTAGCGCCTCCAGCAGAAACTCTTGAATGTTCTAAATCAGAATGTATTTTAAAAGAAAGTAAATTTGAAAATGGAATTGGCATAGAACGTTCTGGTGGACCAACTCCCACACTATTTGGAACATTTGAACCCCAAGGCTTTGAAGAAAAACCCCAGAATCCTATGACAACACATTATTTTGAAGGAGGTCGTAATACACCTCGTGGAAACTTGCCATTTAAAAAAGAAAAATGATTACTAATTTAGATGTCTGTTATTTGTTTTGATATTGGTATTAAAAATTTAGCATGGTGCTCTTATAATTCTGACAACAAAAAAATTTTGGGTTGGCAGAATTACGATTTAATTAATGACGGTGATGTAGTCGATGTAAAAGAAAAATATAAATGTTTAGCATGTAATAAGAATGCCCTTTATACACATGACACTAAATATTATTGTGCTAAACATACTTTAAAACCTATTTTTAAAGATTTATCTGGTAATATTATTAAAAAAATGCCAAATGTATCAGTTTTAAAAGAACTTACAAAACAAAATGGTAAAAAAGAAGAACTATTTGATTATGTTAGAAAAAACTATTGTTTGCTTATTCAAAAGAAAAAAGCTACAAAAAAAGCATTTGACTTAGAAGCTTTACATGATTCTATAAGAAAATTTGTATTAGATAATAAAGAATTATTTTATCAAGCAAAACATATTGGTTTAGAAAATCAACCTGTGCTAAAAAATCCCACTATGAAAACAGTTCAAGTATTGCTTTATGCTACGCTACGTGATATTTTACAACCAATTGTTCCTAGAATGCATCTAATTCATGCTGGAAAAAAAATTAAAGGTAAAGAAACTGGTGAAGCTGGCTATAAAGATAGAAAAGAGGCTTCTGTTCAAGAAACTAAAGAATTTTTGAAGAAGAATCTTCAAGATTCTAAATTTGTTGAACTGTTTAATAGTTCTAAGAAACAAAATGATTTAGCAGATTCTTTATTAATGTGTTTGAATGCTTCTTTCTAACTTATCTTTTTTTTCAATAATTTCATGATATATTTTTTGTAACTTCATATCTTTCATAGGATGATATAATATATTAAAATCAATAATTTCATCGTAATTAAAATTAGTATCATTATTATTTCTAAATTTAATTAATTTTAATTCATCAATTACTTTAACATTTAAATTATTTATATATGATAATGTATTAAACATATATTCATGATATACTAATGTATTATGTTGTTTAACAAAATCTTTAACGGTTGATAATAATTGTTTTGAGACTCTATTTGCACACTGCATAGAACGAAACCATGGTAATGGTAAAACATAATCTGCTTTTTTAATTTTATCCCATTTCTTACAAACACCCCATTTTTCTAAGTCACCATTTTCAGATTTATAATGAGCATTCACTAATAAATCATAACTATTACCATATTTTTTATCAATATTTATTAAAGTATTTGTTAAAGGTATAAAAACGTCATCTTCAATAAACCATACATGGGAATATTTAGTATTCACTTCACAAAAATAATAAATTGATTTATCCCAACTTGTAATAAGTCCTTGGGCTCCAGGTTTTTTATTAATAATTAAACATGATTTTTTATAGCCTTTATTTCCTACAAACGTATCACTATAATGTATATAATGTATATTACTAATTTTTGGCAAATCTAAATCTGAAATTTGTTGATCGCAAATGAAATAAATATCATAGTGTGATGTAAGTTTTCTTAAAAAGTTAATCTGATCCTTGCATGGCTTTAAACATAGTAAAGCTATTGCCTTTTTTTTTAATTTTCTAGTTTGTTTATTCGGAAAGTCAGCCATGGCCCTAGTTATACCCGGTAAATAATGCGTAGTAACACCATCTAAAAAGAACTAAAATATTTCAAGAAGGATGAACGGTATTACTCTGAAAGAAATGGAAAACGAAGTTCGTTTTATGAATGGTTCTAACACTAATGATATTTCTATATCAAACGATTTAGGAAATATTATTGAACTTAACGATATTAATGATTCACTAGGACTTGATATGATTGCTAATACAAAAATGATGTCTTCAACCCCTCAGAATACATCAAGAATGACTGGATTAAATGAACCAGAAGTTACAACTTTTAACCCAATTGAACCTGTTACGATTAATCTTTCTGATTCTTCATTTCCTCCTTTTCAGGCAGAAGTAAGAAAAGAAGATAATATTTTTTTAAACAATCAAACATCTTCTGCACCTTCATTATCACTTGAACAACCTCAAAGTCGTAACACAGAAGCTGATAAAAAGGAAAAAATGGAATATCTAAATAAATTACAGCGTCTAGAGCAAAAGGGATATCCAGTAAGCCGTCGTTTTACATTAGATAACTCATTATCTGAAATTAAAGATGAATTTGATAGATTAGTTGATGCTCGCAATCTAGAAGCTAGCTTACGTTTCCAGCGCCAAGCCATGATGGGTATTGTGACTGGTTTAGAATGGGCGAATGGCAAGTTTGATCCTTTTGACCTTAAGTTGGATGGATGGTCTGAGTCAGTTCATGAAAATGTAGAAGATTTCGATGAAATCTTTGAGGAACTCTATGACAAATACAAGGAGCGTGGCAAGATGCCCCCTGAGGCTCGTTTAATGGTTGCTCTTGCTGGTTCTGGATTTATGTGCCACGTCAGTAATACTTTCTTACGTTCTCGTATGCCGAATGTTGATGATGTATTACGTAACAATCCTGATATTGCTCGCCAAGTCGCTGGAGCAGCCGCTTCTGCTGCTGGACCAGGATTTGGTAATTTTATGAACATGGCTATGAACTCTGGTCGCAACCCACAAGCACAAGCACAAGCACAAGGGCAATCACAGATGCCATCTCAGCAAATGTTTAATGCACCGCCAAATGCTCCTCAGAATATAGCAGCGAATGAAGCACCAAGCCAACAGGTTCGCCGTGAAATGAAAGGTCCTAGTGGAGTTGATGATATTCTAAAGACATTTGAAGATGCTAGACGTAATGATGTATATATGATGCCAGAATCTATTTCATCTGTAACTCAGCCGGCTGTTGCCGCAGCAGTTGAGATTCAGAGTTTACATTCTGAAGAAGTTATGTCTCAAGCAGAATCTACACGTACAGGACGTGGAGGTGGTAGACGCAAGAGAGCGGCTGTAGGAAATAGTGTTAGTTTAGCTGTGTAGAATATGGTATTATAGCAGTCTTAAAATCTAGACATTACACTAAAATATGATTCTGCAATTTGAGCATTAATATTTGCTTGTTGTTCTTGATCTGTTATCATGGCTTCTTCAGGTGTCATATCTGTGCTGCGTGCTATCTTATCACTTAATTTTCTATGAATATCTTGTTCTTCAGGTGTTAACCCGTTTAATTTAACTGTTGGTTCTTCTTTCTTTTCTTCTTCTTTCTTTTTTCCTGGAATATTTGGATTAAATAAATATAACATGCTTTGATCATTAAATAAGTATCCAATTACTAATATGAATACTATCGATAAAAATAATGATGATATGATATTACGTGTGCCGACAAAGAATATTACAAAAATAAGTAAGCGACGAAACCAAGGCTGCTGGAAAAACTTATCTTGTTCCGGAGTAAGACCTGTGGCAAGATGTCTGCCGCCTAAATTTAATAACAACATCATAAAGCCAATAAAATATGGATTAGAGTTAACAGATGTTATTACATTTTCAATTGGATTTAAAGATTGTAATGTTTGTTGAGCAAATGGAAAACTCATCTATTTTAAATTTTAATTTAAAATAGATACGTTTGTAATAGATACATATTTAATCAGTTTTATAAAGTAAAAGCTGTAAATCCATAAAATAAAATACAATAGCAAATGCCATCATCATAGATAATGCGTCACACCAAAGTGCACCAATCACAAATGTTATAAGTATTAACAATCTCCATAGAGGATATACATATAATACAACCAAATTTTTAGGATAATGTGTATCTATTTTAAATCCTTCAACAATATTCCATAAGAAAAAGAATAATGTAAATCCTAGTCTTACTACATCATCATAGTCCATCTATTATTTCTATTTTTTATGATTGAGATTGAACGGCTTGGGTGTCAGCTGTTATTTCATCAACTTCAGTTTCAACAGTTTTAAATACTTGTTCGTCCCACCATAATGTCTTTGGTATTACCTTTTTTTTAGTTTGGCTCTGAAATTTTTCAATAATACCGGGAGCAAATGAGACATATAATACAACAAACATAGCAAATAATAAAGCATGAATGTAAGAAATATACTTTGCAATAAGAACTATTAACCCGAATAGTAGAATTCTTACAAAAATATTACTTCCATATTTTTTATATTTATCTGGTATTTGACCTACAAATATCACAGGGAGAGCAAATACAATATACAAGATGATACTGATAGGTGTGATATGTTTTTCATACAGTTCTGTTACATGTGATTTTATAGAACGTGTCATCTTCCTTTTTGAAAGTTAGAGAATCTTATGAATAAGATTTCTATTAAATTCACAGGAGTGACAATGGATTATTGTCTTTTAGAAGATGCTTTTAAAGAAACCGTAGCGACTGAAAAAGCAAAAAAAGATGAAAAACGAAAAATGAAGAGAACAAAAGATTGTTTCAAATCCTTGGATCCAAATTTCAATCCAAAAGCTGTTGACCCCGATCGCCCGGCATATGGTAAAGAAAGTATAAGTTTATCTTCAAAAGATATTAATGAGGCGTTTAATGATATAAGTGCAAATAAAATTGTAATTCCTAAGCCTACAACTAAGCTGCCTTCTTATTTTTTAGGATATGAAGAAGATGCGGTTGCGGTTGAAGGATTTAGTAGTGACTTTTCAAAAGAATCTGAAAAGGGATTTGAAAAAGCGAGTGGAAAAGATTTAACATTACCAAATCTTGAAGATTCATGGAAGCCTTTAACATCGTCGCCAATAAAAGAATCTACATCATATTATGACAGTTTACCAACCCCTGGTGGAACATACCCTATATGGAATAAATTAAATTATGAACCAAGAAATTTTAATGAGAAAGTTGAACCATCCACGATATCAACAGAAACAGTAACAAACAACACAGATTTACAAATGAAGATTGATTTATTATTAAAACGTTTAGATGATTTAGAAAAAGAATCAAAACGTTCACCAAGTGAAAATCAAACAGAGATAATTGCTTTTGTTGCAACAGGTGCCTTTTTAGTTTTAGCCTTAAGTTTACTTCGATGACCACCTCTTCTAGATAAGGAATTAATACCTCTTCTAATTATCGATTTTCCTGTATTTTGTAGCATTAGTTTTGTTGCTGCAATTGCTCTTTTTTGCCTTTGTATTTCGGTTCTTATTACAGATTCTGGATTAAGAACTTCAATTAATTCTTTGGTGCCTTTGGTGTCCATGACTCTATTATACACGTGGTTTAATACTTAATAGATCATTTAATTGCTTCACACTTGTATCAATACGATTTTTTAGTAATTCTAGTGTTTCAGCAGCCATGACTCTTTCTTCATTATCAGTTAGATCACCAACTCTTTCTAGTAATTCTTTATAGTCTGTTTTTTGTCTTTCAATATCAGCTCTTAATTCATTTCTTGTATCTTCTAATACTTTTACAACTTTGCCAATAGGTGAAGTTTGTTCTCTTACCATATTAACCTTATCATCTATATCTTTCTCAATTTGTTTAACACTTGTTCCATATATCACAAAGAATAGAGCTCCATCGGGTGTATCAACCATAAATTGTGTACTTAATAATCCTTTTTCACTATCTTTTTCAAATGGAACTTTGGTAACACCACTTTCTTTAGGTCCATCATAGTCTTTAAAAGGGATTCGTATTGCTACACCGGGAACTTTTGCACGTCCTGCTAATGAAAACGCTGCTGCAGAGAAAACGTTTCTACCATTATTAGCATTCATATTTCCTCTTCTAATAGGTAAGGTGCCAATAATAGGATTGCCATTCGCATCATAACCAATAATAGGATTGCCATCATCATCATAAGCAATAATACGATTACCATCTGCATCATAATCATTACCAGGCCCAGGTCCAGGTCCAGGTCCAGGGCCAGGGCCAGGAATATATACAGGAGCCCCATCAGGACCAACAGGATAACCCCCAGGATATCCACCAGGACCACTAGGACCACCAGGGGGTCCACCAGGACCACCAGGAGCACCAGGAGCACCAGGACCACCAGGGCCAGCACGTAGACCCAGCATCGATAGCGGGCTAAGAGCACCTGGTAAAGCTGCTGCAGCCATACCTAGTCTCCCAGGCCCTTGTGCTTGTATTTGTGATGCACCTAGCCTAGATGCTAAAATATTGTTTTCTTGCCCATGTCTATTTGACATCTGGTCTCGTTCCCTAGTGTGTCTTGTTTGTAAATCATCAGTTTCGCGAGCATGTCTTCTTCTTATAGCATCTCTTTGACTAGGATCCGCAGTTGATAATTCTCTAGCATGTCGGTTTTTCATATCAGTTTCTTCTCTGCCATGTTTTCTATTCAAGTCAGAAGTTTCTCTGTCATGACGTATTCTTTGCGATGTTTCTCTTGAACGAAATGGAGAAGCTATTGTATCACCAACACCTCTACTTAGACCTCTTCCAGCATTACCTAGTGTTCTGCCTGCTCTAGTTCCTAAACCTGGTGTAGCACTACCAGTAGGTCTTTGAGCAGTACCTGATGTAGATATTCTACCACGAGAGTTAAATCTAACTGGAGTTGGTGTAGGACGTTTTCCAATTGCGCGACCTGCGAATCTTCCCACAGATCCAAGAGCACCTGTTGCTCTTTGTGTTAGAGTTCTTTGCGGCGGCTGAGGCCTTACTCTTCCTGTTGGTGTTCTTGGCTGTGAAGTTGGTGCTCGAGGGGCCCTGCTAGTCGCAACAGATCTAGGTCTAAAAAAAGCCCCACCATTTTTAATTTTATACGTTTTTAATTTATGTTTTCGTTTATTTTTATATGTTTTATTTGGACGAACCATAACCCTACTTATTAGAAAGATTTGTCGGGTATATTTAACTTGTTACTTCTTCTGTGGGGTTATATAAGTAACTCTGGTTGCTAAGGCGTGACCTACCCCTCTTCTCTCGTTGAACTCCTACGTTTGTAAACGCAATTTCTTTTTCAAGCTCAGTTGATTCTCTTGTTAAAGCATGCTTATAAATTTTTTCTAAAGATTCTCTCATTAAAAAGCATTCAGTATTTGTTAAAAGAGATGTATCGTTAAAACATTTAAAATAACTTAATTGAAATAATATATCTGCTTTATTATTTGGCGCACTTAATTCAGGGATTTCATCTAAATATAAATCTTCTATCAACCGTCTTTCATCAGTTGTATATTTTCCTTTTAACCACTCATTATATATTTTATCAGAAAATGATTTTATAGATGGAACACGTATTTTATATAATATACCATTAATATCAACACTTATTTTAATAGTTTCTTCATCCACCAAATCTATAATTGCTATACTAGTTTTTAATGTGATTGAATAGTTTGTTGGATTTTGAGTATCATTCTCGCCATTTGATATTTGTGCAAATTCATTACTATAGTTAGTTTCAGATTTTGTATAATACATAAGATTAATTTTAGATTCATTAATATTTTCAAATTTTATTGGTTCCAAATCAATTACACTATCTGGTTTATTTAAAGGCGTGCTAGAAAATAATAAAGCTTTTGAACCATCAATTTCTTTTGGATATACTATCTTATGAGGATAATTCATAATTTCATAATTATTATTTAATTTTTTTAGCTTCAAATAAAAATATTTATTTATTTTATCATTTAAATCAACAGAAGTATGAACTACAAAACAATTCTTTTTCAAAATCAATTCTTTTTCATCTTTAAAATAACCTTTTTTTGTAATTTCATATTTTAAAAACCCATTTTGTTTTAAAAATAAAATCATGTTAAAAAAATCTTCAGGAGATGTTGTTGGTGGAAGAACAATAACTTGTTTTGTATTTACTGGTATAAATTTAACAGATTCATAGCTACTTGTATTTCTATTACCAAGACTAGAAATTTCAATTTTATCACCATCTTTTATGTATTGAAGTTTGTTAGGTTGAATAATTTCGCTTTCTAATTTTACAATAACAGAATCTAATTTATTTCCAGTTTTTATTTGTTCTATAAAGTTATTATATTCAGTTGTATCTGCTTTTTTATAATATTGTATTATACGAATATTTTCTAATGCTTCTTCTTCGTCTGGACCACCACCTTCAACCTTTACAATAGGAATATCAATACCACCAGATAATAAACTTTGTGTTTCATTATATCCATTTGGTGCTACTCCTTCGCCGCCTCCTCCCCCTCCTCCACCCATGACCTTCATAATAGCCATATCAGTTCCGCCAGATAACATACTTTCATTTGGATTATAATTCGGTGGTGCTTGGTCAGCCATCTGTAATAGGCTTAAACTAATATTTAGAACAAATTTAGACACAATATGGCGGAATCACAAGAAGTTGTCCTTCACACTACCCCTGATCCTCAAACTCGTAAACGAAAAATCTTTTGTAAACAAGAATTAATAATTCAGAGTTTACAACAGTTTTATACAAAT
>Ga0136644_10002401_pt1 | contig 14362 bp, 12 predicted proteins | sample C_130820_EF_Meta_FD_94780 | JGI IMG/M metagenome (GOLD analysis project Ga0136644, IMG submission 94780) | Freshwater microbial communities from Lake Croche, Canada to study carbon cycling - C_130820_EF_MetaG (v2) (version 2) | ecosystem: Environmental > Aquatic > Freshwater > Lake | place... | reverse complement strand
GATGGCCAATCCGATTCCCTTTGTGCTGGATGGGCAAGCGAATGTGCTGCGCTGCCATCTGGCGCGGCCCAACGGGCAATGGAAAGAGTTTCTGGAGCCGCAAGAGGTTCTGGTGGTGTTCCGAGGCACCGATCACTACATCCATCCCGGCTGGTATCCGAGCAAACGCGAGAACGGCAAAGTGGTGCCGACATGGAATTATGCCATGGTGCAGGTGCATGGCCAGGCCCGCGTGATGGATGATCCGGTCTGGATTGGCCGCCAGATCCGCGATCTGACGGTGATGATGGAAGGCGGCATGCCCGCGCCCTGGGCAGTGGATGATGCGCCCGAAGCCTTTATCAATGCCCAGATCCGCGGCATTGTCGGTGTCGAAATCGCCATCACCGCGATGCACGGCAAATGGAAGACCAGCCAGAACCGCAGCCAGGCCGATGCGCAAGGCGTGGTCGAGGGTCTTAACGCGATAGAAACGGAACAGGCCGCAGAGATGGCCGATATGGTCAAGCAACGGATAAAGCCACTCCCATGATCGGCAAGCTCAAAGGCACCATCGACAGCTACACTGATGAAACCGTGATCCTCGATGTGCACGGGGTCGGCTATGTGGTGTTCTGTTCGGCCAAAACACTGACGGCCCTGCCCGCCATCGGCGAGGCGGCCAGTCTGATCATCGACACCTATGTGCGCGAGGACATGATCCGGCTGTTCGGGTTCCGCTCGGAGGCCGAACGCGACTGGTTCCGCCTGCTGCAATCGGTGCAGGGCGTGGGCGCCAAAGTCGCACTGGCGATCCTGTCGGTGCTCGATCTCGGCGCCCTCGCCACTGCGATCGGTACGCTGGACAAGGCGATGGTGGCCCGCGCGCCCGGCGTCGGCCCCAAACTCGCGGCCCGTATCGTATCCGAATTGAAGGACAAGGCTCCGGCCTTTGGCGGGGTCGATCCAATGGTGACCCGCCTTGCCGGCGGCATGGAGGAAGGGCGCGGGATCCCTCAGCCTGTCGCCGATGCCATCTCGGCACTGACCAATCTGGGCTATGCGCAGGCCCAGGCCTCTGCCGCCATTGCAGCCGTCTTGCAGCGTGAAGGGCCGGATGTGGCCACGCCGCAACTGATCCGGCTCGGATTGAAGGAAATGGCCAAATGAGCGAGACCTCCCGCCTCGTCTCCGGCGACAAGCGCATGGATGACATCGACCAGTCGATCCGCCCGGTCTCGCTGGAGGATTTCACCGGACAGGCTGCCGCGCGCGCCAATCTGCGGGTGTTCATCGAAGCCGCCAAAACCCGCAACCATGCACTGGATCATGTGCTGTTTGTCGGGCCGCCCGGCTTGGGCAAAACCACGCTGGCGCAGATTGTGGCACGCGAAATGGGTGTCAATTTCCGCTCCACCTCCGGTCCCGTCATTGCCAAAGCGGGCGATCTGGCGGCACAGCTGACCAATCTGGAAGAAAACGATGTGCTCTTCATCGATGAAATCCACCGGCTCAATCCGGCAGTCGAGGAAATCCTCTATCCGGCGATGGAAGATTACCAGCTCGATCTGATCATCGGCGAAGGGCCGGCTGCGCGCTCGGTCAAGATCGACCTGCCCAAATTCACCCTTGTCGGGGCCACCACGCGGGCGGGCCTGCTGACCACGCCGTTGCGCGACCGCTTCGGCATCCCGATCCGCCTCAATTTCTATACGATCGAGGAGCTGGAATCCATTGTCACGCGCGGGGCGCGGGTGCTGGGTATTCCGATGACCGCCGATGGCGCCAACGAGATTGCCCGCCGCGCCCGCGGCACACCGCGCATCGCCGGACGCCTGTTGCGGCGGGTGCGTGATTTCGCCATCGTCGACAAGGTCGCCGCCGTGACCCGCGAAGTGGCCGACCGCTCGCTCACCCTGCTGGATGTCGACCGGATCGGGCTGGATCTGATGGATCGGCGCTATCTCGACATGGTCGCCATCAATTTCGGCGGCGGGCCTGTCGGGATCGAAACCATCGCGGCGGCTTTGTCGGAGCCGCGTGATGCCATCGAGGATATTATCGAGCCCTTCCTGCTCCAGCAGGGCTTTTTGCAACGCACCCCGCGCGGCAGGCTGCTGACACCGCTGGCTTTCCGCCATCTGGGACTGGCTGAACCGAAGCGGGACGCCGGACAATTCGCGCTGTTTGATGACGACAAAAACGATTGATCTCAGCGCCCCTGGGTGAACAGGAGCTTGAGCGCAAAGGCACTCATGATTGCGGCGAAGCTGTAATCAAACCGCCGCATCAACAGGGGCGAGGACCGCAGGAAAGCGGAAAACCGCTCGGCTGTCATAATGATAAACACCGACACAGGCACACCGACCACCAGAAAGAACATACCGAGAAAGACAATCTTGTCGGCGGCATGCGGATCGGCGGGATCAACGAATTGTGGCAAAAAAGTCACGAAAAACATCACCACTTTCGGATTGGTGAGATTGATGCCCAGCCCCGTCAGCCATGTCCTGAACAAAGTCTGGCTTTCCACCTGTTGCGGATCGGCCGTCAGACCGGAGCCATGGCGGATGGCCTGGAAGGCGAGATAGACCAGATAGAGCGCACCCGTCATCTTGACGAGGGTGAAAGCGGTGGTCGAAGCGGCCAGCAGGGCCGACAGGCCGAAGCCGGCCAGCAAAGCGTGGCCCATCATGCCCGTCGAGGCGCCGAGCATGGCCGCAAACCCTGCCTGCTTGCCGCCGGAGACCGTGCGCGCCAGAAACAGCGCCATATCCGGCCCCGGCGTGATGGCCAGCACGAAAGCCGCCAGCGTATAGCCGGCCAGCGTCGGCATATCGGGCAGAAAAGCCAGTTCGGACAGCGCAACCCAAAACGGCAGTGGTTCAGGCATGGATGATCTCCCTTACCCTCTCCATGCCATCAAAAGCATCGTGATGGCCACCCGAAAAGTGGCCTCTGGCAGGGGGATCAGACGATCCCCTTCTCCTTCAGGGCGGCGGTGATTTCATCCAGCACCGCAGGATCATCAATGGTGGCGGGCATGGTCCAGGGATCGTGATCGGCAATCTTTTTCATGGTGCCGCGCAAGATCTTGCCCGAGCGGGTCTTGGGCAGGCGATGCACAGTGATGGCGATCTTGAAGGCGGCGACAGGACCGATCTTGTCACGCACCAGTTTGACGATGTCCTTTTCGATGTCGGCATGCGACCGGGTCACTCCCGCTTTCAGTACGACAAAGCCGCAGGGCTGTTCGCCTTTCAGGCTGTCCTTGATGCCGATCACCGCACATTCGGCGACATCGGGATGCGAGGACAGCACTTCTTCCATGCCGCCGGTCGACAGTCTGTGTCCGGCGACATTGATGATGTCATCGGTGCGGCCCATGATGAAGAGATAGCCGTCCTCATCGACATAGCCGGCATCCGAGGTGTTGTAATGGCCGGGGAAGGTTTCCAGATAGCCTTCGCGGAAACGGTCGTCGGCATGCCACAATGTCGGCAGACAGCCGGGCGGCAATGGCAGCTTGATGACAATCGAGCCCATCTTGCCGGCCGGCACGGGATGGCCCGCCTCATCGACGATCTCGACATTGTAACCGGGCATCGGCACGGTCGGCGAACCATGCTTGACCGGCAACTGGCCGAGACCGAGCGGATTGCCCGCAATGGCCCAGCCGGTTTCGGTCTGCCACCAATGGTCGATCACCGGGACTTTCAAAATAGCCTCGGCCCAACCGACCGTATCGGGATCGGCCCGCTCTCCCGCCAGAAACAACGCGCGGAAATGGCTCATGTCATACGTCTTGAGGTAATCCGCGTTGGGATCTTCCTTCTTGATGGCGCGGAAAGCGGTCGGCGCGGTAAAAAGCGCCTTGACCTTGTATTCCGAGATCATCCGCCAGAACGCGCCCGGATCGGGCGTGCCGACCGGCTTGCCCTCATAGACCACCGTGGTCGCCCCGGCGATCAGCGGGCCATAGACGATATAGCTGTGGCCGACCACCCAGCCGACATCGGAGGCGGTCCAGAAGACGTCACCGGGCTGGATATTGTAGAGGTTGGCGACCGACCAGGACAGCGCGACCAGATGGCCGCCATTGTCGCGCACCACCCCTTTGGGCTTGCCGGTCGTGCCCGAGGTATAGAGCACATATAACGGATCGGTTGCCTTCACGGGTACGCAATCGGCCCGCTTGCCGGCGGCGAGCGCGGCACCGACCGCCTCTGCCCAATCGATATCGCGGCCGACCATCATGCTGGCTTCGGCCTGCGGACGCTGGAACAGGATCACATGGTCGGGCTTGTAGGCCGACAGGCTGATGGCCTCGTCGAGCAAAGGCTTGTAGGCGACAATGCGGTTTGGTTCGATCCCGCAGGACGCGGCAATGACCAGCTTGGGCTGGGCATCCTCGATCCGGGTTGCCAGTTCTTTGGAGGCAAACCCGCCGAACACCACCGAGTGCACTGCCCCCAAGCGGGCGCAGGCCAGCATCGCCATCAAGGCCTCGGGGATCATCGGCATATAGATGAGGACGCGGTCGCCCTTCTCCACACCCTGATCCTGGATCACAGCGGCGAGGCTGGCGACCTGATCGCGCATCTCGCGATAGGTCAACTGCCGCTTGGATTGGGCGACAGGACTGTCATAGATCACCGCGACCTGATCACCGCGGCTGGCGACGTGCCGATCAAGCGCATTGTAGCAGGTATTGACGACGGCATCGGGGAACCAGCGGCCATAGACGCCTTGATCGGCAGCAAAAGCGCGGGTCGGGGCTGAGACCCAGTCAATATGTTTGGCGGCCTCGAGCCAGAAGGATTCCGGATCGGTTTTCGCCAAAGCATAGGTTTGCGCGTAACGACTGGCCTGTGCTGCCATGATGCTCTCCCTCACCTCTGATGGGCCCCGTCACCGGCATCAATCCGCGCGCAAGCCTCATCTTCCCCTGTACCTAGCACCGCTGCAGACAAAGGTCAGGACAGACTTTGGATGCAAGACCAAGTGCGGGGACGACCTACGCGTCCTCCGGTCCGGCAGTCCGCATTCCTGCACGGCACTTATGCAGCTTTGGCGGATGTGGAGGTTATTTCTCTGTTGCAGGGCAACAGCAACAATGCTTTGTGATTTTATCCTGCTCCCTACTCGGCTTTGAGGCTGTTGCCGTGTCACTGGTTCATACCGATCCGTCGTTTTATGCGGCCGCCGTCGCGGCGGTGATCATTCTCGGGCTGGCCAAAGGCGGGTTTAACGGGTTGGGCCTGATGGCTGTGCCTCTGCTCGCGCTGGTGATCTCGCCGGTGCAGGCAGCTGCCATCCTCCTGCCGGTGATGCTGGTGCAGGATGTGGTCAGCGTCTGGGCCTACCGCAAGGATTTCGACCTGCGAAATCTGGTGGTGATGCTGCCCGGTTCGCTGATCGGTATCGGGGTCGGGTGGTATATGGCCGCATCGATTACCGAGCAGGTGGTGCGGCTGATGGTCGGCCTGATCGCAGTCGGCTTTGTGGTCTATCATTACGGACGCGAACTGCTGAAACTGACACCCTCGACCTCCAATAGCATCGGCGCGGGCGTGTTCTGGGGTGGTGTGTCGGGCTATACCAGCTTTGTGGCCCATGCGGGCTCGCCGCCCTACCAAGTCTATATGATGCCGCAGCGTTTGCCGCCGCAACTCTATGCCGGCACCGCCACGATGTTTTTTGCGGTCACCAATTTTATCAAGGCGATCAGCTATTTCTCGCTCGGCCAGTTCACGAGCGACAATCTGCAGACATCCCTGATCCTGATGCCGCTGGCCATTGCCGCCACTTTCGGCGGTGTCTGGCTGGTGCGCCGGTTCGACAAGGAAAAATTCTATACACTGGTCTATGCCATGACCTTCCTGATCGGCTGCAAGCTGATCGCCGATAGTCTTTAGTGAGTTCTATCCGCCAAACAGCGCATTGATACTGACCGGATTGCCCGTTAGCCTAGACCGATCATGGACGAAACAAGGTCCATCGGCAGTCCCGGGAAACGCGCATGACTCAGAATTCGATCTTCAATGCCGGTCTGGATAAAAATCCGGCCAATTTCCAGCCCCTGACCCCGCTGACCTTTCTGGAGCGGGCTGCCAGCGTCTATCCCGACCGCACCGCGATCATCCATGGCGGTTTACGCCGCAGCTATCGCGACTTTGCCGCGCGCACCCGCCGCCTGGCCTCCGCCCTTGCCAAACGCGGCATCGGCCAGGGTGACACCGTAGCCGTGCTGCTGGCCAATACGCCCGCGATGCTCGAATGCCATTACGGGGTGCCAATGTGTGGTGCGGTGCTGAACACGCTCAACACCCGACTGGATGCGGCCATCATCGCCTTCTCGCTCGACCATGGCGAAGCCAAGGTGGTGATCACCGACCGTGAATTCTCGAAAATCATGAAACCCGCGCTTGCATTGGCCAAGGTCAAGCCGCTGGTGATCGATTATGACGATCCTGAATTTAGCGGCGAAGGCGACTTGATCGGCGCACTCGATTACGAGGCGCTGATTGCCGAGGGCAGCGAGGATTACCAGCGCACCACCCCGCATGACGAGTGGGAAGCGATCGCGCTCAATTACACCTCCGGCACCACGGGCAATCCCAAGGGCGTGGTTTACCACCACCGCGGCGCCTATCTGCTGGCGCAGGGCAATATTGTCACCTGCGGCATGGGCAAGCATCCGGTCTATCTGTGGACACTGCCGATGTTCCATTGCAATGGCTGGTGCTTTCCGTGGTCGATATCGGTGGTGGCCGGCACCCATGTCTGTTTACGCTATGTTAGGGCCAAAGCCATGTTCGATGCCATTGCCGATCATGGCGTCACCCATCTGTGCGGCGCGCCGATTGTGATGTCGACGCTGATCAATGCCCCCGAACAGGAAAAACGCCCGCTGCCGCATCGTGTCGAGTTCTTCACCGCCGCCGCCCCGCCGCCCGAAGCCGTGCTGGCGGGTATGCGCGAAGCCGGGTTCAACGTCACCCATATTTACGGGCTGACCGAAACCTATGGCCCGTCTGTGGTCAATGACTGGCATCAGGAATGGGATCTGCTGGATGCAGAGGCGCAGGCCAGCAAAAAGGCCCGTCAGGGTGTGCGCTATCTGCCGCTCGAACATGTCGATGTGATGGATCCCGAAACGCTGGAACCGGTGGCTCGTGACGGCGAAACGCTCGGCGAAGTGATGATGCGCGGCAATGTGGTGATGAAGGGTTACCTCAAGAACCAGACCGCCACCGACGAGGCCTTTGCCGGTGGCTGGTTCCATTCTGGCGATCTCGGGGTGATCTATCCAGACGGCTATATCCAGCTGAAAGACCGCTCGAAAGACATCATCATTTCGGGCGGCGAGAACATCTCCTCAATCGAAGTGGAAGATGCGCTGTTCAAACATGCCGCTGTGCAGGCGGCGGCCGTGGTGGCACGTCCCGACGAGAAATGGGGCGAGACGCCTTGCGCCTTTGTCGAGCTCAAACCCGGCGCAACCACGACCGAGGCCGATATCATCGCATGGTGCAGAAGCCAACTGGCGGGTTATAAAGTGCCGCGCATGGTGGTGTTTACCGAAATCCCCAAAACCTCAACCGGAAAAATCCAGAAATTCAAATTGCGCGATCTGGCCAAAACACTCTGATTTATTTTTGAAGGCCAAACCAAAAACCGCCGGATTGCTCCGGCGGTTTTTTTATGTGTGAAAGAGACGGGGAAAATCCCCGCCCTATCAGGCGATGCTTACGAGGCCAGCTGGCGCAGGACGTATTTCAGGATCCCGCCATTTTTGAAATATTCGAGCTCGTCCAAAGTCTGGATGCGGCACAGCACCGGCACAGTCTTGACCTTGCCTTTGGCATCCTTGATCTCGACTTCCATCTTCTGGCGTGGCTTCAGGCCTTCGCTCAGGCCCTTGATGGTGACGGTTTCGTCACCCTTAAGACCCAGCGAATCCCAGCTCGTGCCTTCCTCGAAGGTCAGAGGCAACACGCCCATGCCGACAAGGTTGGAACGATGGATACGCTCGAAGGATTGGGCGATCACCGCGCGCACACCCAACAGGTTGGTGCCCTTGGCTGCCCAGTCACGAGAGGAACCGTTGCCGTATTCCGCACCGGCAAACACCACCAACGGCACATTCTCGGCCTGATAGCGCATTGCGGCATCATAGATCGACATCGGCTCTTTCGATGGATAGTGGATGGTGTTGCCACCTTCCGGAACCGAACCGGCCTTGTCTTTCAGGATGAAGTTCTTGATGCGGATATTGGCAAAGGTGCCGCGCATCATCACTTCATGGTTGCCACGACGTGTGCCGTACTGGTTGAAATCGGCAGGAGAGACCTGACGTTCCATCAGATATTTGCCCGCAGGAGAAGCCGCCTTGATCGAACCGGCCGGCGAGATGTGATCGGTCGTGATCTTGTCGCCGAACAGGCTCAGAATCCGGGCATTGGCGATATCGGCCACAGGCATCGGCTCTTTGGTCATGCCCTCAAAATAAGGCGGGTTCTGCACATAGGTCGAACCCATATCCCACTTGTAGGTTTCGCCGACCGGAGCCTTGACCTTTTTCCAGTTGTTGTCACCGGCAAACACGTCCGCATAGCGTTCCTTGAAGATCTTCTTGGTAACGAATTTGTGGATGTAGTCGTTGATTTCTTTCGAGGTCGGCCAGATGTCCTTCAGATAGACAGGCTTGCCGTCCTTGCCCTTGCCGAGCGGCTCGGTCGACAGATCCATCTGCACCGATCCGGCCAGCGCATAGGCCACAACCAGTGGCGGGGACGCCAGGTAGTTGGCCTGCACATCAGGGGAGACACGGCCTTCGAAGTTGCGGTTGCCCGACAGCACAGCCGCCGCCACGATGGCGTTGTCATTGATGGTCTTGGAGATTTCGACCGGCAAAGGACCCGAATTGCCGATACAGGTCGTGCAACCGAACCCGACAAGGTTGAAGCCGATCTTGTCGAGATCCTTCTGCAAACCGGAATTGGCCAGATATTCGGCCACAACCTGCGATCCGGGAGCCAGCGAGGTTTTCACCCAAGGCTTGGAAGTCAGGCCCTTGGCGGCCGCATTGCGGGCCAACAGGCCAGCCCCGATCAGCACCGAAGGGTTCGAGGTGTTGGTGCAGGAGGTGATTGCGGCAATCACGACATCGCCATGGCCGATGTCGAAATTCTTGCCTTCGACCTTGGACCGCTTGCCCATTTCGGTGGCTTTTTTGTATTCGGTTTCCATCGCACCGGCAAAGCCCTTGCTGACATCGCTCAAAGCCACACGGCCTTCAGGACGCTTCGGACCCGCCATCGATGGCACAACCGAACCCAGATCCAGTTCCAGAGTGTCGGAGAACACCGGATCGGGTGTCGCCTTGGTGCGGAACAGGCCCTGTGCCTTGGTGTATTTCTCGACCAGATCGACGCGCGCGCTCTTGCGGCTCGATGTGGTGAGATAGGCCAACGTTTCGCTGTCGACGGGGAAGAACCCGCAAGTCGCACCATATTCGGGAGCCATGTTGGCAATGGTGGCACGATCGGCCAGGGTCATGGTGTTGAGACCGGGACCGAAGAATTCGACGAATTTGTTGACCACGCCCTTCTTGCGCAGCATCTGCGTCACTGTCAGCACCAGATCGGTGGCGGTGATGCCTTCCTTGAGCTTGCCGGTCAGTTTGAAGCCGATCACTTCCGGCAGCAGCATGGATTGCGGCTGGCCGAGCATCGCCGCTTCCGCTTCGATCCCGCCGACGCCCCAACCCAGCACGGCCAGACCATTGACCATGGTGGTGTGCGAGTCGGTACCGACCAGCGAATCGGGATAGGCAACTTCAACGGTCTCGGACTTGCCTTTGGCGTTCTTGATCTTCTCTTTCTTGGTCCAGACGGTCTGGGACAGATATTCGAGATTGACCTGATGGCAGATGCCGGTGCCCGGTGGCACGACGCGGAAGTTGTCGAACGAATCCTGACCCCATTTGAGGAAGCGGTAACGCTCGCCGTTGCGGCTATATTCGAGGTCGACGTTTTTCTTGAACGCCTTGGCGGAACCGAATTCGTCGACGATCACGGAATGGTCGATCACCAGATCGACAGGGACCAGCGGATTGATCTTTTGCGGATTGCCGCCAAGCTTGGTCATGGCATCGCGCATCGCGGCCAGATCGACCACGGCCGGCACGCCGGTGAAATCCTGCATCAGCACGCGGGCCGGACGGAAGGCGATTTCGCGCTCGGTCTTGCCCTTGTTCGACAGCCACTTGCTGACAGCCATGATGTCGTCTTTGGTGACCGTGCGGCCATCTTCAAAACGCAGCAGGTTTTCCAGCAGCACTTTCAACGAGAACGGCAGTTTTGAAATGCCCTTCAGGCCATTGGCCTCGGCGTCTTTCAAGGAATAGTAGTAATAGGTCTTGGTGCCGACTTTGAGCTTCTTACGGCACTTGAAGCTGTCCAATGACTGGGTCACGGCGGAATCCTTTCGGGTTTAGCGTCCACTGGCCAAAGTGCATCATGCACGCGCCGCCTCGGGAGTGCCCGAAACCCCACGTTGATTAAACGTATCGGCGCAGCCAGTGCTTCTATAGAAAATTTATTGCCAAGCCGCTACAGGGACAAAAGTATTCCCTTGAACTTTTTTGCATTTTTATTGACCGGACTATTGTGCAATGCACACATAACCGCCCCCATGGAAGTCGGCATCAGGATCGGCTAGGCTGACGGCCAGGATGAAGGAGTGACACCGCCAATGCTGTTGCGTGCGCAGACTCTGGCCTGTATCCGGGCAGACAGGCTGCTGTTTTCCGGCTTGACCTTTGCCAGCGAAACGGGCCGCGCCATAGCGCTGACCGGGGCGAACGGCGTTGGAAAATCAAGCCTTTTGCGATTGATCGCCGGTTTGCTGCCGATCCATGCAGGCGCGCTCGAGCTGGTGGACAAGCGATCTGCGTTCGTTGTGGCCGGCACTGGTTGCGAGATGCCGCTGGGCCAGTATTGCCACTATCTGGGCCATCGGGATGCGCTCAAACCCAGCATGAGCGTGATCGAGACTTTATTGTTCTGGTCGTCTTTTCTGTCAAAGCTTCCGTTATCATCCGAAGAACAAGCAAAAGCACAGCCTCTGCGGACGTCCGACACTGCTGCGCCGACGCCCGAATCACATCGCGCCGAATCATCCTCCCTCGCCGCTATCCCGGCTCTGGCCGCTCTTGAACAGGTCGGGCTGGCGCATCTGGCCGATCTGCCGTGCCAGCTTCTATCGGCCGGCCAACGCCGCCGTCTGACGCTGGCCCGACTGCTGGTGGTGGCACGTCCGCTCTGGTTGCTGGATGAGCCGACCACGGCCCTCGACAGTGCCGGACAGGATATTCTGTGGCAGCTCTGCACCAGCCATCTGGACGCGGGCGGTGTGATCGTGGTGGCCACCCATGCGCCACTTCCAATCCCCAATCGCGTCATCGCGCTGGATCGGGGCCAGTCATGAGCGGCTGGATCGCCCTCCTGAAGCGCGATGTCTTGCTCGCCAGCCGTCTGGGTGGCGGCGGATTTGTCGGTGTAATTTTCTTTCTGTCACTGGTGGTGCTGGCGCCCTTCGCACTCGGTCCGGACCTCAACCTGCTGGCGCGGGTCGGGCCAGCATTGTTGTGGATTGCCGCTTTGCTGGCCACGCTGATCGGTCTCGACAGACTGTTCCAGGCCGACGAGGAGGACGGTTCGCTCGACCTGATGCGGATGGGCGACATGCCGATGCTGCTGGTGGTCCTGGCCAAAGGGATCGCCCATTGGGTGACCACCGGCCTGCCCTTGACACTCGCGGCCCCGCTATTGGGCCTGTTGCTGGCCATCGAGCCGGAAGTGCTCGGCGTGGTGATGCTGTCGCTGGTGATCGGCACGCCGGCCTTGACCTTTATCGGCGCGGTCGGGGCCGCTTTGACCGTATCAGTGCGGCGCGGCGGGCTGTTGCTGGCGGTGATCGTGATGCCGATGATGATCCCTGTGATGATTTTCGGTGTCGCCACTGCCAGCGCTGCCGCATCCGATATGATGGATTTTACAACACCCCTGATGGTCCTTGCCGGCCTGTCGCTCGGCTCGATTGTCGTCGCCAGCGCGGTGGCGGCACTGGCGCTTTCCGAGGCGTCGTAAACAATTCCACTGACGGCATTAGTCTTTAGTCTTGCATGAGAGACAAAATTCCCTCACATTGATTGGTAAGCAAGCTTAGGTTAAACAGAGGGGATGGCTTAATGGTGCGTTTTTTGCGCCCGAACCCGTGACACATGTTTGACACATAGGGATAGAGACAATGGCAAGCAATAAAGAAGCCGCACACGCAGCCCCTGCCTCCGGCATGGATTACCCCGAGCATGAGCGCACCTATAACAATTTTGTGCATCTGGTTACCTACGGCACCATCGTCGTGGTCGGCATTGTTGTGCTGATGGCTGTATTTCTGGTCTAATAGCCGTGATTGAGGCCCTTCCGGCCTCACTCGCGCCGCCCTGCTGCCCAGCATCAACCGAATGGTCCATTGATGCCATGGCCCCGTTTCCGCCTCTGTTTTTCAACCCGATCCTATAACCAGATCCTGCAATCATAGAAGACAAGACGATTGTTGCGCCGATCTTGCCGGAGAGTGCCATGAAAATTGCCGTGATTACCGAAACGGACTCACACGAAACGCGGGTGGCAGCTTCTGCGGAAACCGTCAAGAAACTGAGTGCTCTCGGGGCCTCTTTCACAATCGAGAGTGGTGCGGGCCAACGCTCCGGCATTACCGATGCCGATTATGAAACCGCCGGGGCCAGCATTGCAAAAACCGCCAAAGCCGCGCTCAAAGATGCCGATATCGTGCTGAAAGTCCGCCGTCCCAACAAATCGGAACTCGGCAGCATCAAAAAGGGCGCGGTTGTGCTCGCCATCATGGACCCTTACGGGCATGATGAAGCCCTGCAGGCAATGGCAGAAGCCGGCATCGCCGCCTTTGCGATGGAACTGATGCCCCGCATCACCCGCGCGCAGGTGATGGATGTGCTGTCCTCGCAGGCCAATCTGGCAGGCTATCGCGCTGTCATAGAATCAGCCGAAGAATTCGGCCGCGCCTTTCCGATGATGATGACCGCCGCAGGCACCGTGCCCGCCGCCCGCGTTTTCGTGATGGGAGCGGGTGTGGCTGGCCTGCAGGCCATTGCCACCGCCCGCCGTCTGGGAGCCGTGGTGACCGCCACCGATGTCCGTCCGGCTTCCAAGGAGCAGGTCGAATCGCTGGGTGCTAAATTCATTGCGGTCGAGGATGACGAGTTCAAGCAGGCCGAAACCTCCGGCGGCTATGCCAAGGAAATGTCGAAAGACTATCAGGCCAAGCAGGCGGCTCTGGTGGCAGCCCATATCGCCAAGCAGGACATCGTGATCACCACCGCGCTGATCCCCGGTCGTCCTGCCCCGCGGCTGATTTCGGCCGATATGGTGGCCAGCATGCGCCCGGGCTCGGTCATCGTCGATCTGGCTGTCGAGCGTGGCGGCAATGTCGAAGGCGTCAAGCCGGGCGAAGTCGCCCATACGGCGAATGACGTGAAAATTGTCGGCCATCTGAATGTGCCGGGCCGGTTGGCCGCGTCCGCATCGCAGCTCTATTCCAAAAATCTGTTCTCGTTCCTCGAGACCATGATCGACAAGACCAACAAGACACTCGCCATCCACTGGGATGACGAACTGGTCAAGGCAACCAATCTGACGCGTGATGGGCATGTGGTCCATCCGCAATTCCAGCCCAAAGAGGCAGCGGCTTCGGCCTGATGGAGGTTTTTATGGCGAGCGATTCACCACAACAGATCCTCGAAAAGGCACAAGCTGCCGCAACGGCTGCCAAACAGGCCGCAATTAATGCCCAAGCCTATGCCGACCAGCTGGCTCAGGCTGCAGGCAGTGCGGCCCATGCTGCCACGGGGGGCGCCATCGATCCTTTCGTGTTCCAGCTGGCCATTTTCGTGCTCGCGGTGTTTGTCGGCTATTACGTCGTCTGGTCCGTGACCCCGGCCCTGCATACGCCACTGATGTCGGTGACCAATGCGATCTCATCGGTGATTGTCGTTGGCGCCCTGCTGGCCGTGGGCGTCGATGCCGCCAAAGCGGGTGCGGAAGCGCCGCTTTTTGCACAGGGCTTCGGCTTTATCGCGCTGGTGCTGGCCAGCGTGAATATCTTCGGCGGGTTCCTCGTCACCCAGCGGATGCTGGCCATGTACAAGAAGAAGGGTTGACGCCATGAATGCCAATATCGCGGCTCTGCTCTATCTGGTTTCCGGTGCCCTGTTCATCATGGCACTGCGCGGCCTCTCTTCTCCAGCCACATCGCGGCAGGGTAATTTCTACGG
>Ga0136644_10002400_pt1 | contig 14365 bp, 11 predicted proteins | sample C_130820_EF_Meta_FD_94780 | JGI IMG/M metagenome (GOLD analysis project Ga0136644, IMG submission 94780) | Freshwater microbial communities from Lake Croche, Canada to study carbon cycling - C_130820_EF_MetaG (v2) (version 2) | ecosystem: Environmental > Aquatic > Freshwater > Lake | place... | reverse complement strand
TTACCTATCCCTTTGTGTGGTTACTCATGAGGGCATCTAATTTGTTGGTCAAGTTAATGAATGTAAAAACAAGTGAGAACCAAGTAACTGAAGAAGAGATAAAAGCCATCATTAGCGAGGGAACAGAACACGGTGCCATAGATGAAGCAGAACAGGAAATCATTGAACGCGTGTTTCATTTGGGAGATAGAAAAATTACTTCTCTAATGACCCATAGAAGTGATATTGTCTGGATTGACCAAAACAAAACAGTTGCTGAAATTAAGTCCACTATGCAAGAAGTGGTACATTCTGTCTATCCAGTTTGTGATGCTGAAGTAGATAGAATCATTGGCGTAGTAGCCATTAAAGACTTTATTGTGGTTGCTGAAAATACCAGCGTTCAAGCAATCATGAAACCAGCCATGTATGTTCCTGAAAATAATACAGCCTACCAGGTCCTGGAACATTTCAAGCAAACAAAGATCCATCATTGTTTTATAGTGGATGAATATGGGTCCATCTTAGGAATGATTACGCTCAATGACATTTTAGAAGCCATTGTTGGTGATATTCCCCAACAGGAAGACGAATCCTTTGATATTTTAAATAGGAGCGATGGTTCCTTTTTGGTAGACGCGCAGATTCCTTTTTATGATTTCTTGAGTTATTTTGACAAAACAGAATGGATGATGGAGGGTGACCAAGATTTTGATACCCTAGCAGGTTTTATCATTCATGAATTACAAAGAATTCCCGCAACAGGGGAAACCCTAAGCTGGAAGGTTTTCAAATTTGAAGTAATTGATATGGATCACCACCGGATAGACAAGGTATTGGTCAACACCAGACTAGCTCCAAATTTAGATTAAAGCAGCTCCTAAAAGAATCTCCATTATAACTTGTAGGCAAAGACCTGGTTTGTATTAAAACTCAAAACTGGTGCTGCTCTTTGGATAATCCAATTTATAGCTCTTCTCTTGTCCATTATTTTTCACGTGAAAAATATTACTCTGAAGGGTTTGAAAATCAAATAAAATTTGGCATTGTACGTCTAATTTTTTGAGCTGCGCTACCTTGGGAACTTCTGCATAGATCCAAACGCTTTCCATTTGAATTTCATGACCCAGATAACGAAGATTTGCAGGCTGCCCATTGATTTTTAACTGCAGTTTTTGTTGGATATAAGTATTGATTTGTTTGTCTAACAAGGCTTTATCAGTAGGATGCGCAATATCCACTTTAGAATTACTGTATTTTTGAAGGGTAGTTTCTAAGTCTTGGGTGAATATTTTAATACTAATTTCAGTTGTTGCTTCTTTGGAATTATGATTTATTTCTATAACTGAAATATAAAATGGGTGCAATAGGGCTACTAATGCCAAAGAAATCCATTGAAACATACTATTTACCATTCAACATTCTTTTTTTTACACTACAAATGTCCTGATTAATTTGAATCCTAGCTCATGAATGATTTTAAACTGTATTTAGAAACTGGTTTTCAACATATTGCCAATTGGAATGGGCAAATTTCCTTTTGGTCACAACTAGCAAGATTTACTTCCAGTGATCATATCCTTTTTATCATTGCCCTTACCATTCGCTATCAATTTGGAGATTGGAAAAAGGTATTCATTCTTGTTACCGCTTTTACTATTGGACATAGCATCACACTTGCTTTGAGTGTTTTAAATATAGTTAACTACTCTGTGAATTGGATTGAGTTTCTAATACCCATTACCATTATAATAACGGCTATCAGTAATTTATTTGTCAAGAAGTTTGTGTTTAAAACCAAATTTCCCCCCATCTATTTTATGGCATTATTTTTTGGTTTGATTCATGGGTTAGGATTTAGCAGTTATTTAAAAAGTATGTTGGGGAAAAACCAAGCCATTCTAACCCAATTATTGGCTTTTAACCTAGGTTTAGAACTTGGCCAAATTTTAATTGTTTTAGTAATCTTGATAATTTCCTTTCTTTTTGTGGGCTTAATCAAGGTAAATAGGAGGGAATGGCTTTTATTTGTAAGTGCTGCCGTGTTTGCACTGGCATTAAACATGGCTTTAGATAGATTAAACATAGTATTACCACAATAAACCATACAATTATGAGAAAATTAGGTTTCATTGTTTTAATGGTGGCTTTTGCTTCACTAACGCAGGCGCAAAACATCATGAACAATCCAGGTTCCAATCACGGGAACAAATTTGAGCAATTGGGTACCATTCTTCCAACACCCAATGAATATCGCACCGCCAGTGGTGCACCCGGTCCAAAATATTGGCAGCAAAGGGTGGACTATAATATTAAATGTGAATTGGATGAACCCAGCCTTACTTTGAAAGGTAGTGAAACGGTAACTTATTATAACAATTCACCAGATGTGTTAACCTATCTCTGGTTGCAATTAGATGAGAATGAACATAGCAGTGTCAATAACGCTGGTTATAAGAATTCTTCTCAAATGGGTAGACAATTGTCAACCACGCAGGCCGATGACATGATGGACGCGGGAAAAGACAATGGCTTGGGCGATGTGATTACCAAGTTGACAGACGTAACTGGTAAGAACTTGAAATACACCATCAACAAAACTATGATGCGTGTTGAATTACCTACGGCTTTAAAACCAGGTCAGAAATTTGTATTTAACCTCAATTGGAATTATAAAATCTCAAACCGCTTAACGGTAGGTGGAAGGGGTGGATATGAGTTTTTTCCAGAAGATGGCAACCATTTCTTTACCATGGCACAATGGTATCCAAGACTGGCTGTTTATAGTGACTTCCAAGGTTGGCAGCATCATCAGTTTACTGGGCGTGGAGAGTTTGCACTCACATTTGGGAATTTCAATGTGAGCATGACAGTTCCCGCAGATCATACCATTTTGTCTACAGGTGAGTGTCAAAACTATGCACAAGTTTTGTCTCCAGCACAAATGACACGTTGGTCACAAGCACAAAATGCTAAAGAACCTGTTGAAATTGTAACCCTTGATGAGGCTAAGAAAGCGGAAAAGCAAAAAAGTACTGCTAAAAAAACATGGGTATATAAAGCAGACAATGTGCGTGATTTTGCTTGGACTTCTTCAAGGAAAATCATTTGGGATGCTATGCCAGCTTATGTAGAAGGTAAGAAAATTATGTGCATGAGTGGTTATCCAAAAGAAGCTTATGGTTTGTATCGTAAGTTCTCTACCAAAGTAGTAGCGCATACCATTAAGTCTTATTCTAAATTTTCTATTCCTTATCCTTACCCAGTAGCCCAAAGTATTGAAGCCTCAAATGGTATGGAATACCCAATGATCTGTTTTAATAATGGTAGAACTGAAAAAGATGGCAGCTATAGTGAAGCCACCAAACAAGGTATGTTGGGCGTAATCATTCACGAAGTTGGCCACAATTTCTTCCCCATGATTGTAAACAGTGATGAGCGTCAGTGGAGCTGGATGGACGAAGGATTGAATTCTTTTGTAGAGTATTTGACCGAGGAATTATATGATAACAAATATCCTTCTCGTGGAAAGGGAGCAGCTTATACCATTGCAGACTATATGCGTTTGCCTAAGGATCAATTGGAGCCAATCATGACCAATAGTGAAAACATTGTCAACTTTGGACCCAATGCCTATACCAAACCAGCCACTGGTTTGAATATTTTGCGTGAAACCATTATGGGAAGAGAATTGTTTGATTATAGTTTTAAAGAATATGCACGTCGTTGGGCTTTCAAACATCCTCAACCTGCTGACCTGTTCCGTACCATGGAAGACGCAAGTGCGGAAGACTTAGATTGGTTCTGGAGGGGTTGGTTCTATGGTATTGATCCTTGTGATATAGCTATTGATACGGTTAAACACGGGGTCTATGATCCTAATTTGGCTGCACAAGGTGGATTTCAAGGTGGAAGAGGCGGTGGAGCTCCCATGAATGCTAGTGCCAATGGAATGATGTCTTTGGCCAAGCCTATGATGAATCCATTTGATGATATTTCTAAAATCAGAAATCGTCAAGACAAGAATATCATTTTCTTAACCGATGCGGATACTTCTTTAAGAGATTTCTACTGGCGTTATGCTAGAGGAATTGAGCCTTATGATACTACCAAGTACAAGGTAACTCCTCCCAATACGACACCTGAAACAATGGATGATGCTGCAAAGGCAAAATATGCCAATGTGAACTTGTATGAAATTACATTTAGCAATAAAGGTGGTTTGGTAATGCCCATTATTGTTGAATTCAGTTTTGAAGACGGCACAAAACAAACAGAAAGAATTCCAGCTCAAGTTTGGCGCTTAAATGAGAGTAAAGTGACCAAATTATTCTTGACCAATAAGAAAGCAGTTGGTATTAAGTTGGATCCTATGCGTGAAACTGCTGATATCAATGAAAACAACAATACTTGGGGTATGGAAACGGTAGTGCCTAGCAAGTTTGCCATTTTCAAAGCTAGACAAGGTGGTGGTCGTGGTCAAAGCACTGGAACCAATCCTATGCAAAAAGCCATGGAGAAAAAGAACTAGTCGTTTTTGATAAATCTATTTTTTTGATTAAAGTCACTTGATTAATTTCAGGTGACTTTAATTTTTTAGAACTATGCGTCCATTGAAATTTTTCCTGATGCTGGCAGTATTGATTTGTTTCTCTGCTAGTGCGTCTGTAGATACAGTGCAGTTTTATAGTAATAGCCTGCACAAGCAAGTTAAATTTGTGATCATACAACCCAAGAACAAAACCAAGGTATTAATTCCTGCGGTATACTTGCTCCATGGATATGGCGGCAACCAGCGTCAATGGCCTCAAGCTGCGCCTCAATTACAGCAAAAGGCAGAAGACTTGAATATGATTTTAATTTGTCCTGATGGGGCAAATAGCTGGTATTTTGATAGTCCTGTAGATTCCAGTATTCGTTACGAATCTTTTATTATTAAAGACTTGATTCCCTATGTTGACCAACACTATTTAACACTTCCAGACAAAAAACATAGGGCTATTACTGGCTTGAGTATGGGAGGTCATGGTGGATTGTATTTGGCTATTCGCAATCAGAGTGTATTTGGTGCAGCTGGAAGTATTTGTGGTGGGGTAGATTATAGACCTTTTCCCAATAACTGGGAAATCAAAAAAGCATTAGGGGATTATGCTTCCAATAAGCCTTTATGGGATGCCAATACGGTCATGGAAATGGTGGATGAATTGAAAAACAATTCCTTGAAATTGGTGTTTGACTGTGGCGTGGATGATTTCTTTTATCCTGTTAATAAGGCCCTTCATGAAAAACTACTCAAACTCAAAATTGATCATGATTATACAGAACGTCCAGGTGCACATAATACGGCTTATTGGAGTAATAGCATAGATTTTCAACTCTTGTTGTTCAAAAAGTATTTTGATGCAAATGCATTATAACAAATAAGAATTACCAGATAATCCCACATTCCCAAATAACATCCTTATGAAAATTAGAATCATATCCTTATTGTCTTGTCTATTTTTAATTGGGTTTTTTTATGGTCAAGCTGCCACGGTAGATAGTATAGAAATCTATAGTGTAAAAATGAAAAGGTCTATCAAAACTGTGGTTATCAAACCTGATGGTTACAAAGAAAAGTCAAAGCATTTCCCGGTTTTATACCTGTTGCACGGCGCATTTGGGGCTTATAACAATTGGGTCATCAAAGTGCCTCATATCAAGGATTTAGCAGATCAATACGGGATGATGGTAGTTTGTCCTGACGGTGGATTTACCAGTTGGTATTTTGATAGTCCCATTGACAGTACTTATCAATATGAAACCTTTGTAGGTGAGGAGCTTCCTCAATTTATAGACAATCACTATCAAACCATAGCTGATAGAAAAGCTAGGGCCATCACAGGTTTGAGCATGGGTGGTCACGGAGCCATGTTTTTGTCATTTAGACACGCCAATGTATTTGGTGCTTGTGGAAGTACTAGTGGTGCCTTGCATGTTTCTGTTATTACACAGGGCTATGGGGTAGAACAAAGATTGGGAGATCCCATAGCCAACAAACAATATTGGAATGATTGGAGTGTGTTAAATACTATAGAACACTATCCAAAGGACTCCTTGGCTATTTTAATAGATTGCGGAACAGAAGACAGGGTACTAGCTATGAATAGGGCTGTACACGAAAAATTAAATAAACTGAAAATTCCACACGATTATATAGAAAGACCAGGGGAGCATAATTTTATTTATTGGAATAAATCTATAGATTATCATTTTGTGTTTTTTAACCAATTTTTTAGAAGGGACCTTAATAAAAAAGCAACCCAATAGGTTGCTTTATGAGTAGACAAGCCGATTCATACAATTGCCCCTAATTGCTGAACCTGCCACCTGTATTAACCCAGTCAGATATGCTTTTTTATCCGCGGCGCTAAGCTGTCCTCCTTGTTGCATGAAACTAGGTGGATCATCAACTTATGCTTGGGTTATTGGGATTTGTTGTTGTAGTAGCTCCTCCTTTGCTACAAGAAGCAATAAAATTTATTGCAAACAAAACACAAATTGCAAATACAAATAGTGATTTTTCCTTTTCATGTGATTGCCTTATATCACAGGTTACGGCCCTATTTTCTTTTTGGTTGCTTATAGGTCAAAGAAAAATTTACGCCAAAACTACTCAACTCAATACTCCCAAAACCTACTCCACTCATTGGGATTTTTGCATAGGGTTCAATAATGCCAGTTAAGTGTTTGCCCATTGGCTTTTCAAAGCCACCAGAAATATGAACCAAGGCAAATAAGTGTTGGTCAGTTGAAGAATAGCTGGCAGATCTATGATAAGTTTGGTTATTTACATAATACAAATAACTATAATTTTCTTTCTTCATAAAATAAGAAGAACTGCCTAGAGAAGCAAAATAATTGCCCTTGCCTTTATGCTTAAAATGATAAGTACCAATTAAGGGTACATCCCACATATCGCAAGATCCTGTAACGGTTTCCATTTTAAAATAACTCACCCATGTACCCTTTGGCGCATGAAAATCTACACCGTTCATTTTGTAGTTTTTCTGCGTAAAAATTCCTCCCGTTTTAACAGAAAAATGTTGGTTGATTCTATATCCTATAATGCCTCCAATATTATACCCAAGATCATCCTGGTAATTGAAATGTACGGTACTTGCATCAACCCCTGCAGTTAAACCAATAAAGAATCCTTTTTCATTATTGCTTTTATTTTTAAGAATAATGCTGCTAGATTTTTCTTCGGCCAATTTTGTATTAGTTGTTGTTACAGGTACAGCGTTTGATGAATTTGTGTTTATATCTGATACTGTATTATTTTCTTTTACTTCAGTTTTACTACTTGAGGCTTGAAGCTCGTTGCTTGTATTTTGAGAATTGCTAAATTGGCCATTCTCTTTTGCCAAAACTTGATCAACTGGCCCAACGGGAATTCCCATTTGACTTAATAAACTTGGAGTGCTTGAATTTTTAGTAAAAATTTTGGATCGATTAAGGACAATTTTATTAAACGTTGAGGTTTCTGCAGGAGTAATATTTTGTTCTATGGTAGTAGGTTGCTCAATAAGTATAGGTGTTTGAACAGGGTTTGGTTTTTGGGATGTTTCTTTAACTTGAAGCTGTTGATCATGATTTGAATACCACCAAGCCACACCAATAACTAATAAAAGTAAAGCTGGAATTAGTATCCAGAAAAACCTTTTTTTAGGTTTGTCAAGGGGCATTTCCTTTTCAAGTAATAATTGCATTTTGTCCCAATTAGTCATGCCAGGGGCATCAAATGCCTCGGCAGCCCTTTTTGCTACATCATCCAATTCATTATCTCCTTCAAAACTATGCATACTGTTTATACGCTTTTTTCTCTAAAATGATTTTCCTCAAATTGTTCCTTGCTTTAGAAAGGTTAGACTTGGAAGCCCCAACGCTAATTTTTAATGTATCTGCAATTTCTTCGTGACTAAACCCTTCAATAATAAACAAATTAAAAACGGTTCTATATACAGGTGATAGTCTTCTGATGGCCAAGATAATTTCTTGATATGCAATTTTATCTAAACCACTTTCTTGCTTTTCAATCATGGGTTCTGTTTCCGGCGTCACATCATAACTAACCATTTTTAATTGGGTTTTACGCAAATGGTCTATACAGGTATTAACCAAGATTCTTTTAAACCAAGCTTTTAATAAAGCTTCTTGATCATTTTGTCTGCTGCTATCAAATTGGGCGATGTTTTTGAATAATTTTACAAATGCTTCACTAACCAATTCTTCTGCCTCTTCTTGTTGTTGTATATATCTGTAACTAATTTTCATAGCATAGCCATGCAGCCAATGGTATAAATCCCGTTGGCTGATTCGGTTGTTTTGGCTACAACCTATAATCAGGCTGATAATGTTAATAGGTTCCTGGGGCAAATTTCTACAATAAAAGCAATGGTTTAGACTACGTTACAATAAATATAGTTCTTAGCCTTGGTACGAGGAATAGATAGAAATGGTTGCTTTTTTTTAATTATGGAAGAGTACCGGTTTTTCCATCCCTAACTTTTTGCTTTTTACCCTTGTTTTTCTTTTCAAATTCTTCCACCTCTTTAGGCTTGGGTTTACTCAAGTCTTTTTTGGGCTCACCGGCCAAGGAGTCTGGAATGGGGTTATCAATGGTTTTGACAATTGTTTCAGGTTGGTCTCCCTGTAGGTTATCCAATACCCATTTTTCAGTGTGGGTGACTGTGCCATACATGGGGTTATAATATTTCCAGACACCGTGTTTCAGGGAAGTACCGTCTACTTTGACAATGACCTTTTCATATTTATTAGGAACCATGGGGTCTGCAACATCAATGGTATCATAACTTTTATTAGGATTACTAGCGCGCCAATTTTCTTCTCTTTCAATGCCATTGATGGTAAAATACTGTGATTTTCCGTTTTTCAAACCCCAACGATAAGTTTCTACAGCCATGATATCACCCATTAAATTAAATCTTCTCCAAATGCCTTCTTTGCGGTCATTTTTAAAGCCACCTTCTTCCTCGTAACCAGGTTCTCCTCTTAAAGGGTCCATATGAATGGTCCATTTTCCTTGTTTCAAACCATTGAAATCACTACAATTCAGGGTATCACCATTAGATCCAATCCTAAAGGTTTTACATTGACTTGCAGCATGTACATAAATTAAAAATGATAAGGCTATCAGAGAGTAACGCATTATTGTTAAATTAGGCCCTTCAATTTACCAAAATTATGCGTCTCATGAGAAAAACAACTGTTATAGTTGGCTTATTGTTTGCTGTTTTCGGACAAGCCCAGGTGAAACCCACTTTGGCAACTGACAGGTTAAAACTGATTGAACAACGTCAGGCTTTGCAAAAGAAATCGCTGGTTAATCAAACCGGATTCCGCAATATTGGCCCAAGTGTCATGAGTGGAAGGGTAGTAGATATTGATGCCAATCCTATGGACCCTACAGAATTTTATATTGCTTATGCCTCTGGAGGTTTATGGCATACTACCAATAATGGTCAAAGTTTCCAATCCATATTTGATAGTACAGACATTTTGACCATTGGCGATATTGCAGTCAACTGGAAAACCAGGACCATCTGGGTAGGTACCGGAGAAGTGAACAGTAGTCGTTCTTCCTATGCGGGAATGGGGGTCTATAAATCCAATGACAATGGTAAGCATTGGAACTGGATGGGATTACCAGAGAGTCATCATATTGGTAAAATTCAATTACACCCAACTGACCCAAACACCTTATGGGTAGCAGCTTTAGGTCATTTATTTTCTTTCAACAAAGAAAGAGGCGTATATAAAACAACTGATGGCGGAAAAAACTGGCAGCAGGTTCTAGCCGTAGATGACGCAACAGGGGCAGTTGATATAGAAATGAATCCGGCAAATCCCAATGAATTGTATGCAGCTATGTGGTACCGAACCAGAACTGCTTCTAATTTTGAAGAAAGTGGTAAAACCAGCGGCATTTATAAAAGTACCGATGGAGGAAATAATTGGGTGATGGTTTCAAAATTGGGGAGTGGTTTTCCCAATGGGGATGGGGTTGGCAGAATTGGACTAGCCGTATCGCCCAAGCAACCCAATATTGTCTATGCGGTATTGGACAATCAGTTTCATCTGCCAGATACTGCCAAGCGTGTGGTAGATACTAGCCGCTATGTGCTGCGCGATTTTAAAGCCCTTACAAAAGAGCAGTTTTTAGCTTTAGATGATAAAAAACTAACCGCATTTACCAGAAGCAGAAGAAATGGCATTCCTGCTAAATACACGGCTGCCGTCTTAAAGGAATCTGTGAAGACCGATAAACTGAAACCTACTTGTATTTGGGACTATTTATATGATGCCAATGCCGCATTGTTTGAAACACCCATTTTTGGTTGTGAAGTGTATAGAAGCGATAATAGCGGAGAGACTTGGAAAAAAACCAGTGATACAAGTATCCCTTCTTTTTTCTATAGTACCTATGGCTATTATTTTGGTAAAATCTTTGTTAGCCCATCTAATCCAGACAAAGTATTTATTACCGGATTGAACGTGATGATGAGTAAAGACGGCGGTAAATCCTTTGCCAATATTTCAAAAGAACACGTGCATTCAGATCACCATGTGGTGTGGATAAATCCTGCAAAAGATAGTCATATCATCAATGGAAATGATGGCGGTGCCAATATTAGTTATGATGATGGCGCTCATTGGTTTAAAGCCAATACACCACCTGTTGGACAGTTTTATAATATTGCTGTGGATAATGCAAAACCTTATAATGTTTATGGTGGTTTGCAGGATAATGGTACCTGGTTTGCACCAAGTACCACAATAGAGGATTATGACTGGTATGATTCAGGGGAGAATCCTTACAAACGTCTCAATGGGGGTGATGGCATGCAAGTTCAAGTAGATACAAGAGACAATAAAACCGTCTATACAGGTTCTCAGTATGGTGATTATATGAGAAGCAATACCGGAGGTGGGGATAGAAAATTTGTAAAACCTTCTAGTGATTTGGGAGAACCCAATTTCAGGTATAATTGGCAGGCTCCCATTTTGTTGAGTAAGCATAACCAAGACGTATTTTATTATGGTTCCAACAGGTTTCACCGATCTATGAATAAGGGGGATAGTTTGGTCACCATGAGCCCCGATTTAACCACCAATCCTGCCCAGGGCGATGTTCCCTATGGTACATTGAGTACCATTAGTGAAAGCCCTTTAAAATTTGGTTTGTTGTATGCTGGTACTGATGATGGCAATATTCATGTCAGTAAAGATGGTGGTTATACTTGGACTTTAATTACCAAGAAATTACCCAAAGGATTATACGTAAGTAGGGTAGTAGCTAGTGCGTTCCAAGAAAGCCGTGTTTATGTGACTTTGAATGGATACCGTAATGACCATTTCTTGCCTTATGTATACATGAGTGAAGACTATGGAACTACGTGGAAACAAATAGGAAAAGACCTACCCAATGAACCTGTAAATGTGATCAAAGAAGACCATGCAAATGAAGGCATTTTGTATATTGGAACAGATGGAGGTTTGTTTGTAAGTATTGACAGGGGAGATAGTTTTATGCAATGGACTAAGGGGTTGCCCACAAGCGTTCCAATCCATGATATTGTTACCCAGTCTCGTGAAAATGAAATTGTTTTGGGCACCCATGGAAGAAGTTTGTATATAGGCAAATTGGATGATGTTCAAAAGCTTTACAAAGACGCAGACTTTAGAGCAAAACGTCAAGCTGAATTGGACCAGAAAAAATAACAAAATTCTTTTAAAACGAATAGCCCTTGGAAACAGGGGCTATTTTTTTTGTAAAATCCAAAGATCTTGGCCACCCATTTTTTCAGGAAAATCTATGCCCTTATAGAATTGTAAAATTTTAAAATCTATTTCTAAAAGGGCTTCTAAACTTGATGCATCCTGATAAACACTAAAATTCCTATCTCCAATGGTAAGTCCTTTCACACCTTCAAATAATTCCAGAAAACCTTGGCGCTTCCAAATACTAATTTGTCTGCTAGATAGCTTTTTTTCAAAAAAACTACCATGCGTGCTAAGGATTAATATACCTCCTTTTGAAATTACGCGCAGCAATGTTTGTAACCAAGTAATTTGCAGATTAATAGGTAAATGCGTAAATACAGAAATACCATACACAAGGTGAAAAAAATCACTTGGATAAGGTAGTGTTGGTTCTTGAGTCAAAGGATGAAATAATACAGCACCAATATGTTTATTATTCCAATCAATAATTTGTCTATTGGTGTCTGCACCATATACCAAACTATTGGGTGCAAATTGATGAATGTGTTGGGTAACCCTTGCTGGACCACATCCCCAATCTAAGATTTTCCATAAAGCTTCTTCTGGTAAAAAAGGCTTGGTCCATTCAATTATTTCTTTAGCACAATCTGAGCCATCCTGTACATATTTTGTGTAATCCAATTTAAAAGTTTCAAACAACCATTTGTCTGGAGGCAATACATTGGTTGGATGATTGATTTTAAAAGCCCGATTGGCTTTTTTGTAATGCCATTTTTGCCATTGAAAAGCCATTGTTTTAGACCATTTGTTTATACCAGCAAACCTGCCCAATGATTTCAAGATTCTTTTCACGGCAAACGGGTTTTGTCTATTTTAATTGACGCTGATATAGCTGAACGGTATTTTCATAACCCAAGTATATGGCATCACAAACCAATGCATGTCCAATACTCACTTCATCAAGAAATGGTATTTGCAATTTGAAATAAGACAGGTTATGCAAGTCTAGATCATGTCCTGCATTAATGCCCATTCCCAGCTCTTTTGCTTTTTCTGCGGCAGCAATATAAGGCGCTATAGCAGTAGTTGTTTGACCATTGGTAAATTGGGTAGCATAGGCCTCTGTGTACAACTCAATTCTGTCTGTACCCGTGCTTGCCGCGGCTTCAACCATAGAAATAATTGGGTCTACAAAGATGGAGACCCGAATGCCCGCAAGTTGAAAAACCTGAATTGTTTTGATTAAGAATTCCTGATGGGTAATAGTATCCCATCCATGGTTACTGGTTAATTGTCCTAAAGCGTCTGGGACCAAGGTCACTTGAGCTGGTTTTGTTTCCAATACCAAATCCACAAATGAAATCTCTTTTGGGTTGCCTTCTATATTAAATTCCTTGGTTAATACTTTGCTTAAATCCCTTACATCGGCATAGCGAATATGGCGTTCGTCAGGTCTGGGATGTACCGTTACACCATCAGCGCCAAAACGCTCGGCGTCTAGTGCTGCTTGCACTATATTGGGATTATTGCCCCCTCTGCTGTTGCGAATGGTGGCAAACTTATTAATGTTTACACTCAGTTTAGTCATGCTGCAAAGATAGGCTGATTCTCCAACTAGTCTCTTTGGTTGATTTATCAGTAATTTGCATTTGAATTTATAACTTTTTTGGGCAGTTAATGTTATGCTATTATGAGTTATGCCTCTTTAGAAGAATGTTTAATTGATTTAGAGAAAAATGGTCATTTGGTAAGGGTGAAAGAAGAAGTGGATCCCTATTTAGAAATGGCCGCTATTCATTTGCGCGTGTATGCTGCCCAGGGACCTGCATTATTATTTGAAAATGTAAAGGGGTCAAAATTTAGGGCAGCTTCCAATATTTATGGCACTTTAGAAAGAAGTAAATTCATTTTTAGAAATAGTCTTCAATTAGTTCAGGATTTGATTGCATTAAAGGGAGATCCAATTAAGGCTTTGAAACATCCATTGGACAATTTTAAAGCGGGGATGGCTGCACTAAAAGCACTTCCCCTCAAAAATCCAAACAAGAAACCCGCACTCTATCAGGAAATTAGCATTGATCAGTTGCCCTTAATCCAGCACTGGCCCAAAGATGGTGGCGCATTTGTAACACTGCCACAGGTATACACTGAGGATATGGAACAACCTGGCATTATGCACGCCAATTTGGGTATGTATCGGGTGCAATTAACAGGTAATGATTATGTGACAAATAAAGAAATTGGGTTGCATTATCAATTACATAGAGGCATTGGCGTTCACCAAACAAAGGCAAATAAATTAGGCCAACCCTTAAAAGTAAGTTGCTTTATAGGAGGGCCACCTTCACACGCTGTTTCAGCAGTGATGCCTTTGCCAGAAGGTATTAGTGAAATGACATTTGCTGGCGTTTTGGGTGGAAGAAGATTTAGGTATTGTTATCAAGACGGGTTTGCTATTAGCACAGATGCGGATTTTGTGATAACTGGAGAAGTATATCCTGGTGAAAATAAGCCAGAAGGGCCCTTTGGAGATCACCTTGGATATTATAGCTTAACCCATTCTTTTCCATTAATGCGGGTGCACAAAGTGTATGCCCGT
>Ga0136644_10002397_pt1 | contig 14381 bp, 11 predicted proteins | sample C_130820_EF_Meta_FD_94780 | JGI IMG/M metagenome (GOLD analysis project Ga0136644, IMG submission 94780) | Freshwater microbial communities from Lake Croche, Canada to study carbon cycling - C_130820_EF_MetaG (v2) (version 2) | ecosystem: Environmental > Aquatic > Freshwater > Lake | place... | reverse complement strand
CGCACGGGGCGGTAGCTCAACTGGGAGAGCGCGGCGTTCGCAATGCCGAGGTTGGGAGTTCGATCCTCCTCCGCTCCATTTTACGGCTGCACGGCCATCCATGGCCCGTGCAGCCTCGCGGGAGTGCGGCCCTCCGGGCCTGAATTGGCTCGCAGGCGATCGCCCTCTCAGACTCGCGTGGCGACAGCGGGGTGATCCTTGGCGAGTAGTTCCGCGATGATGGCGAGCGGTGCCGAAGCCGACCCGTCGACGGCGCTCATGCTGCGGGTGCGCGATGGCGATGCCGAGGCCTTCGAGCAACTCGTCGCCCTCTGGCAGGACCGCCTCGTCAACCTCTTCCGCTACCAGACGGGGGATCATGCGCTGGCAGAGGATCTCGCGCAGGAGGTGTTTCTGCGGGTCTACCGCGCGCGGGCGGGCTACAAGCCGACCGCGAAGTTTTCGACGTGGATCCACACGATTGCCAACAACGCCGCGAGCGACCTGCGGCAACGGGCCTACCGGCGCCGCGAGCACGGCGTGCCGGTGAACGTCTCGGCATCGACGAGCGCCATCGGCCTGGAGCACCTGGCCGTCGCGGCCAGCGGCCAGCGGCCGGCCCGGCAGGCCGACCGCAGCGAATTGCAGGATGTCGTGCAGCGCGCGATCGCCGAGTTGAGCGACAGCCAGCGCATGGCGTTGCTGCTTGCGAAGTTCGAACTCTGCTCCTACGAGGAGATCGCGGCGGCGATGGGGCTGACGGTGCCCGCGGTGAAGTCGCTGCTCTTCCGGGCACGCGATCAATTGCGGGAAAAACTCGAGGCCTACGAGCGGGAGGGGCGGAAATGAGCGCCGCATCATCCGCCGGCGTGCCGGGGCCCGCCGCCAGGGAGACGCCGGCCGGCGATCTTGGCGCGGCCTGGGACATCCTCGACGTGCTGCCGCGGTCGTCGTCGCCGCCCAGCATGACGTCGACGACGATCGAGATGGTCGCCGCATCGGCCGCGGCGGGGGCGGTGGGGAAGCCGCGGGCGACGGTGCGCGACTGGCTGCTGCCCGCAGCAACCGTGATCGCCGGTTTCGTGATCGGACTGATCATGGGCAGGGCGACGGTCGAGGACCCAGACTGGATGCTGCTCGACAACCTGCCACTGCTGCGGCACTTCGATGTGTTGCGGGAGGCCGGATCCGTGGGCTTCCTCGAAGACATCGCCCGCCGCAACATTCCGGAGCCGAGGCGATTTCAGGGCGGCAGGCCCGAGGACCGGGGCCCCGATGCGGCGCGGGACGAACAGCCGCGAACGGCGGCGTATCCGGCGCTCGATCAGGCGATCGCGGCGTTGCGAGACGGCCCCTTTGGCAGCCAACTCGACGCGCAAGAACAGGCGGCGCGGCGAAACGAGATCGCGGAGATGTCGGCGGAGGACCGACGGCTGCTGGTCGGGAATGGATTCGAATTCCAGCGGCTCACCCCCATCGAGCGGCGCGACATCATGAAACTTGCCCGCGTGTTCGCGGGTCGTGACGGCACCGGCCCCGACCGCGATGAACTGCTCGCCTCTGCCCGGCTCTGGCATCAGTGGGTCGCCACCCGCGATCCTGTCGAACGCAATGCCGTGATCGATCTCGATCGCGAGGAACGGCTCGAATGGCTCGACCACTACGTCCAGGTCCGGCCCGGCCAGTGGCGGCCCGGTCAGTTTCGGGGCCTGCCGCCCGGCCCGGAAGGTCCGGAGGGCCCCCGTCCGCCCGGGCGTCCGCCCCGTGATCGCGATCCGCGCCGCGGCCCGCCCCCCCACGACGGACCGCCGCCGTTCAATGGCCCGCGGCCTGGAGAAAATCCAGGACCGCCGCGTTGAACGTGCCGGGATCTTCCAGCGGCATCATGTGGCCGCAGCGCGGAACGACCAGGAGCCGCGCATTGGGAAATGTTTCCAGCGCCCGTTCGAGGCACGCGGGCGGAGTGATCGCATCCTCCTCGCCCACGACCAGGAGCACCGGCATCCGCACCTGCCGCATCGGCGCGACCATGTCGGGCCGGTCGCCAAGCGCCGCCAGCGCCGCCACGATCGTCGCCACGGGCGTCGCGAGGATCGCTTGGCGCAGGCCCTCCTCGATCGCGGCGCGGTGAGGGCTCTCGCGCGCCGGAGCTGATTGTGCCAGCAGGTTGGGGATCATCGCCTCGGCGACGATCTGCTGCCCGAGCCGCTCCACCTTGCCGGCCAGGTCGCGGCGGGCGGCACGGGCCTCGGGAGTGTCGGACTCGAGTTTCGTGTCGACGAGGATGAGCGCCCGCACGCGGCCGGGGTGTCGGGCGGCGACATGCTGGGCGACGTAGCCGCCCATCGAGAGGCCGCAGACCACGGCCGGCTCGGTCACGTGCAGTCCGTCGAGCAGTGCCACCGCATCGTCGGCCAGTTGCGCCACGCTCTCCGGCACCGCGCCGCCGCTGGCCCCGAAGCCACGCTGGTCGGGCACGATCAGGCGCAGTTGGTCAGCCAGCGGCTCCTGGCCTGCCCACATGCGGTGGTCGAGGGGAAACCCGTGCAGCAGGACTAGCGGCAGTCCGCTCCCGCGCGTGTGGACGGCCAGGCGCGTGCCGCGGAGGGGGAGGTGGTGCATGGGCGGGGCGAGGACAAGCGAACGGGGGAAAGCGCGAATAGAGTGACAGGCTGAAGCCTGTCCTACTGCGCGAGCTTCTGGAAGCGTTCGAGGTTGCGCTGGATCGTACGGTTGTGCGGTTCGTGGCGCCGGGCCAGCAACTGGGTGCGGACCGCCCCCTCGGAGTCGCCGGCCGCGGCCCGGCAGTGCGCGAGCGTGTCGAGGTAACTCGAGTTGTCGAACGACTTCACGAGCGACAGCTTCGAATAGCGCAGCGCCTTCTGCACGTCGCCCTCGGTGTTGGCCACGAGCCAGGCATACTCGTTGTAGCCGTTGGCGTCGTCGGGCACCGCCTGGATCTCGCTCTCGATCAGTTCGAGCGCGGCCTTGATCCGTGCAACTGTTTCCGCGCGCTGCTCGGGCGTGTTGTCGGGGAGCGTGTACGCCGCGATCAATGCGTCGACGTCCTTGGAATGGGACGCGAGCGCCTGCACGACGGCCTGCCGCCGCGCCGCCGCGTCGCCGCGCTGCGCGGCCGCGCAGGCCTCGAAGAAATGCATTCGGGAACGGGTCTCCCGGGGATCGCGGCCGATCTGCTCGAGCAGCGGACCCGGGGCCGCCTTCCTTTTTTTGCCGTCTTGCTCGTCGTCAGCGCCAGGCCCGTCGAACAGCCGGCGCAGGCAGTGCGCCGCTTCGTCGTCGCGCTCGAGATCGTGGAGAAACTCGGCGTACATGATCGATGCGAGCGCGAGTTCCGCGGAGGGAGTCGCCGGATCATCGATGAGCGACCTGTAGGCGCGCGTGGCCCAGTCGACACAGCCCCACTTCGCGAGCATGATCGCCGCCTGGAGCCGCTCGGCGAACTTTCGCTTCGTGCTCTCGAGGGCCTCGGCGGTGAACTGCTCGGCGCGGGCGAGGTTGCCGCGGGCCTGTTCCGCGAATGCCGCCGCGTGCCCGACGAGCGGGTGGGCCTGCACGAAGCCCTCCTTGGCGACCAGCATGTCGACGACCTCCGGCACGCCGTGCTCCACCGCCCACGTGAGCGTCGCGACACAGGCCGACGCAATCTCGTCGGGATCGCTGTCTGCCAGGTCATGCTCGGCGAGGAGATTTCGCACCGCGGCCACGGCCTCGTCGCGGCGCTCGGCCGCGAGCAGCATCTGCACGTGGCAGAGAGTGAAGATCCGTTGGGTCTCGCCGGCGAGGGCCTCGATGTCCTCGCCGGCCGCCGATGGCGCGTCGGGGTTTGGATGCGCGAGGTCGGCGAGGGCCGCGGACGCCGCGGCGAGGCTCTCGGCCTGCGCCTCGGCCGTCGCGTCGGCCGTCGCTTCGGCCGTCGCTTCGCCCGTCGCGTCGCCCGTAAAGCGCACCAGCGCCGCCAGAAACCGGGCGGCTGGCCGGCTGCTCGTGCCCAGGCCGGCGGAGATTCGCGGGCGCAGCCCCGGCCAGGCCGGTTCGTCCGGCTGCCACTCCCGCGCCAACAAGGCGGCGGCCACGCGGGAGCCGGCCGCCGACGTCTCGAGCCGCGCGACACGGGCCAGCGGCTCGATGCCGGCATCATCGTCGACGCGCAGCAGGCGATGCATCCCCTGGATCCGCTCGGCAACGTCGCGGCGTTTGAACCGCTCGAGCAGCTTGGCGACCGCGGGCGGATCGTGCGGCAACTGGAGCGGGATGGCATCGACCAGCCACCGGGCCCGCAGCGACACCTCGAGATCATCGTGCATCTCGGCGGCGGCGAGCAGCGCGTCGACGGCGGCCGGCCCGAGCGCCTTCAGGGCCGCGGCGGCCGACTCGCGCCGGTTGTAATCGTCATCGCCGAGGCCGGCGATGAGCGCGTCGATCGATTCGGCGCTCGCCTGCTCGGGCACGACCACGGCCGGAGCCGCGGCTGTCATCGCGGCGCCGGCCGAGAGCGCCAGCGAGCACACGAGCACTACCAGGCCGTTGCGCATGCGAAACCCTTCCACGATCGCGATGAACCCGCTTCAGCAAAGCCTACGCCTGCCGCACAGGGGCGGGCAAGCGGCCGGTCAGGAGGCGTCCGGCTCGATGCCCAGATCACGGATGGTGACCAGCGACTCGAACGGAATGCCCCGCGCGGCGAAGGCCGCCTCGGCACCCGCCAGCCGGTCGATCACCGTGATGACCCGGTCGACCACGAGCCCGAATTCCTGGGCACGGTCGATCGCCACCAGCGAGGAGCCGCCCGTCGTGGTGACATCCTCGACGATCACGACCCGCTGGCCCGGCTCCACGGGCCCCTCGACATACCGCTTCGTGCCGTGATCCTTCGGCTCCTTGCGGATGAGAAAGCCCTTGAGCGGCGTTCCGGCGACACCCGCCATCGTGACGACCGCCCCGGTGATCGGGTCGGCGCCGATCGACATGCCGCCGACGGCATCGGGAATCCGAGAGAGGGTCTTGAACCGCTCGAGGATAGCGCGGCCGACGAGCATCGCCCCGTGGGCGTCGAGCACGACCTGCTTGGCATCGAGGTAGAAACTGGCCTCGCGGCCCGACGCGAGCCGGAACGTGCCGCGCTTGAGCGCCTTTGTGTTGATCAGGTCGATGAGTTCCGCGTTCGCGGTGGGCAGGGTGGCGGTCGAGGTGGATGCCATGATTGCGGCAGTATAGCAGCGAAAGCCACGACCTTTTTTGACTCGTGGGACCGTGGTTTTAGAATGCGATGCATGTTCCTTCCCGGCCGCTTCCGTTTCACGATCCGGCTCACGACACTCGTGGCCGCGATGCTGGCGACGTCCGCCGCCGCGGAGGAGAGGCAGCCGGTCGGCCCGGCCATCGCGATCGCCGTGCGGCTGCCGATCACGGGCACGCGCGACACCGAGGTCGAGGCCGCGATCCTGCGGCAGCTCGATCGGCTGCGCGGCCGGCCGCAGGAACGCGGCGTGCTCGTGCTGCAGTTCGACGTGACCGACGACGACGGGCCCCTGGCGAGCGATTTCGGGCGCTCGCTCGAACTCGCCCGGTTTCTTTCCGACGGCCGGCTGGCCGGCGTGAAGACGGTGGCCTTCCTGCCCGAAGGGGCGAAGGGGCATGCCGTGCTCGTGGCCCTGGCCTGCGAGGAAATCGTGATGGCGGCCGACGCCGTGCTTGGGCCGGCCAATGCGGACGAGCCGAACGTCGACGATGCCATGCGGGCGGCCTACATGCAGGTCGCGGCCCGCCGGAAGACCGTGCCGCCGGCGCTCGCGCTGGCGCTCGTCGATCCGGCGGCTCAGGTGGTCCGCGCGTCGACCGACGACGGCGAGCAGTTCGTCGAGAAGAAGGATCTCGCCGCCCTCAGACAATCCGTCGCGGTGCTCGCTGTCGAGGATGTGGGGCCGGTGCCGCTCGCACTCACGGGCCGCCGAGCCCGCGAACTGGGTGTCGTGCAGCGGCTCGCCCGCACGCCCGCGGAGGTCGCGCGGAGCCTGGGCGTCGCAGAGGCCGCGATCGCGGTGGATCCGTCGCTCGCGGGCGGCTGGAAGGCGACGCAGGTCGTGCTCGCGGGGCCGATCACGGCCGACGCCATCGCCCGCACGAGGTCGCGGATCGACGAAGCCATCGGGGGCGGCGCGAACTTCATCTGCCTGCGGATCGACAGCCCGGGGGGCGCGCCCGAGCAGAGCCTCGTGCTGGCAACGTGGCTGGCCACGCTCGATCCCGCCCGCGTGCGGACGGTGGCCTACGTGCCCGGCGAGGCGCGGGCGGATGCGGCACTCGTGGCGCTCGCCTGCGACGAACTCGTGATGGCCCCGAACGCCGTGATCGGCGGCGAAGGCGCGGCCACGATCGACCAGCGGCAGGGCGACGCGCTGGCCGTGGCGTGGCGGGAGGGTGTGGCCCGAAAGCGGGGCCGGTCGTGGTCGTTGCCGGTCGCGCTCGTGAAGCCGGGGCTCATCGTGTACCGGGCCGTGCAGCCCGCGACGGGTCGCACCGAATTCTTCAGCGACGAAGAACTGCTGCCGCGGGAGGATCGGGAAACCTGGAAGGTCGGCGGCAACCTGGGCGTCGGGCCGATCGAACTGAGCGGGCGCACGGCCGAATCCCTGGGAATGACCGCGCATGTCGTCGACGGCTTCGCGGGGCTCGTGCGGGCCTACGGACTGCCGGAGCAGATCGCGGTGCTGGAGCCGGGCTGGGCCGACCGGCTGCTCGACGCGCTGGCGAGCCCGGGCGTGGCCTGGTTGCTGCTATTGATCGGCGGCGCAGGACTCTACATCGAACTGCACACCCCGGGCATCGGCCTCGGAGGGTTCGTGTCGATGGTGGCGTTCATCGTCTATTTCTGGAGCCAGTACCTCCACGGCACGAGCGGCTGGCTCGAGGTGATGCTGTTCCTCGCGGGGCTCTTCTGCCTGGCCGCCGAGATCTTCGTGCTGCCGGGCTTCGGTGTGCTTGGCCTGGGCGGCGGGTTGCTCGTGATCGCCTCGCTCGTGCTCGCCAGCCAGTCGTTCGTGCTGCCGGCCAACGACTACCAGATCCGCCAGCTGCAGTGGTCGCTGCTCGGCATTCTGGCGGCGGCGGTCGGGGTGGCGCTCCTGAGCGTCCTGCTGCGCCGCTGGCTGCCGCGTGCGCCCGTGCTCCGCAACGTGCTCCTCGAGCCGCCTCCCGCGGCGGACGACGTGGTCGACGAAGATCGGCTGGAGGAGTTGCTCGGCCTCGAGGGCACGACAACCTCGCGGCTCGCCCCTGCGGGCAAGGCGCGGATCGCCGGCCGCCTGCACGACGTCACGAGCGACGGGCAACTGATCGAACCCGGCGCGGCAGTGCGCGTCGTGGAGGTGCGGGGCGGTCGCGTGCTCGTCAAGGCGATCAGCGACAGGCACGGATCGTCATGAACGCGCTCGTCTGGGTGGTCGTGCTGCTCGTGCTGGGCTTGAGCGTGATGGTGCTCGAGGTGTTTCTGCCCTCGGGGGGCATCCTCGGGTTCCTCAGCCTCACGGCCATCGTCGCGGCGATCGCGACGGCGTTTTTCGAAGGAGGAGCCACGGCAGGCATGGTAGTGCTCACCGTGGCGGCTGTGGGCGTGCCCGCGGTGCTCGCGCTGGCGTTCCGCTGGTTTCCGGAGACGCCACTCGGCCGGCGGGTGCTGCCGCCGCCGCCAGATCCGACGGAACTCGTGCCCGACGCACGGGGCCGCCGCCGGCTCAAGGAACTGGTCGGCCGTCGTGGCCGTGCCGCAAGCGAGATGCTGCCGTGGGGAATCGTGGAGATCGACGGCGGCACGGTGGATGCCATGAGCGAGAGCGGACCAATCGAGCCCGGCGCCGTCATCGAGGCCGTCGGCGTGCAGGGGCGGGCGCTCGTGGTCGCGGCCGTCGAACCGCGGACGGAGGCCCTCCCGGCGGAGCTGCCGGAGGCCCTACGACCGTTCCGACCGGAAAAAGAGGCTGCCACCGACGGGCCGCGGCTCTCGCGGACGCTCGAGGAATTCGAATTCGACCGGCTCGACCCGCCCGCAACTTGACTCGCGCCAGCCCCGGAACAACGCTCTGTTCTGGAGGACAGGCTTCAGCCTGTCAGACTATGGCGACAGGCTGAAGCCTGTCTTACTCTGGAGTGTCCGCATGCCCACGTTGATCCTGCTCGGACTGGCAATCTTCGCCTGTCTGCTCGTGTTCGGGCTCCTGGCCCGCTACCTGCGGCTCTGGCTGCAGTCGTATGCGTCGAGCGCCGGCATCGGCCTCTTCGATCTCGTCGCGATGAGCTTCAAGAAGGTGAGCCCCACCGTGATCGTGCGCAGCAAGATCATGGCCGTGCAGGCCGGTCTTGGCGACGCATCGGGCATCACGCGCGACGCGCTCGAGGCGCATGCTCTCGCCGGCGGCCGCGTGCCGCTGGTCGTGCAGGCGCTGATCGCGGCCAACAAGGCGAAGATCAAGGAGCTCGACTGGAAACTCGCCACGGCGATCGACCTCGCCGGCCGCGACGTGCGCGAGGCCGTGCAGACGAGCGTCTATCCGAAGGTGATCGACTGCCCGGGAAAGAACAGCGGCCGTGAGTCGCTCGACGCGGTCGCCAAGAATGGCATCCAGCTCAAGGGGCGGGCGGGGGTCACGGTGCGCACCAACCTCAACCAGCTGATCGGCGGCGCGACGGAAGGGACGATCATCGCCCGCGTCGGCGAGGGAATCGTCTCGGCGATCGGTTCGGCCGAGCGGCACACCGACGTGCTCGAAAACCCCGACGTCATCTCGAAGACGGTGCTGGCCCGCCGGCTCGATGCCAACACGGCGTTCGAGATCGTCTCGATCGACATCGCCGACATCGACGTGGGTGCGAACATCGGCGCCCGCCTGCAGGCCGATCAGGCGGAGGCCGACACGCGGGTCGCGCGGGCCAACGCCGAGGGCCGCCGGGCGATGGCGGTGGCCAAGGAGCAGGAGATGGTGGCGGGCATCGAGGAGAGCCGTGCCGCCCTCGTGGAGTCGGAGGCGGAGGTGCCGAAGGCGATCGCCGATTCGCTCACCAGTGGCAACCTGGGCATCGTCGACTATTACAAGCTGCGGAATCTCCAGGCCGACACCGACATGCGACGCACGATCGCCTCCGGCGGCTCGCCGGCACCGGTGGTCGCGCAATGACCATGCCCGGCATCCTCTTCGCCGCCGGGATCGATTGGCTGGAGACGCTCCTGCCGCTCCTGTTCGTCGGGTTCTGGATCGTGTCGCAGGTGTTCGCGGTCTTTCGCCGCCTCGCCGGTGGTCCGCGGCCGATGGAACGAGTGCGGGAGATCCAGCGCCCCCGGCCGCCGGCGCCCGTTGCCGGGCCGGACCCGCGTGACGACCTGCACAGGCAGATCGAGGAGTTTCTCAAGCAGGCCACGTCGCCTACGCCGGCAGTCGTCAAACGCCGCGATCCGCCGAAGCCGAAGCCGGGTGCCGCGAAGAGTGGACCTCCCAAGCGGGAGGCCCAGCAGCCGATGGCGGCACGGACAGAAGGGCAGCGTGTCGGCGCCCTCGGCACGGCGCCTTCGGATGTGGAGCGGCACGTCCACGATGCGTTCGCGCACGAACTGAGCCACCTCGCCCTGGGGCTCGAGTCGCCGGGGCGTGGCCAACCCGGCGGCGAATCCGTCGCGGCCGCGCGGCCCGCCGCGTCGACGGCGCAGGAACTGGTGAAGGCTGCGCGGAATCCGGCGACGGTGCGGCAGGCGATCCTGCTGCGAGAGATCCTGGAACGGCCTGTCGACCGCTGGTGAGCCGTGCTGGCGCCGGCACAGACAGCAGCCGCGCTGCCGACGCGATCGGCCGGGCGCAGGTTTCCCGGTCCGCCCCGCCTGCCGCGAAACAGCCGAAACGAGGGGGGCTGGGGCATGCCGCCGGGGTCGATTTCCCGACCCGCCGATGCGCAAAAAAAGGAGGCTTGAGCGGACGGCCGCGGTGGTCTACAAGACGTTTGGATCGGCCGCCACCGGCGGACGGTTTGCAGCGCGTAGACGAGGACGCCCAAGCCTCGTCTACGCGCTCGTTTTTGAAGTGCGACCCAAGCCGCGTATCCAAGGATGGATTCGGCGAGATGCTCCGCAGCGACAACCTCCCCCTGCACCTGCTCGCGCTGCTTGCCTGCAGTTCGTTCACCGCCAGCTTCGCGGCAGAGCCGCCGCTGCCGGCGAGCGTGCGCGTGGTCGCGGATCACACGTATCTGCGCTCGGGCCCCGGCGACGACTTCTATCCCACCGAGCGGCTCGTGAACGGCCAGACGGTCGAGATCTGGTCGCTCGATCCCTCCGGCTACTGTGCCGTCCGCCCGGTTGAAGGCAGCTTCAGTTGGATCCGTGCCGCCGACGTCGACGACGAGGAGAAACTCGACGGCAGTGCGGCATCCGACGGCGACCATGCACCCGCTGGCGAACGGCTGGGCGTGATCGTGGCCGACGGCGCCGTCTCGCGGATCGGATCGCAAATCAACGATCTCCGGCACGTCGCCCAGGTGATGCTCGAGGCGGGCGAGCGGGTGCGGGTGATCGAGGAGGTGCGCATCACCGAGGGACGCCACGCGGGGCTTTGGGCACGGATCGAACCTCCCGCGGGCGAATTCCGCTGGGCCCGCATTGCCGACCTGGAGATACCGCCGGCCCTCGCGGCCTTCGTGCCCGTGCAGCCCTCCCCGGCGGAGCCGCGTTCGGCGACGACGGCGCAGGAGACACTCGCCGCGTTCAAGGATGCCGGGGCCGCGATCGCCAGCGCCGTCGACGATGTGCGGCAGGCCGCCACGAGCCCGGCGCCGCCGACGAGCACCGATCTGCCCGCCCTCGAGCCGGTGCCGCTCACGAAGCGGCTCTTCAGTGGCTGGCTGCCGATGGGCACGGGCGTGTTCGAGTCAGCCCCGCGTCCGACGCCCGTCGCCGTCAACGCGGGTGGCGGCGCAGCCGTGACCGATGAACTCGCCGACATCGACCTGGCGCTATCGCTGGCCGTCACCGGGCCCGCGGACCAGATGAACCTTCCCCAGATCCGCGAGCGGCTGCGGCTGGCGGCGGCACGCACGACGTCGCAGTCGGAGCGGCTGCGGGCCGAGGCGATCGACGCGCGGCTGTCGCGATTCGAGGCGATCCAGGGCCGCCATCAGACGATCGCGGCCGTTCCCGGCGAGGATCCCTCGCCGCTCCGCCTGGGCAGCATGTGGTCGAGCCTTTCCGGGGTGGGCACGCGGCCGATCCGGCCCGGTGTGTTTCCCGGCGGCGTGCCGGCCGACGGCCAGACGACATGGACGCCGCCGAAGGTGACGGAGACGACCGGCCGCCTGGCCACGGTCGTGTCACGGCGGCCCGATGCGCCGCGCTGGGCGATCGTGGACGCGCAGAACACCGTGCTCGTCTTCGTGACGCCGCAGGCAGGAGTCGATCTCGCGCCGCTCGTGGGCCAGCAGGTTTCGGTTCGCGGCGCCCAGGGCTACATGCCGGAATACAAGCGGCCCTATCTCGTCGCTGCCGAGGCCCGGCCGCGCATCGCCGCCGCGCCGTCGACCAACGGCGACATCACGCGCTGAATCAGCGCCGGTGCACCCGATCGAGCTCCTCGGCGGGCAGCCAGCGGGCGGCGAGTTCCGTCTGTAACTGTTCCGGGTCGTGCATCTCGCCGGCAGCGGGCCTGGCGGCCGCTCGGGCGATTGACACAAGCGTGCGCCGATCCTCCGGATCGGTGCGCGTGAGACGGTTTGCGAGCCGGGCGATGCCGGTCGGATTGCTGACGGCCGCGTCGGAGAGCGTCTCCATGAAGACGCAGATCTCGTGCAGGTTCGCGGCTGCGGAGCGGACGATGAGCGGCTGCAGGGAGCGGGTCACGATCTCGAGCCCCATGCCGTCGACGTCGAGGAACGCATCGATCTCGACGGCCTGTCGCGGCTGGCCGTCGGCGCCGGCTTCGGCTGGCCGATACTGCACGAGCAGCAGGCAGGTGCCGGTGAGGGCTTTGGGCGACAGCGGTCCCGCATAGGCGCCCCTGCCGTGAAAGACCATCCTGCCGCCACCGCCCTGCCGATCGTGGTACAGAAGCCGAAGGGCGCCCGTCGTGCCGTAGCCGTCCGCGAGCCGCCATTGCTCGGGGCCCGCGGGGTCGAGTGTCAGGTGGCTGATGCCCAGCACGCGCCAGATGTCGACGATCGCCTCCGGATGTTCGAGCGCGAAATCGAGCAGCGCCGCATCACACGAGAAGGTTTCGACGGGCAGGTGCCGGTAGAGCGTCGTGGTGCGCAGTGCCTTTTCAACGGCGGCACGGCCGCCGGCGGGCATGCGGTCCAGCGGCAGGGCGGCGATCGCCCGCCGCCGCGCTTCGCGGCCGGATGAACCGCCGTCGCTCCAGCTGGCGAGGAGGCCCCCGTCGGCCGGTGCGTCGGCCGCATGGCCAGCGCCGGCGAGCGGGAAGACCGAGAAAAATCCCAATGCCGCCATCGTCCACAGGCGCGCGTGCATGAATGCCCCCCTCGAAAACGTCCCCTCCGGCTTGGGCAAGCCCCGCCGGTCCAGGAAGGTTTTCGGCGTGCGGTGACCATCCGGAACAGTCATTCCACCCCTGAAATCCGGACGGCTGCCCAGCCCGCCCCGCTTGCCTGGAGGCTGCGCAGCGGGTGTTGGCCCGACTTCGCAGTTTCCCTACCATCGCCCTTCCCCTCGAGCGGAAGGCCCGGCCGGCGATGCAGTTGGACAGCGACTTCGAAGCGGACGACACCGACGCCACCGCGCCGGTGATGGAGGTGGCGCATGCGCCCGGGTTGCTCGGCCGCGCGCTGGTGGCCTGGACGCACCTCTGCCTGCGGGCGAGCACGGCGATCGTGCTGCTGGCCGCGCTCTCCGCGGTGGCGGCGGGTTTTTGGACCGCGCAGCGCCTCGGCTACAAGGTCAACCGCACCGATCTGCTCGATCCCAAGAGCGACTACAACAAGCTCTGGATCGATTACATCGCCGAGTTCGGCAAGGACGAGGACGCCGTCGTCGTGGTCGAAGGACCCTCGCGGGCGCGAGTGATCAAGGTGCTCGAAGAGGTGTCGGAGGAGGTGACCCGCGACGGCTCGCTGTTCCGCTCGGTGCTGCACGAAGTCGACCTCTCCAAGATCCGCGCCAAGGGGCTCCATTACCTTTCGCCGGCCGATCTTGCGGAAATCGACCGCTTCATCGAGCGCTCGCAGCCGATTCTCGATGGCGGCTGGGCGCAGTTGCGGGTGGCCACGATGGTGGGCGGCTTGGCGGGGCAGATGGTGGCCGGACCGGCTCCCGGCTCGAAGTCGACCGATGAAAACGCGACCGCCGCGCTCGAACGCTACAGCGAGAGCCTCGTCGCGGGGCTCGATGCCGTCGCCCGGCCGGGCGAGGCGCGGCCGGGGGAGTACATCTCTCCGTGGCCCGGCATGCCGGAATCGCTCTCCACGCTCCGCGACCTTTCCAGCGAACACCTGCTGGCGAAGGACGGCAAGCTCGGCTTCGTGCTCCTTCGCCTGGCGAAGGCGGAAGGAGGATTCGCCGGGGCATCGGCGGCCACCGACGAACTCCGCCGGCTGATGAAGGTCGTGGCGGCGCGGCATCCCGACGTCACGATCGGGCTCACCGGGCTGCCCGTCATGGAAGACGACGAGATGCGGTCGAGCCAGCAGTCGATGGTCTGGGCCAGCGGCATTTCGCTCGCGGCCGTCATCGTGGTGATCATCGCGGGTTTCGGCGGCGTGCGGCATGCCCTCATGGCCAATGGGGTGCTCGTCATCGGCATGGCCTGGGCGTTCGCCTGGGCGGCGGCGAGCGTCGGCCACCTCAATATCCTCAGCGTGACGTTCACGGTCACGATGATCGGCGTCGGGATTGATTACGGCACCTACTACGTCGGCCGCTATCTCGAGATGCGTCGTCGCGGGCTTGACTGCGAGGACGCCCTGCTCGAGACCAGCGCCACCGTCGGCCCGGGTATCCTCACCGGCGCGATCACGACGGCCGTCGCTTTCTTCTCGGCCGCCCTGACCAGCTTCGTCGGCGTGGCCGAACTCGGCCTGATCGCCGGCGGCGGGATCCTCCTCTGCTGCGCCGCCGAACTGCTCGTGCTGCCGGCCGTGATCGCGATCGTGGATCGGAGCCGACTGGGCAGGCGGATTCCCGTGCCCGTTCCGGTGCACTCCTGGCTCGAGCCGGTGATGCGGCATCCGCGATTCGTGGCGCTGGCCGCAGTGGCCGCGACGATGGCGGTGGCCTCCGGACTCCACGACCTCGACTACGACCACAACCTGCTCAACATGCAGCCCGACGGGCTGGAGAGCGTCGAGATCGAGAAGAAGCTGCTCTCCGAGTGCGACCAGAGCGTCTGGTATGCGCT
>Ga0136644_10002396_pt1 | contig 14382 bp, 11 predicted proteins | sample C_130820_EF_Meta_FD_94780 | JGI IMG/M metagenome (GOLD analysis project Ga0136644, IMG submission 94780) | Freshwater microbial communities from Lake Croche, Canada to study carbon cycling - C_130820_EF_MetaG (v2) (version 2) | ecosystem: Environmental > Aquatic > Freshwater > Lake | place... | reverse complement strand
TATTTAATATATAAGAGTCCATTATATATTAAATAGTTTTATTTATTTAAATTAATTCAGTTTTTCTAAGGTATTATAATGATATTATTAATTCTTGTAGTAAGTATTTTAATTATACGAATTATATTTTTTAAATTATTAACATATAAAACACCAAATAAATTATTTACTAATATTATTGATCCTGTAAATTATATTAACTACGATGATTTTAAAGAAAAATATAAAGTAAATCAAACTAATGTTCCAATTTATGTTTTTTATCATTTATGTCCAGGAAATCAATTAAATATAATTGATGAACAAGTAAATGATTTAATAGTATCTGGTTTATATGATAAAAGTGAAGCTATATTTTATGGATGTAATTGTAAAATTTGTGATTTATATTCAGAAAAATATTTTGAAAAGTATCCTAAATTTAAAAAACTAAATGGAGCAATATGTCCTAATGAAAAAACCTATGAAAATATGACATTGAATTATATGTTAAAATTTTCAAAAGAAAATCCAAAGTTTTATGGATTATATTTACATAGTAAAGGTATCTCATCTGTAAGTAAAGCTCAACACGATTGGAGAAAATTTATGATGTATTTTTTAGTTAAAAATTATAAAATATGTATTGATATCCTTAATAGAAACTTTTATACTTGTGGACTTAATTATATAAGTATATTATTTAAACACTATTCTGGTAATTTTTTCTGGTTTGATTCTACATATCTTAAAAATCTAGACTATATTGAAAATACAAAAGATAGAATGTCTGCTGAAAAATGGTTATTAAGTAAATACATTGAAAATAAACATATTTGTATCGATGATGAAAGATATTTGAATCTTAATAATGAAATAAAAACTGGATTATATCACTTTAGTATTGATTATGAAAAAAATATTAAAGAGCTAAAATTAGCTATTGTTTAAAAAATTTTCTGTTTAATATTAATGTTATATGATTCAGCATACTTTTCATTAATAGTTCAATTTATTGTTGGTTTAGTCAATATATATGGTTTACATATAGATGTTCCAAGTGATAAAATGATTTTTAAAGATATACTAAAGTTAGAATTTGGTGTTCAAATAATAGAATTTATTTTTTATAGCTGGATGATTATTAATTTTGAATTAATTAAAAATATTACTCCTTATAGATATTTTGATTGGCTTATAACAACACCAACAATGTTAATAACATTAATAAGTTATCTAAGTAGTAAAGATAATACAAGTCTACAAGAATTTTTAAGTAAAAATAAACTATTTATTGGTAAAATAATTGTACTAAATGTATGTATGTTATTATTTGGATTAGCTGGAGAATTAAATTATATTGATTATAAAACAGCTATTATATGTGGTTTTATACCATTTGTATATTATTTTAAAATGATATACGATGAGTATTTAATTAATAATAAAGAAAAAAATAAAAAATATTTATATTGGTTCTTTTTTATAATATGGTCAATATATGGTATAATAGCACTTTTACCATATGAAGAAAAAAATATAGGTTATAATATTATTGATTTATTTTCTAAAAACTTTTTCAGTCTATTTTTAGTAATAGTAATATTAAATTTAAAAACTTCTTAGTAAATGAAATGCGCGTGGTCTTTCATAAGTTGACCTAAAGTATGTAAATAACCTAAAACGATTATTAATATAGTGATCTGCAGTTGGAAGATTCAATTGTGTGAAAAACTGTTTGCGGTCAAATAATCCATCCGGATTTGCGATATCACTAGAATAATTAATAAAAAGATAATTACAAGCATCATCATTTAATGCACCATCAGAAAATACACCTGCTCCTGTACCAATATTATATTCTTCTTGATCCCAAGTTCTATAGTGTCCACCATTTTTATGAGTATTATCTATAGGGTCCCAAGTATGATAATATGATTTATTTTTTCGAAGAAAACTATTATCAAAGGCATTTGTATCAAGGTCATCCCAGGGTTGATTATTAGTTAAAATATAATGAGTAATTACAAATTTATTTAATAGTGTAGCCCATATAGTTTGATCCAATGCTTTAATGCAGGCATCTTGAATCTTATAATAATTAGGATCATTTTGTTTTGGAAAATCAATCTTAGCTAAATCACCTAATTTTCCACTGGGTGATACCTTTTGAAAAGGAATATCAAATGAGCCGCTTAAAACTTTATCCCAACTTGCTACAGGGTCTTGACAATATGTAGCTAAATCCAAATCAACTTGATTAAATGTATTTTGTAAACGAATAATTAAACTAGAAAATAAACCATTTAGAGAAGGAGGTGTATCTGTTCCATAATAACTAACCAATCCAGATAAGAAATTTGCTGGGATATTTCCTAATGGTCCTAAAACACTACCTAATGCCCAAAAGCATCCACCTAATAAATTTATACCTATTTGTAAACCAAGGTCTGATTGGTCAGCTTCTGTTAAAAGAGCAAATGCATTTTCTAATTTCATATTGGCTTGATTTAATAAATCTTTATTGAAACTGATAATGTTATTGAGATTATCTTTTACCTTTTGTATTTCGTCTGGAGAGGGTGTAGACATTTTATTATAGTAGTTTATAGTTTATTTTTAAGTAATAACGCATTTCTTTATAAATAATATAAAAAAATTGAATTTAAATACTAATAATTATATACTAATATATTATGTCCAATAACGAGTTATTAAATTATATGCAAAAGCATCCTATCTTAAATATTGGGACGTTGGGTAGTGTTTCACATGGTAAATCGACTTTGGTTTCTATGTTAACTGGAACTAAAACTCAACGTCACAGCGATGAACAAATAAGAAATATTACAATTAAACCTGGTTATGCAAATTTAAAAATATGGAAAAATGGGGAGGAATATACTACAACTAATTCTGAAACTTATGAACTAGAAGGTTATCAGCTAGTTCATCATATTTCTTTTGTTGATTGTCCTGGTCACCAAGAACTAATTCAAGTTATGTTAGGGAGTGTAAGTCTTATGAAAGGAGCAATAGTAGTTGTTTCCGCTGCAGAAGAAATAGAAAAGTGTAAACAACTAATTCAACATTTAGCAGCTGCAAAGTTAGCTAAACTAGAAAATTTAATTGTTCTTTTTAATAAATTAGATTTAATAGATAAAGATAAAGCACTGGAGAGAAAAGAGAAACTAGATGAATTATTAGAAAAGTTAGAAATTTCTCCAAAAGTAATTATTCCAACTGCTTTAAACAGGAGAATAGGCTATCAAAACATTATAAAATCTATTATGGATATATTTCCTCCTGTTTTAGAACCAACTACAAAAGCTCCACTCTTTAGAATCCTAAGGTCCTTTGATATTAATAAACCAGGAACTAATTGGGACGTAGTTCAAGGTGGTGTCATCGGTGGTAGTTTATTGGAAGGAGAATTAAAAGTGGGAGACAAGATTATTATTAAACCAGGTCAATATAGAAAGAAACCAGATGGGACTTGGATGATTAATCCTCTAGTAACAACAATAAAATCTATGAAAACTGAGAAAGAAAATATTACTAATACTCAACCAGGAGGATTAGTAGCTTTTGGAACAGACATTGATCCGTTCTTTTGTAAAGATGGAAAATTAGAAGGACAAGTTTTAGGATTTGTAGATTCTTTACCAGATGTATATTCTAAAGTAAAAATGAATGTAACATTAACTGAGGATTTTGATGGAAAATGGACTCCCAAAGTTAATGATACAATTTACTTACAAATTGGTAATTTAAATACAGAAGCTAAATTAACGAATATTAATAAAAAATTATTTACTTTTGAATTATCTAAACCTTGTTGCATTGAAGAAGATGATTTGATATTGATTTGTAATAATTATGATAAAGTGTTTAGGATTGTTGGTTGGGGTCTATTTATATTATAATAAATAATACTAAACCAAATTAAAATCAAACACCGACTCTCCTTTCTTTATTAATACCAATACTTTATCATTATTAACCATTCCAGAATTTCTACGGTCGTGTTCTAGGTCAACAAAGAATACTTTTGCAAATTGGTCAAGAATATCAGAAAGTTCGTTATAAAACCAACTTTCATCAAATGCTTTTTGAATATCTTCAATAATAATCATTCCTCCATCGTTTAAAAAATTCATAGATAACTTAATTATACGAATCATATCTAGAAAGTTATGAGTGGAATCATCAATAATACAATCAAATTTTACTCCAGTTTTTTGCATAGGGTTAATAATTTCATCATTATTTAGAACATTCATATAATCTACGTGAACTCTTTTTTTATCCGCGTAATTAGAAGTCCAGTTTGCTAACCATTTAGGCCATCTTTCAAATCCATAAATTTGAGCATTAGGAAAATATTCTTCCCAAAGTAATAATGAACGCCCCTCTGCAATACCAATTTCACAAAAGTTTAAGTTATCATTACGATTATTTTTAAATAATGAATGATATAATAAAGAATAAGGGTGGCAGTGATTACTGTCGTTAGGTCCTGGATTTTCTCTTTGAGATGATTTATCCACATTGTATTTTTTACCTAACATACATAATTCAGAACTAGAGTTTTTATAATCTATCAATAAAGAAACAATTTTGGAATCAATATTAATTTTTACAAGTTTACCTTCTACTTTGCTTTTAGTTGGTTCACAAATTGAAATGAATTCAGTGAAATTATCATTAAAAGTTAGAGTATGAAGAATATTATACCAAGTAGCCTGGACGACATTCCTGTCAAGCCATGTGTAGGTGCCATTAATCCAAGGTGTTACTACAATATTATTTTTACAAAAGGTGATTGATTTTTGTTCCCATGTGAAAGTTTTACCAACTAAAACATCTGTCATTAAAATTTATAATTAAAAAGTGTTTAAATAAAATTATATAAAGATTTTAGTAGTTATTAATATAATGAGCCTATTTATGATTACCGATTATATTAACAAGTACCCCAATTTGGAGGAACTTCGTAAAGAATTATATAAAAATAATATTTTAACTAAAGATTATATTGAAGAAGGGATGATGCTAATTTATCACAAGTATGAACAAAAAGCAGTATCTGATTTGGAAAGAGAATGTCGTTCTATTGTAATTGACCGTAATACTAAAGAAATTATCTCATACAGTTGTTCTGATCCTGTGATTAATAATGATGCACTTGACTATTTACTAGTTAATTCTAATAAGGAAAAAATAATTACCAAGTGTTACGAGGGAACCTTGCTTTCCTTGTTTTTTAAAGACAAGTGGTTTCTATCAACCAGGAGATGTTTGAACAGTAATGATTCTGTTTGGGGAAGTGATGAAAAGTCCCATTATAGTATGTTTATGGATGTACTAAATAGTTCAGGATTTGAAAGTTTTGAATCTTTTACTTCTGTATTAAATAAAGAGAATTGTTATTACTTTGTGTTAATTCATTATCAAAATAAGAATATTGTTGATTATGTGTCAGAATTTGGAAGTGAATATAAAAAGTTGGTTATTCCATTTATTCGAGATATGAAGACCCAAAAGGAATTAGATATTTATAATCCAGAACTCATTCCAGATTTTAATAAAATCCTAAGTAATAATATTTTTGTTTCAGAAAAATTGGATAATTTGGAAACCTTTGACCAATCTAATCAACAAAATCAATTCCAGTTGCCACCAGTAACCGAGGGAATAATTATTAGATTTACAGATACTAATAGGATTTTTAAACTTCAATCAAAAGCATATCAATTTGCAAAAAGTATTGGTTCTGACAAGAATATCTTTATGGGATTAATTCATTTGTATCAAAAGGATAAGCTAAAGGAGTTTTTGGAGAATAAAACAAATTATCATTTGAAGAAAATTCTAAATCCTATGAAAACTGATGAATCTTATGATACTATTGGAACAATTGATGCATTGTTTAAAGTATGTACTTCAGAATTATTTGAATTATTTAAAAAACTATGGGATATTAAAACTGGTAAACATCTAAATAATGAATTATATAATTTAATTCCTAAAGAATACAAGGATATTCTCTTTGGTGTTAGAGGAATTTATTACAAAAAGAAAAATAATCTACAAATAACTGATATTTATAACTTTTTAAAGTCTGTTCCTGTTGAAAACTTTTGTGCGTTGAACAAAATGAGAAGACTAATGTTTAATTGGTGTAAAATTAATGATAAATTGAGTGATTTTAATACAGTATCATCAAAATGTGATAAGATTCATTTGAAACTGGCTGCTATTTATTCTAATAAATTGTTTCCAAACATATTGAATGAAGATTTACCACCAGTAAAAATAGAAAAAACGCAATAATATTTTTCTCATTTAATTTAGTAAATGTCTAAAAATTTTGATTCTAAACATCTCGTTGACTCAAAACATCTCATTAAGGATGACGATGAAGATGAAAAAGTTGAAGTAGATTGGAATATTGATTCTGATGATGAACCAAAAAAACAAAATAAAGAAAATGAAGATATTGAAATAGAAGAATTAGATGATATTAGTGATTTATCTGAAATTTTAAAAGAGAATGAAAAAGAAAAAGTTAATCCTGAAATTAATATTGAAATAGTAAATGAAGATAATAAAAAAGGAGTAAAAATAAGTATTAATATGGAAATTGATAAAAGAGTAGTTTCTATTGATTTTGTAATTAATAAAAAAACTATACTGAAAATAGCTAACGAGCTTAAAAAATTATAAGGAAAAACGCTTTTTAAATTAAGAAATTTTTTATCTTAATTTAAAATATAATATATTTTATATTATTATATGGAGAAAACCCAACAACTATTAATAAAATTTAAGAAAAAAGTCGTAAAATTTAAAAGGAAAATGGATGAAATAAATCAAAAAATATATTTTTACAAGGATATCTTAATGAGTATGATAAATAATCTTTCTCATTGTAATTCATTGAAAATATTTCAAGATTCAGAGTCAACTAATTTATCAATATTGACTGAATTAAAAGAAATAAAAAAATTAATGTATGAATTACCGGATACTATAACTTTCAAATATGTTAAAATAAATAAATTCGAAGTAATTGATAAAAAAATGGAAAATATAAAAAAAGTAATTATCAAATATATGAATCACATTGCACCAGATAATATTCAAAATGTTTTAAGATTAATTTTTAATGATAATTGGATTGATTTTTTTGATAAAGATGAAATTGAAAATATTATTTTTATATCTAAATTTATAAAAGTCATTTGTATTTGGTATTCAGAAGAACATAAAAAAGAAATTATAATAAAGTCAGTATCAACAGAATTTCCTAATAAATCAAGTATATTAACTAAAGAATTATTGGAGACTTTATTAGGTATTAAAAAAGATGATGACTTATTACTAACAGATAATACTTTACCTGTTTTTATAAAAAATACACCAAAAAGAAATAATCATTTTAATAAATCAGAATGTATAGCTCAATTAGAAAAAAGTAATATTAAAATAACAAAAAATTCAAAATCAGTATCATTAATTGAAGATAAATATGGAGCTTGTATTTATATGCGATGTGATAAAAAATATATTGTAATTCAGGGTATTTTTAAAGATGACTTTTTAAATTTATCAACTTCTGTTTCATTTGTTAATAAAATAATAAACAAACACAAAGAAGCATTTGAGAATGATACTTTAATTCCTTTGAAAATATTCAAGGATTCTTATTTTAAAACATTAAATTTAAGAGATTTAATTGTTTCTTCATCTAATGAATTATTAGAAGAAGTTAAGAAAAAGTATAATGATTTTAAAGTTTTACAAAACAAAAGTTTATTTAATCTAATTAGTGAATTTTTATTAGCTTCTAAATATAGAAAAATAGACATATTAACCTTATTATTAATGTCAAATGAAAATAATCAAAAGGTAGCTTATATTTTATTTGATGTTTTTAAAACAAAAGATAAAAAAGATGTTTGTCAAGAACTTTATTATTCTTTGCATTATTCGGTTAGAGATGTATTAAATTTGTCCAAAGTTAAATTAGAAAATGAAGAAAAAGAGTTACATTCATTTGCTGAATCAGATTTACCTTACGATAGAAGAATTAGTTTAATGAATGCTAGTAATGAAGTTAAAACTAAAGCTATGGAAAAATTAAAATCTATTAAATCATCATTTCAAGGAGATAGTAAAGCTCAACATTGGTTAGATGGATTATTAAAGATACCATTTAATGTTTATAAAGAAAATCATATCATCTCTTTCAAGGAAAAGTTTATAAGAACTTTGGATGATGATAAATTATTTTCAGATAATGATGTAGATAATCATATTAATGGTTTAAGGTCTTCTAATGATCCAAGAGTTAAAGACTGGGATAATTATAAAATAGAAAAGAAGGAATATTTAATAAATGTAAGAAATGTTTTAGATTCAGTAGTATTTGGTCACAAAGAAGCTAAAATTCAATTAGAAAGACTTTTTGCACAATGGATTAATGGAGAAGCAAAAGGTGCTGTTTTAGGATTAAAAGGTCCTCCGGGAACGGGGAAAACATCTTTAGCAAAGAATGGATTATCTAAATGTCTTATTGATAAAAGTGGGGAACCTAGACCCTTTGTATTTTTACCTATTGGCGGTAGTGTTAATGGTTCAACTCTAGTGGGTCATAACTTTACCTATGTTGGTTCTACTTGGGGTAGAATTGCAGATATTTTGATGACGACTAAATGTATGAATCCTATTATTTTTATTGATGAATTAGATAAGGTATCTCATACTGAACATGGTAGAGAAATTATAAGTATTTTAACTCATTTAACTGATGCAACCCAAAACGATGAATTTGAAGATAAATTCTTTTCAGGAATTAAATTAGATTTATCAAAGGCTTTAATAGTATTTTCATTTAATGATGTAAAATTGATTGACCCAATTTTAAAAGACAGAATTACTATAATAGAAACAAATCCATTAAGTTTACAAGAAAAATTAACAATTATTAATAATTATATGTTACCTGAAATATGCAAAGAGGTTGGATTTAATAGAGATGAAATTATAATTAGTAATGAATTAATTACTAAATTAATTGAAACTTATACAAATGAAGCTGGTGTTAGAAAGATTAAAGAAAAGATAGTTGAGATTGTTAGAGATATAAATCTAAGTAGATTTCATAGTGATGATATTATTTTACCTTATACAGTTACTGAAGAATATACTAAGAAATTATTTGAAAATAAACCTAAAGTTAGAGTTAAAAAGATATCCCCCGAACCAGCCATTGGTATGGTTAACGGTTTGTATGCAACTAGTTCAGGTTCTACTGGAGGAATAACTGTAATCCAAGCTATTAAATTCCCTTCTGATAAAATGTTAGAATTAAATATTACTGGTCAAGCAGGAGATGTAATGAAAGAATCTATTCAATATGCTCTTAAAAATGCTTATTCTTTATTATCAATAGAAGAACAAAGTAAAATAGTAGAAGATGCACACAATAAGAAAGCTTTTGCAATTCACGTTCATTGTCCTGATGGAGCAACACCTAAAGATGGTCCTAGCGCAGGATTAGCTTTTACTTTAGCAATGTATTCTTTATTAAGTGGTAAAAAGGTTAATAATAAAGTATGTATGACTGGAGAAATAGATTTAGTTGGTAACGCGGGAATTATTGGAGGTTTGGAAGCTAAATTGAATGGTGGTAAGAAAGCTGGTTGTAATATAGCTTTAATTCCAGAAGATAATATGGAAGATTTGGAAATAATAAGACGTGAAGGTAATTCACCCGAAGATGATACCTTTAAGGTTATAGCGGTTAAAAATATTAAAGATGTGCTATGTAATGCTATAGTTAATTAGCAAGCGCCTTCTTCATAAATTTAGTATAATTCCAATCCTTTAATAATAATTCTTCTTCACTCATTGATTTCACTTCTTTAGGCATACTGTGATTATAAAATACATAGAACATCATATTTGCTTCGTCTTCATAATTTATTTTTGTATTAGAAAATACAACATCGGTATCAATCCATTTACCATCTACATCTCTAGAACCATCCACTTTGTTAGGATATTGAAAGTATTTATAATTTTTTTCTTTCATTAATTTCTCTAATTCTTCCCAAATTACTAATTTACCTAAATCATGATAATCAAAAGTGTCTTTAGTTTGTAATTGATTTAACAAGTTTTTAAGAACTTGTGTAATTAAAATACTATTTGGTTGTGAAGCCAAAATCCAGTTGGATGGGTTTCCATAACCTAATTGACAAGTTATACCAGTGCAACCAAATCCAACAAAATCATATTCAAATAATTTATGAATTATTTCAATTGGGTCTCTCAAACAAATTGTATCAGCATCAAGATATAATCCTCCGTATTTATGTAATAACATAATTCTGTAAATATCAACTCTATGAGCAATAATTAATTTATCTAATTTAGCTTTATATTTTTCAAGTTCAGGAATATATTTGAAAATATTATCTTTATTTAATCTTACAATTTTGAAACTAACAGAACAATGTTTATCAACTGTTTTCAAACATAAATTAATAAAAGCAGGAGTTGGTTTACCATCCATATTATCCCAATATTGCCACAAGTAAGGTCTCTTGATTTTATTATATGCGATTGAATTTTCATCTTTATAATAACATCTTAAAACAGGTTGCTTTTGAATATCAACAGGCCAAGCATTATATACTTGTTCTAAAATATTCTTTGCATTATTAGGTCCACTCAATTCTATATCTCCAAATTCATAGTTCTTTAATGGAAAAATATCTGATTTATTAAATACTTCTTGAGGCCAAATTTTTAAAGCAGATTGAGATTTAATAATTATTTTATCTTTACTTTCAGTAAATATTAAAATATTAATAAAGGGATATTTATAATCAGCTTTGGAAAGTTCCATTCCATTTAAATCATAAATTCTATAACCTGCAAAAAAATCAGAAATACCTAAATTTTTCTTTTCTAATATTTTTTTCAGATTAATTAAATCTTTTTCCTCTTTATCTAGAATACAAAAGTCTATATTATCTCCCCAAGGATGGATTGTCTTGTAATCTACTGCACCTAAAAGAGCTTCAGTGTGGATCCAATAATTAATATCATTAGAATCAAAAATATCTTTTACTTTTCTAATTAATCTTTTAGTAGAATCAACACTTTTATAATTTTCAATTAGTTCAGTATCTTCAAAACCTTCGGTATAATTAGTACAGGGTAAAAAAGAATAAATTACCAAAATTAAGATAAGTAATAAAATAATATATTTAATCATTATTTTAACTTAGAAAATTTTCTAAAGAATAAATTCACTTATTAAATAATGTTTAACGGTTTTGTTAAAATAAAATCAACTAAAGAACCAAAATATGGCAACATTAAATTACCTTGGGTTGAAAAATATAGACCAAAAACTTCGGATGAAATATTATTAGATTCTTTCATTAAAGTTAAAATTGATAAAATCTTAGAAAATAAATCAATCCCAAATTTAATAATTACAGGCGAACCTGGAACCGGTAAAACATCAACCATTTTATGTTTAGCTAGAAAAATTTATAATGAAAACATTTATAATGAACATGTTCTAGAATTAAATGCTTCCGATGATAGAGGTTTATCAATGATTAATAATACTATTTATCCTTTTTGCAAGAAGAAAACATCTGGTTTGCATAAGTTAATTATTTTGGATGAATGTGACAGTATAACTCCTAAAGCTCAAAATTTATTGTCTAATATTATTGCTGAATTTAGAAAAAATACTAGATTTGTTTTTATTTGTAACGATTGTACTCAGATTATTGAATCTATTCAATCTAGGTGTATGATAATAAAGTATCCTAGAATTAGTAGAGAGTTTTTGTATAAAAAAATAGAATCAATTTGTAAAGAAGAAAAAATTAAATATGATCAAGAAGGTATTAATGAATTATTATTTGTATCGGATATGGACATTCGTCAAGCCATTAATAATTTAGAATGTATTTATTATGCATTTAAAGAATTATCAGTGGATAGTACCTATAAAATGGTTGATAAACCAAAACCAGTTTATATTGAAAAGATTATATCAGATTGTCTAAGTGGGAGATTACAAGATGGTATTGAAACAACTAAAGAATTATATTACAAGGGTTATTATCCAAATGATATTTTATTAACCTTTATGAAATGTTTATTGGAAAAAGATTTGAAAATTAAAGAGTCAAAGAAATTAAAAATTACTGAAATAATTTCTTTATCATATATTCGTGTCAATGGTGGGATTGATACTTTATTACAATTGTGTGGATGTATTGCTAAAATATACCTATTTTTAGGCAAATTAAATTGATTCAACAAATTCTATTTTATATTCTTTTAATAAAGATTCTAAAGCTTTCGTTATTCCCATATTTTTCAAAAACAATAGTAGTTCTTTCATTTTCTTTCCAGGAGTACTAAAATCTAATGAAAGGTCATTCCAATTAGAATGAATTAATAACAAACCTCTACTAAGATTACTTTTAAATAAGATTTGTTTCTTAACCAAACTTTTCATTAGCTCCAATACTTTAGTACAAGTCTCAGACGAGCCTTCAAAATATTTTATAAATGTAAACTGACAAAACTTATTTTTGGTTAAAGCATCTTTACAACTATCTTTTATAAATTCAACAATAGGGTCAAAAGATTCTAGTAATAAATATTCTTCTACTATATTTTCTATTTCTAGTTTCAATGTATCATTATTAATTTTCTTAACAATTGGTTTTGAATTAGATATTTCTACTTTTGGTGTATTTACAATCTTTTTACCTAAAAGATTATCTAATAAAACCTTTTCTCTCATGGGTAATTCAGTATTTATAGTTTTCTTGCTAATTATTTCTTTTTGTTCATTTGTTAATTCTTCATTTTGAAACCAAAAGTAAATATCAGAATAATGATAATTTTGTTCTAAAAGTTTTTTATCAATAAGAGTTTTTAGAGGTGTCGTTAACATATTAATATTAATCATTGTTCTTAAAATAATTAAATGGTTATTTCTTTTAGATTCATCACTAAATTCTTCCAAAAATAAAAATTCTTCTGGAATAGCTATTCCCAAATAGTCTGCTTTAAATTTAGTTTCCAATAATGAATAAAAATAGTCAGAGCTATAATTACAAACTTGTTCATAAATTCTGGAAATAATTTTAAAAAATTCTAAATAAATCTTTGCAAAATTAATATCAGCTTGAATTTTAATATAAAATGTTCGTTGAACACAAATATATTCTTCTTTATTCATTTTTCCCAAGTTTTCAAGAAATTCTGATAACAAGTTACTAATATTCATTTCTGAAAGTTTATTTAAAACTAAGTTTACCTTATTCTCAATCTTATCTTTTAACAATTGCATCTTTGGATTTTTTAATATTTTGTTATTTACTTTCTGATTATTCTTAAACATTTTTTTACCAGAAGACAATAAATTAATTAAATTAACCATATCATTGCTTAAGACTGATAATTCTGGGGAATTTTTAATGATTTTAAAAGTTTCAACATTCATTAAATATTAATATTATATTTTTTTAAATGATATTTTTTTCTATATAAATATAATGGATTTTGATTTATTTAATTTTATAATAACTTTATATTTTGGATTTTTAATTATATATTTATGTGTACCTCAACCAAATGTTCTAAAAAGAAGGATAATTAAGAACGTTTAAAACATTTTAGTTTTTATAGCATTTTCAATAGCGCATCCTTTGTTATTATTTTAACACCTACTTCTTTTGCCTTTGCTACTTTACCAGTGTTATCATCAATCGTTTCCTTATCTTTAACAATTAAATAATCAGTATTTTTTGATACACTAGAAGATATCTTAACTCCCATACCTTCTAATTTCTCTTGAAGTGGAGCATCTCTAAACCCAGATAACACCATTGTTTTTCCAGTTAGTTTCCCTTCTTTAATCTCTTTCTTTTTCTCTAAAGTTACAAATGATTTTATTTTATTATAAAATTTAATAAATTCATCAAAATTATTTACTAGAGTAGAACTAGTTTTATCTTCCCAACCATCCAATCCCTTTAATTTATCAATAAATTCTTGTTTGCTCCATTTTTTATAATCAGTTAGAAGATTAGGAAAGGCATCCATAACTTGTTTTAATCTTCTTTCACCCATACATTCACCTAATTTATTTGATGCTGCCATTAATTTAGAAATACTTAGGTCACTTAAACTTTCTTTAATTGCAGTTACAATATTAAAAGCTGTTTTTTCTTTGAAACCTTCTACTAGAATTAAATCCTCTTCTGTTGCTTTTAATATTTTTTCAATTGAATCTAAACCAGCATTAAACATCTTTTCAACATTCTTTTCTCCTAATCCTTTAGTATC
>Ga0136644_10002395_pt1 | contig 14383 bp, 10 predicted proteins | sample C_130820_EF_Meta_FD_94780 | JGI IMG/M metagenome (GOLD analysis project Ga0136644, IMG submission 94780) | Freshwater microbial communities from Lake Croche, Canada to study carbon cycling - C_130820_EF_MetaG (v2) (version 2) | ecosystem: Environmental > Aquatic > Freshwater > Lake | place... | reverse complement strand
TGTTGAGTCACGCAGATTTTGGGATAACTTTCATACTTACTGTGATAATAACTCTAAAAATTATGAAAAATATTGTACTATCGTTAATGAAGTTATTATTGATAAAGTTATTGATGGACGTTACTATAAAACTACCAACTATTTATTTAATTTAGAGAAAAGTATGGGAGATACTATGATGAACTTATATCATGATAAAAAATACAACATTTCTATTGACTTCATAAAAGAAAAAATTCAACTTTTTGAAGAAACAAGTGGTGATGGGTTCAAACTAGAAATAGAACAAGTTAACGCAGTAATTAATTCTATTTTATACAAATTTAACTGTATTACTGGTTACCCTGGAACAGGAAAGTCTACAATTGTTAAATGTATCTTATTCGTTTTCAAATCTATTTACCAAAAAGAAGATGAAAACATTTTACCACATATTCCTGTAGCATATCCTGTTGCCAATATTTCTTCTGATCTATATGCATTTACTGAAGCACAACTTTGCACTAAAGAAAATGTAGATGAAGGTGAAAATGAAAGTGAAATTTCTTTTAGAGAAGAGCAAGAACTTACGATAATACCCAACCAAGATGAATCACATCAACTTGAAGTTTATACTAAAGATGAATGTAAATATGTTGAAAGTTCTAAAATTTCTATTTTAGCACCAACTGGATTAGCTTATCTTGGACTCAAAAATAAATGTGATACTTCTACAAATAAACAATTTTTCAATAAAAACATTTCTGGAACATGTCATCGTATTATTTATAGACTATTTCAAAATATTGACAAAGACAAAGACAAAAATGATTTTCCAAAATTAATTATTATTGATGAAGTATCTATGCTTGACACTTTTATGTTTCAAGAAATTTTAAAATATTGTCAGCTTTTTAATTGCAGACTATTATTGTTTGGTGATGAAAATCAGCTTCCTTCTATTGGTCCTGGATGCATTTTAAAAAATATTATACTTTCTACCTTATTCAATCATGATTCCCTATTACATATTAAACGACAAGACAAGTGTGGTATTTTATCGAAAAACATTAAAAAAATGAATGAAAGCAAAGTAACTATTGATGATTTTTCTGATAACTCTATGGTTTTTGCAGATATTAAAACATTTGAAAACGAAAAAGAGTCTATAGTAAAGTTATGTTCTAAATACAATCTTAACAAGGAAAATACTAAATTTCTTACTTATTTTAATAAAAAAACATATAAGTTTAATGTTTCTGATCTCAATAAAAGTCTCCAATCTATTTTTAATGAAGACAATAAGGAAATTTTTCCAAACTTCAAATACCAAGCAGAAAAATATGTATTTAAAGAAGGTGATAAAATTGTTCGTACTTTGAATAGTTATGCAAAAGGGGATGATGTTCGGGCTAATGGAGAAATGGCACAAATTGTGCACTATGATTACAATAAAAACAAAATTACCATAGTTTATTCCGAAGATAACGTTGAAGTTAAAATTAGTAAGACGGAGTTATATGATGAATTTGAATTGGCTTATGCTCTCACAATACACAAAAGTCAAGGTTCGCAATTTGATAATGTCGTTATATTTATAGATGTCAACCAAAATAGTTGGGATAAAACAGCTCTTTATACTGCTATTTCTAGAGCAAAAAAAAGATGTATTGTTGTTGCTAAGTATGAAAATTTTTTGAAAGTTCAAAATAACCGCAGAGCTATTGACGACAAAGTTTCTCTCTTTCTTAAAGAGTTTAATGAATATGAAGTTGAATAACAAACAAATTTATTTTTAGAAATTATATTTTGTTGTGGGTTTGTTGTGGGTTTGTTGTGGACTGTTGTTGTTGTTGTAGGATTTTATATACTACATAACTTACACAACAAATTTGCATCTGATGAGTTCATCAAATGACATGATCCATCATTATAATATATTCTGTATACAACAGGTAAAGGTAATGAATATATGGGCTTAAAAAAATCTTTATTTTTTAATATAAAAGTTTTCACATTTGTATTGTCATTTGGAATTATCAATTTTTTATTATTGAAATCATATACATACAAATACTCTATTTTATTATTATCAAGCGATAGTTTTACATTTTCATATAGTTTATCTAAAGTCAACGTTTTATAAACTGTAACAAACTCATAATAACCACAACACTTTGTAACTTCAAAAAAATATTGTGTGTTATTCAATAACTTTATAAATGATTTAATTTTTTCAAAATAAATTTTTTCTTGTTCTTTTATATTATCAAAATTTGTTTCCATAATTATTATAAAATTAATATACTTTTATATTGATTTTTTTTATATTAATTTTTCTTTTTGTTTCTCTGTTTTTCATTTTTTATAACACTATTTATTATAAAAAATTAATATTTCTCTTTGTTATCATGTTATTGCAGTTATAAAATGTTATCAAAAATGACTTAAACATGTTATTTAAATATAATATAAGTAAATGGTTATTATTTGCAAAAATAACAATTATCCTCAAGAAAATAATAAAATATATAGAGAACATTTTGATAAATACTTATATCCTTTAAGTGATTTTCAAAAACATGCAGTTGAAGGAATTGTAAATGGCTGTCATAGTTTAGTTTGTGCTCCGACAGGTTCTGGTAAAACACTTTGTGCCGAATTTGCAATTGAATATTTTGTAAGTCAAGGCAAACGAGTAATTTATACTTCTCCATTAAAAGCTTTATCAAACGAAAAATTTTATGACTTTACTGCAAAATTTCCACATATTTCTTTTGGTATTATTACTGGTGACATAAAGGCTAACCCTGAAGCACAAGTATTAATAATGACCGCTGAAATATTACTTAATCAGCTTTTCTCTGTTTATAATCCCAAAACAGATGATAATTCTAACTCATCAGTTTCGGGAGAAACAAAGATGTTTCATAGTTTTGAAATGGATTTTGAAAATGAATTAACATGTGTCATTATGGATGAAATACACTTTATTAATGATGCTTTGCGTGGTGGGGTTTGGGAACAAACATTAATGATTTTACCAAAGCATGTTCAGTTAGTAATGCTTTCTGCTACTTTAGACTCACCTGAAAAGTTTGCTATGTGGATTGAAAATATAATACCTCTTGAAAACAAACAAATAGAAAATCAAGGAGAAGATTCTCTTATTTCTAGTTTCAACAAGTTTAAAAAAGAAGTTTATTTAGCGTATACAGATCATCGTATTGTTCCATTAATACATTATTCTTGTATTACAACCAAACAAGGACTTTTCAAGCAAATTAAAAAAGATGAAGTTTTAACAAAAGAAATCAAAGATTTAATTAATAAACCTTTTATATTGCAGTCTTCCAAAAATCAATTTAACGAAGTACAATATTTTAAAATGAAAAAAGCTTTAACACTTTTCGATCAAAAAAATGTTTTTATAAAAAAACAGCACATTATTAATGAGTTATTAAAATATATGGTACAAAACGAAATGTTTCCTGCGGTGTTGTTTATTTTATCAAGAAAGCAAATTGAAATAATGAGTAAAGAAATTACAATTCCTTTATTAGAAGATGACTCTAAAGTTCCTTATATTATTCATAAAGAGGCAGAACAAATATTGCGTAAGTTACCTAACTACAAAGAGTATTTAAATTTACCTGAATATAAAGAACTAATTTGTCTTTTACAAAAAGGAATAGCTATTCATCATAGTGGAATTATACCTGTTTTGAGAGAAATTGTCGAAATTTTATTTTCAAAAGGATATATTAAATTATTATTAGCAACTGAAACATTTTCAACAGGGTTAAATATGCCTATTAAAACAACTATATTTACTTCTCTCTCTAAATTTGATGGAAATGAAAATCGTCCTTTGTATAGTCATGAATATACCCAAATGGCTGGTCGTGCTGGAAGAAGAAATATTGATACAATCGGTCATGTTATTCACTTAAACAATTTATTCAAAAATTTAGAATTGACTCATTATAAAACTATTATGCATAATAAACCTCAAAGGTTGGTATCTAAATTTAAAATTTCTTATAATTTATTACTTAATCTTATTAACTATGGAGACAAAAGTATATTAGAATTTGTTAATAAGTCTATGATATACGATGATATTTCTCTAAACTTATCTTCTATTCAAAAGGAAATAGATAGCGAAGAAAAGCTTTTAACAAATAGTAATGAGGTTTTGTTGAATATGAAAACACCGAAGGAAGATGTTGACAATTATATTTATTTGCTTGAGTCAATAAAAAAAGCAGTTAATAAGAAGAAAAAAGATATAGAGAAATCGTTGTGTGATTTGAAAGACAGTCATAAAACTTTGGAACAAGATAAAACAATTGTGTTGCGTAATAATGAAATTAAAAATAAATTAATATCTTTGAGAGAAAACTATGATAAAACGTCTCAATTTTTGAATTCAAATATTTTGAAAATAGTTGATTTTTTAATAGCAGAAAACTTTATATATAAAGAAAATAATGAATTGAAAGTATGTTTGAAAGGATTTATAGCTTGTAATTTGAGAGAAGTCCATTGTTTATGTTTAGCAGAGTTAATTAATAGTAATGTTTTAGATGATCTCTCAGCAAAACAACTTATATGTATATTTAGTTGTTTCACAAATGTGAATGTATCAGATGAAAATAAATGTTTTAAATTGAATAATACAGACAACAATATTAAAAGAGTAATAGAAACAATAAAAAGTAGTTTTGATAAGTATCAAGATTTTGAAAGTAAAAATGGTTTAAATACAGGGGTAGATTATACATTTCACTATGACCTTGTAAATTATGTTTCTGAATGGTGTGAATGTAATAATAGTGAAGAATGTATTTTACTTTTAAAAAAAATAGAAGTAGAGAAAGAAATATTTTTGGGTGAATTTGTGAAAGCAGTTTTGAAAATAAATAACATAAGTAGTGAAATTGAAAAGGTTGCAGAAAGTATAGGAAATATGAAATTATTAAATGTTTTGAGAGAAGTTGGAAGTTTAACCTTAAAATTTGTTATAACCAATCAGTCATTATATGTATAGGGTAGCACAAAGGTGCGTTCATATTTGGGCGGCTTCGCCGCCGCCGAAGGCGGCTTTTCACACTACACACTTTACATCATATATGCTAATGGTGCGTTTATATTTGGGCGGCTTCGCCGCCGCCGAAGGCGGCTTTTCACACTACGCACTTTACATTATATATGCTAAGACTACGGTATTAACTGTAAACGAATCTTCTTTTTAAATCTTTCTTCATCTTCAAATAAATACAAACTTATTTTATGTTTTGTATTACATTTTACCTTTTCTCTCAATTTTATTTTTGATATTATTTTCAACTCTGGCACATAAACACTATATTCATACAACTCCATGTGTTTTCCCCGACTAGCCACACACCTGTTATCTTCACCTTTTATTATATATCCATCATATACTTTATTTATTACTTCACTATTTTTAATACATAGTTCTAATAAACTACACTCATTTTGTATTTTATTTATTGACTTCATATTTTTATTTATACTTTCTATTTTTCTTATCCAAATATTATAAAACTCTGATGCTTCTTTGGTGAATTTCAACATTCCTTGTGTTTCTTGAAATTTTATCATGTTTAATAAATCTACTAACCTGCGTATCGGTGATGTCATATGTGTGTATACATCTAAATTCATTTGAATATGTTTTAGTGACTTTCTCTCTATAACATTTTTACTATTTTTATCATCAGCATATACAATATATTCTGTTCCTATTCCGTAATTTGTTCCTCCTTTATCATAGTAGTTCAATATTTTTATAAACTTTTTTACATCTTCTGGTAAATCATCTGGTAAATCATCTGGTAAATCATCTGGTACTTGTAATTCATTAACTACATCAGTTGATAGTTTTCTCTCTTCATCTTCATCTATATCTTGATTTTTACTACCACGAAATATCCCACTATTTCCTCTTTTGTTTAACCAAATGTTATAAAACTCTTTTGCTATTTCATTATTCATAAATATCATCCAATACGCTACTACATCATGACTGTCTTGTATATAATCAACATATTTGTAATGTAAATTATGATTTTTTGTCAATTTTGATAATAAACTATAGTCTTCACTAGCATATAACTCAGGTTCTTCATATATAAAATTTTTTTTCACTTTTATTTTTACTACATCATATTTTTTCTCTATAACTTTCATAAATTGTAAAGGTGATTTTGAAATATATATATCCATCACAAAAGCAAATCGTAATGTATTTGATTGTAAACTACATAATGAATCTGACAAAATAAGTGGAAGCATACTTCTTTTTTTATCTGGCAAGTAAATAGTTGATACTCTTTCAGAGAAAGATCCCCATAAATTTAAACTATCTATTACTAATGCAACATTTGATATATATATACTCAAAATTATATTGTCTTCATTTTCAAGTATACTGAACGCATCATCATAATCTTCTGTTTTCTCTCTATCTATTGAAAATACATTAATATGTGTCCTATCTTTTATATTATTTTTTTCACTTATACTTTCTAATAAATATGGATTTTTTTGTAATTCTTTTGATGTATCTTTTTTAAATTTGTTTATTGAACTATTTAAACCTTTGCAATACAACATATACTCATAGTAATTTTCTAACTTGTCTACTGGACCTATTACTTGCTTTATCTTACCTAATGGATGTTTATCTTCCCAACTTCTGTATTGAAAAGTTATATATAAATTCATAAATACTTTTGAAAATCCCATATTTTTCATTTCATAATCTATTAAAAAACACGGTAACTCCCTATTATCAGGCACACATTTATATAATAACTTTCCGATTTTATTACGAACATATGTTTTATTGTTTTTTAATATTAAAAAACCAGCAATATTTTCATTATTGCGTGTATGCGAATTTAATATAGTTATTTCTTCATCTTCATTTAGAGAAAACTTATCTCCTGAAAATAACTTTTCTTCAATTGGATTTATTTTTATATTCAGTTCTGGATTTATACTATAACTTGAATAACTACGATTCTCTACTTTTATTTCATACATTTTTATCTTACTTTATCTTAGTTTATATTATAAATCAACAATCAATTTTTTCTCAACATTCAACTTTTTCTTTTTTTATTTATTATGAACTAAATATAAAGATTTTTTATATGTTATTTCATATGCATCTTTACATCATTTTTAATAAACTTTTTGATAACTATATTTTCAATTTATGGTTTAACCATTATACAAAACTAAAACTCAACTTTGGCATTTTCGTTCACGATAACGATTTAGACTTTTTCTCTAAAAACTTTCCATCTTTTTCTCAATTTATTATTAATTTTATACCTGATAATGTTTTATATATAACTGAAAAAGACTTTTTATTTTCTTATACAAATAATCTCGATGATGAATTGACCTTATCTTATACTATTGACCCATCTTTCACTACACAATCACTTTTAATTGGTAAAGTATTTTATGTTCCTGTCAAAAATAAAAAACATTTTACTACTTTTGAAATCCCTGATTTTATTCTATACAAACATGCAGATCATACTAACTTTACTAAAAATGGGTTGTATCTTAATTCTGGCAGTCAAATATCTAATAATATTTTATGTTTGAACCTAAATATTTCTCTCTATGCAAATGAAAATGAATATTATGAAACAGACATTTTAGTTAAACCTCTTAAAAAATCACACTTATTTAATAATGTTTACAAAACATTTTTGATGAATGTTAATATATCAAAAGAACATAAATATGGCATAATATGGCACCCTAAATGTGCTTGTACTACAATTACCCATATTTTCTGTTTACTTAATAAAATTTATTTGAATTATGAACTGCAAAAATCTTTGTGTTTTTATTATAAAAAATATAGATACAATTGTTATCTTCAAAATATTGAATATGTTACATTTGTTAGAAACCCATATGATAGATTTATTAGTACTTTTTTAGATAAGCACGTCTATAAAACCGACAATATTTTTATTACATTAACCGGTTATAGAGAGTTTATTGACAAATATAAGGTTGAAACTATGAATAACATATCATTTTTTCTATTAAACAAAGGATATATATCTAACCATTACACCTTAATGTCTGATTGTTTTTTGTTTCAAAAACATAAATACACAATTGTTAAAATTGAAGACAACTTGAGTACTCATTTGTATAACTTTTTCAAAAAATATCATAAAAATATTGATGATTGTGATATTTTCAATAAATTTGAAAACGTAAAACATAACAAAGAAGGTAAAAAAATATGTGAATCTAATTTTACTTTCAGTAACTATGATCCTAATCTATGGACTTCATTTTTGAATGAATATAGTGTTAACTATAAAACTATTTTAAACTCCCATGATTTTCAAACTATCAAAAAAAATATTTATAACTACTATATCAAAGACTTTGAATTATTTAATTATATATAAATTATATTGATATTATACATCATGCAAAAATATTAAAGATCTCTGTTAATATATTCCGGTGTTGTTTTTACCCAATTTGCGTCATCTTGAAACAACTTTGCTAATGACGGATTAACATTTTTATTCAATATATATAACGCATCTAATTTTCTATATAATGATAACGGTTTAATAACTGATAGTGCTTTTTTCAAAGCATCATGTCTTTGGGTTTCTGTCAAATTAGAATGATATCCATACTTTGTCAACTCTCCTTTTTTCAAAATAAATAATTGCTTTCCTTTTGTGCCTCTTTTTTTACTCATTCCAATTGCTTTTATACATCCTGGTTTTACTATCGATGAAGATACATGCACACCTGATTTACGAGTATATGCTTTTCTTTTGTATCCGTCTCGAACTACTTGTCCCTTTTTACATTTTGGTGTGCCATATTTTTTTGAAATACTTTTATGAACCTTTTTTAGTTTTTCAATTATTTCTTTCTCTATAACACTTGTCTTTTTTCCTGATTGAGATACAGACTTTATACATGAACTTGGTACATGTATTGTTTTCTTCTTTGTATGACGTATGTACGACTTTCTACTTTTTGACTTTGGAACGCGTTTTGTACCTTTATTTTGACGACGTGTGTATGCTGCTCTCAAAATCTTTCCTCTTCCACAAGTTTTTGCCATTTATATATATTTACTATATATTTTTATTACACCTTTTCTTGAGTTTTTGTTTCTTCAGATAAAGACACCAACTTTTCATCGGTTAAAGACCCTGACTTTTCATCAGACGAAGATATATTTGTTTTTGCCTTTTTTACTACATCTCTCTTTATGTTTTGTATTTGTAAAGCATATAAAGCAACATGAGGACTTATTGCTAAATTATTCATATATGTCCTGTAACGAAAACAAGATATGCACGATTCACTTGTAAGTTTAAAAGAATACCACCAATATGCAGGTATATAAATACATTGACCACGAGTTAATGTAATATCTAAACTTTTCACTTTATCAAAATCAGCCAAATATTGTGTTTGAGGTTCCCAAGCATTAATTGGACTTGAAAACTCAAATATTTCGTAATCATATTTTGTATTCAAATATTTTGAACTATTGGGAGGTATTAACTTTAGTTTCACACTTCCTTCTGTTATTAAAAAATAATTACGATAATTTATTTCATATCTTAAAGGCGTACATGTATCATTTGAACCCATCATTATATCATAATTACAATTTGATACAAAATAAGGACGCAAAAAAGAATCATTATATATCATTCCTTTTATTACACCTGTTTCTTGCAAAAAGTCACTATTATTTTCAGAGAAATAAGAAGAACTACTATCGTCCTGAAACAACTTAATCGCTTTTTGAAGAGGAAATGGTATATATATTTCATCATTTTTTTCTTCTTCTTTTATATTTCTCAACTTTATTTCAAAAGCATAATAACTTGACGTTATATAGTTTTTGTTTATTGTTTTGCAAATATTTTCTATTTCAGGAAAATCAAAAATTACTGGTTGTCTCAAATCACATATTTCTTCCAACTTTACTTTTGACGGTTGATCTATTTCATATATTTCCAAATCATTACTTTTTTTAAAATGATATTGTATATGTATGTAAATAAAAAGCACTATACAAAAAATAAATAATGTAATAAATATTTTCATTTTTCACAATTTCGTAAACTATAATTAATAACTATAAAAAGAAAAAAAATACACAACGCACCTAATATTTGCGTTTTTGGTAGATAAAACAAGAACTTATAACAAAACAATAACTTTCAACATGTTCCCTTATTTAGTCATCATTTTTTACTTTTGGAGCTACATAAAATATTACTTTATTACCATTTTCATTATCCAAATAATATGCTATTTTCATAGGTATGTCATTACTGACTGAAAACAATATTTCTTTTGTTAACTTATTTGTCAAACACATTTTATTTAACGTATTTAAACTAAATGATAACTCGACTGTTTCTTCTTCTACTATTGAATATTCTGATAAATCATCCATGGATATACTAACTAACATTTCACAACTTCCACCTGACGATGTTATGTCTATTTTTTCATCCATACATTTTATATCTAAAGTGTCTCCACCAAATTTCATTAACTGATTTGTTATTTCTGTTATTTTTTTTGATGGTATTGAAAAATCAGCAGTATATTCTGTATCAGGTATATTCATTAACTCCATATCTAAATCAACTAGCGGTATCTTGAAATATTTTGAATATTCTCCTTTATTGCTATTTTCTAAATCGATATGTAAAGAATCTGGTTCACTACTTCCATCATAATATAAAATTATTGTATCATTTTCTTGTGTTATACTTAACACATTTTGAAATATAGTTGAGTCCAAACATATGCTTGAATACTCCGAACTCAATAATTCATAATTAGCAAACCATGTTTTTATTAATGTTACTTCATATAATATTATATGACTATTATCCATTCCTTGTATATACATTTTATCTTCTTTAAATATGATTCTGATTATTGATGAACTACTTTTCAATAACTGAAAAATTGAAATAAATATTTCCTTTTTCGAACTTTCAGATAAGATCAGCTTCATTTTGTTATTTCTTTTTACTTGTTTAAATTCTTTTTCTTTTTTTATTTTCAAATCAATTTTTTTTATTCTACATCATTCCATGTTTCTTCACAACATTTACTACTTTCAACAAAAATATTCATATAAACAATATATAAATATTTTTCAATAGATTTTTACACCATTTTTGCACTTTATATGCGCGATCAATCAGCATCACATTTATCTCTAATAACTGCCTCAAAGCGGGTGTTTTGAATGTGCAAAGGTGTAATAGACTTTATATGTTTTCATCATATAATAATATTTTTTCTTGTGTTTTTTTATCTATAAAATGAGCTATTAAATTGTATATGTTTGAAAATATATAAGGAGCATTATAAACAATACATCTATCTAACTTATCAGGAAAAGTATTTTTCATTATTGTAGAAAATCTTCCTATAAAATTTGAATATTTATCAATATCCAATAATGAAAGTCCTTGTAAATTTACATGAACCCTGCAGAGAGAAAAACAAACTAATACATTTTTTATTTTATCAATTACAAAACTTGTTAGAAAGTTCTCTAAATTTTCATCAAACTTTATATTTGTTACTATGTTTTTAAAATATTTATAATCAAAAATTACATTATTTTCATTTATAACAAAGCATAGTTTATTCAATAAATCAATACTTATAAAAGTTTTTGCTTCTTTTAAAATATTTGAACTATTATTGTTGTTAACTAAAAAATAATTTTGTATATATTTTTTTAACTTTACATTTTTATCATTATCATTTTCATCATTATACTCGGTTAATAGTTTTTTTTCTCTACTATTAGAATCGTATAAACTATCCATATTATTAAATATATATAAATAAAAACAAGTTTTTAAACCTTTTCTCATTTAAAACGCCCATTTTATATGAGAATTCATAAATAATTCTTCTTGATTTTTCGTGTATTGTTTTTCTTGGATACATATTTTTCTGGTCTTTCGTAAGCACCCTTAATTATGTTCCTGTATTTTTCCTTTGGAATATTTCGTATTGTTTTAGTTATATTTTCTTTCAATTCTGCATGTGTTAATCCATCTAATTTTTGTAATCGTGATTTCAACATACTAAAATAATTTTCTATGGAATTGGTAAAATGTTGATAAGGAACAGCATATAATAAGTGGTTGTCTTTGTTTATTACTTCTTTCACCTTTGGATTTCTATGACTACTCGCATTATCTAAAATAATTAATTTATTCTTGAATTTGTTTGTTATATTTGCTTCTAAAAACTCTACCATTCTATCAGCATTTATTCCACTTTTTTCATATAAATCCCAACCAACTACACCATTTACAGAAATAGCAAATATTCCAGTATATTTTTTGAATACTTCTTGTGATTGTGTCTTTATTACACATCGTTTCCCTTTTTCACTATAACAATGGTTTCTTTTTTGTAATGATTTTACACTTGTTTCATCTATACAAATAATATCTTCTATTTTGTATTTTTTCACTTCATCGTAAAACTCTTTTATGCTTTTATTTATGTCAATATCCTTCCCAAATCGTTTTACTGGTTCGTGTCTTATTCTCGTCATTTTCAAAGTAATATTATCATCGTGTATAATACGACTTATATGAGATTTATTCAAATCCAAATTAGGATATTTATTTTTCAATAAATATAATAAATCTTCAATTGTAATCGTTTTATTTTTCTTAATTTCTTGTAATAAAAAATCTACATGTTCTTTATGAACTTTATACGCTTTTGGCGTTCTTTCATATCCAGTAATTGTCCCATCTTTTTTGTATTTTTGAACCCACCGCATCAAACTTCGTCTGGAACATTTGAATATTTTACAAATTTCTTCTTGTGATTTATCCTTCACTAAATAATATTGCACTGCGGTTTCTTTGTAATCACTACTCTTTTGGTGAGGCATATATAATATTAATTTATAAAATTGAATTAAATGTTTGATAATATAATTATTAGTATCAAATCAACTACAATCATAATATAATGACGCACGTATTATCTCTTGGAGCAATTAATAAACTTAATGGTGAATATGTTTATCCTAAAATAGCAAATAAAAAGGATGAATACATTTGTCCTGAATGTAATAAAGATTTAATTTTGTGTCAGGGTGAAATTATACGCCCTTATTTTAGACACAAAGTTGACAGCGTTAATCCTTGTAATCATTATAGTAATCCAACTGAAACACAAATTCACAAAGATGCAAAAATATTATTGAAAAAATTATTGGAAAGAAAAATTCAAATTTCATTTATTAGAAATTGTTGTTGCTGTAAAAAGAATGAAGAGTTTGAAATTCCTGAAATAAGTGAAACTTCTGTTATTGAAATAGAATATAGGTTTGAATATAATGGTATAAAAATCGCAGATGTAGCATATATTGATAATGGTGAGTTATTATGTATATTTGAAATATGTAATACACATAAAACATGTAGTGAAAATAGACCTGAACCTTGGTTTGAAATTAACGCTGAAACACTAATAAAACTCGCAAATGACAATACTTTAACTACATTACAAATACCATGTATAAGATGTGAAAAATGTGAGAATTGCGTTGAAACGGAAACAAATAAATTAATTTTAGAAGTTCAGCGTAATAATATAATTAAAGTTCAAAAATTACAAAAACAATTAGAAGAAGCAGAAGAATACAATAGAAAATACGAACACTGGCAAATTAATGATGGCAAGGATACAACTAAATATAGAATTCCTCTAACAAATATCCGTGATGAAATTGAAGTTAAATTAATACAAAACAATATAAAGTATCTTAATAATAATGATGAATATTTTGTAATAAGTAATAAAATCACAAAGGAGCAAATTATCGTAAAATCAATTAATAATTTTGAATATTGTGGCAAATTATATAAATTAATATGGGATGATTTAATTAATTGGTATAAAAGTTGTTATACATTTAATACTATTGGGTGTTGTATTACATCAACCAAATTGATTAATGAATTAACTAAATATATTGAACAAAAAGAAAATAATACAATCGCTACTATATTACATAATTTAGAAAAAAATAGTATGCTATGCAAATCACGTTATGGTGTTGATTTCTCATTTAAAAAATATATATCAACTGAATTATTATTAGAATGTAAATTTATACAGAGACAAATTGAATATACAATACAATATACATCAGGTTCAAATATATATAAAATAAAACTACCTGATAAAAATGAGTATATAAAATATTCAACCGCATCAAAAAAAATATATATGAATAAAAAATGGCACGATAACGTAGATTTAGATAGTTTATTAT
>Ga0136644_10002394_pt1 | contig 14383 bp, 13 predicted proteins | sample C_130820_EF_Meta_FD_94780 | JGI IMG/M metagenome (GOLD analysis project Ga0136644, IMG submission 94780) | Freshwater microbial communities from Lake Croche, Canada to study carbon cycling - C_130820_EF_MetaG (v2) (version 2) | ecosystem: Environmental > Aquatic > Freshwater > Lake | place... | reverse complement strand
TCTAAATCTGTATAAACGGATTCAGATTGAATAACAAAATCAAAGCTATCTTTTTTAGTTATACGCATACCATCAAGTAATTTCCAATTATCAGATTCAAATTTTATTTCATCTGAATTTTTACCTTCATTTTTCCATTCTTGCTTTTTCTTTTCAAGAGCAGTATCCTGAGCAATATCATCAATTGTATATTTATAGGAACATGTTGATACTGCATTAAACATTCCATCTTCTTTAGCAGTTCCAATTGAAAACTCACATATCAAATGAATTTTTTCTCCTGGTAGATCTTCAGATATTCTTGGTCTTAGTCTAATAAAATCAATAAAATAACCAGTATAGTCATTTGGAGGGAATATTTCTTTCATTTTTTCTTGATCCAAATATTTATCTGTTGTTTTATCTTTTATTTTAAAATCCTGTGTTGTAACATACATGACAGTATCACTAGTATTTTCAATATTAACTTCAAGAAAATAATTTTTAATAGGAAATTCATCTATGTCTTTAATATGAATAGGTATACAACCCAATCTTTGTTTAATAATTTCATTATTTAATCTACTAGTATTAGTAATGATGGTACATTTATTTTCTTCATTAGGAGATGTTTTAAATACAATTAATGGAATATCAGATAAAATAGTTCTTCTTATAGCGTTTGCAATACTAACATTTACTCCACTTAGAGTAAACAAAAGCATATCACTATTTTTATCACTATTTAGTTGAATATTTGGATTCATAATATTATCTTATATATCTTTATATTTAAATTAATAATTTTAATCATTTTTATTTTAAAATAAGTTAAATATTTATTTAGATTAAATAATTATAAATTAATATGAGTTCTATATTATATTATAGTAATTATTGTGATCATTCTAAAAAACTTTTGCAGACTCTTTCAAAGACAAATATACAAAAAGATATTCATTTTATTTGTATTGATAAAAGAGTAAAAGATTCAAATAATAAGATGTTTATTGTTTTAGAAAATGGGCAAAAAATAATAATGCCTGAAAATGTGAATAGAGTACCTGCACTTCTATTATTAAATCAAGGTTATAATGTTTTATATGGAGAGGCTATTTTAAATCATTTGAAACCAAAACAAGAAGTTGTAACCAGACAGGCAACACAAAATAATATGGAACCTATGGCATTTTCATTTGGTGGTGGTTTCGGTGATATTGTGTCGGATCAATATAGTTTTTTAGATCAAGATCAAGAAGAATTAAAAGCTACAGGTAATGGTGGTATGAGACAAATGCATAATTATGTTGATTTACATACAGCAAATAATATGTCTATTAATACACCTGAAAATGATCATGAATATATTAAAGCTAGCAAAATACCTGAAGGGTTAACAATTGAACAACTACAACAACAAAGAGATGTTGATTTACAAAAAATTACAGGAAATAGACCTCCTGTGAGTTTTTAGTAAATTTTACTATTTCAAAATCTTATATCAATAATAAATTTAATTAATATTTAATAAAATTTATTTAAAAAGATTATATAAAAATAATTTAAAATGAATAATATTCTTGTAGCATTTAATGATCATTTTATGGAATTTGTAAATGATATTCATAATGTATTTCCAGATGATGTAGATATTTTAACTGCTAAAAATGCTTTAGCTACTATTCGGAAGGCGAATCCAAAAATGATCGTAAAAATTTGGAATACATTTATTGTTGGAAAATATAAATCAGAAATCGAAGCAGGTAATTTAGATTTTTTTATTAATAAGGATTATACAGAAGATGTTTCTAGTTCCCAATATTCTGATAAAATAACAGAATCAATTGACAGATTACGTGGCCCAATTAAACAAATGTCAAAGGAAAATCAAGCAAAAACTATGAAATATATTCAAAATTTAACTAAATTAGCATCTATGTGTGAATAATAAATAAAATAATTAAAATATATTTATTTTAAAAAAGTAAAACTTAAATAAATAATTTTATATAAAACATATAAATGTCTGAAGAATCAGTAGTAGTTCCTGAAGAATTTACAAAGGTAATAAAAGATTTTGTAAATGATCTTAAAACCACATTTCCTGAATATGATTCATTAATTAATAAATGGTGGACAAATAAATCAGCTTTTGATTATATTGAAGAGGAAGAACAAAGAAAAAAAGCAATAGAAATTTCTGAAAGAGAAAATAGTAAAATTTTATTTGGATTTTGTCAGAAAAAGTTACCACCTAGATTTTTTGATATATTATATCAAAATGATGATTTATTTAAACAGGATTCTAATATTGATACGGAATTTTTACCAAATATTCATTTTAAAAATTTATGGCAATTTGATATTAGTCAAAAAACTAGAGAAACCATTTGGAAATATTTACAACTTATATTATTTTCCATTATTGGTACATTAAATAATAAAGATGCATTTGGAGATACGGCAAAATTATTTGAAAATATCAATGAAGAAGATTTTAAAAGTAAATTAGAAGAGACACTTTCAAGTATGAAAGGTCTTTTTGATGGAAGTTTTACAAATGAATCATCTGAAGGTCTAGGTTCAAATTTAAATATGGAAGATATGCCTAATGCTCAAGATATACATGAACATATTACTGGAATGTTAGATGGTAAACTAGGTAAACTTGCAAGAGAAATTGCAGAGGAAACAGCATCAAATTTAAATATGGATATGGAAAATGTTACGGATATGAAAGATGTATTGAATAATTTAGTAAAAAATCCTACAAAATTAATGGGATTAGTTAAAACTGTTGGTGATAAATTAGATAGCAAAATGAAATCTGGAGAAATAAAAGAATCAGAACTTATTGCAGAAGCTACAGAAATTATGAATAAAATGAAAAATATGCCTGGTATGGGTAATATACAATCAATGTTAAGTAAAATGGGTATAAATAATTTGGGAGGTTTATCTGGATTAAGTGGCTTAGGTGGTAAAGTTAATACTGGTGCAATGGAATCACAATTGAATCAAAAAATGAAAATGGCAAAGACAAAAGAAAGAATTAGAGCAAAAGCAGAAGCAAATCAAAAGGCTAGAATGGAGCAGGCACAGAAAGCTACAGTTTCACAAAATGATCATAATAATACTGTGATTACAGATGAAGAAATTATTAAAATATTTAGCACCGGTGAAAAAGCAGATAAAACACCTAGAACTGCAAACCCAAATCAAACAAATGGCAAAAAAAAGAAGGGTAAGAAATAAATATAAAAGAATGAAATAATATAAAAAAATTTTATGAATATTACATATATAAATGTTTAGTGATTATGAATCTTCTGGAAAACATATGATTTGCGATTTTAAAGGTATAAAAAATAAAGTGCTTTTAAATGATTACAACGAATTAAATAATATACTTAAACAAATTTGCATTGATTTTGATTTTCAAATATTACAAGAATGTAACTACAAATTTGATCCTATAGGTTGTAGTATTCTTTTTTTATTATCTGAATCACATATATCTATTCATACTTTTCCTGAAAAAAACCATATGTCATTTGATATTTATACATGTAGACAATATAAAGATAATACTCATTATAATAAAATATATAATTATTTAATGAATAAATTAGACGCATCTTTTGAAAATAGCAAATGTAATATAATAGACCGTTTTTTTTGACATTTAATTATAAAATTAAGTTTCAAAAATAAATTTATATGATTATAGATATAAATATAGATATAAATATAGATATAAATATAGATATAAATATAGATATAAATATAGATATAAATATAATATAAATATAAATATGGAAAAAAAAGTAATCTCCTTTTGTTTGTATGGAAATAAAAAAAAGTATGTATTGGGTTTATTAGAAAATATTAAAATAATAAATGAAAAATTACCTGATTTTTATACATATATACATATTGGAAATGATGTTTCAGAAGATATACTTGAGAAATGTATGACTTTTAAAAATGTTTGTATTTTTAAAGTCGATAGAGACAATGCAATATTAATGTCTTATAGATTTTTTCCAATAGACAATGAAGATGTAGATATTATGTTTAGTAGAGATATAGATAGTCGAATTAATGAAAGAGATATTTGGACAATGTATGAATTTATTAAAAGTGAATATACATTTCATATAGTTAGAGATCATTATTATCATAAATCTAAAATAATGGGTGGTATGTTTGGAATTAAATCAAGTGCAGGTTTAAATATGCGTAAAATATGGGATGAGTGGTATAATAATCAAGAAGTTGGATATGGTACTGATGAATTTTTTTTACAAATGTGTATTTATCCTTTAATACTAAATAATGTATTAATACATAGTAATATCTTTGGTTTTCTAGGAGAAAAATTAGAACATATAGATTATCCTCTAATAAATGATACAGATTTTATAGGAAACGTAGTAGAGTTTAATGATATAAATGAACAATATTATGTGTTTAAATATAGTAATTATCCATTTTTAGAGCAATTCAAATTTTTAAGATCTCAAGAACAATGGAGTTTATTACTTAAAATTTCTGAAAATATAGATATTATGAAAATTAATATAAATGATAGAAGAATAATTTTAAATGATTTATATATGGCAAATTATTATTGTAATCAATTTGAAGAATGTATAAAGATTTTTACATTATTTAAAATACATAATATTATTGTGGATGAAGCATTAATATACAATAGTTCTTTTTTAATTTATAAATTAAATAAAACCATAATTGGAACTACAGATATAAATAGAAAACCAAATGAAAATGAAATTGTTATTATATATGGTAATTTTCATCATTCATTTGATAATTTACCAATTGATAATATAATATATCGTCATCCATTCTATTTTAATTATGTAAATCATCATGTTGTAGAATTTCATGAAAGTTTTTCGAATATTGATAAAATATATATATTAAATTTAATAGATAGAAAAGATAGATATTTAGAAATTTTGATAGAATTATGTAAAATAGGTGTACCTTTGCATAAAGTTTACCATTACAAAGCAAAAAAAGAAGTTATAACAGGAAATAAAATGGTTGATATTTATTATGGAGCAGGAAAAAATCATATTGATGTTATAAAGCATTTTATTGATAATAATTATAATAATTGTCTAATTTTAGAAGATGATGTAACATTTACTAGTAATATAGAAAAACACAGAAATGATCTTAAAATATTTTTTAATAGAAAATATGATTTTGATATATGTTTTATAACTGCATCAAAATATGGTGAAATAAAAAATTACGATGATTTATTATGTTTATCATATCAACCTTGTACAACATCTTCCGGATATATTATAAATAAAAATTCTGCGCAAAAAATACTTGATATTTTAGAAGAAGGCAATAAAAAGCTTTTAGAAACATATGATGACTTGACTTATACATGCGATAGATACTGGCAAAAATTACAAAAGGATAAAAAAATTTTTATATTTAAAAATAAATTTGGTTATCAGAGACCAAATTATTCAAGTATAACACAACAAATTAATTGTAATTTTGATTAAAAAAATAAATTAATGAATCAAGTATTCTTTACAATAACTACAATTTTTTATAAATAAAATATTTAAGTAATAGTTGTCAATAAACTTTTTTTAAAAGATTTATATATATATAATGATAATCCAATTTTGGTCTAATGATCCGTCCATACTATTAAATAAAGAATATATATTTGAATTATGGCCTTTAACAAATATGTGTTATGAGCAAAAATTAAATGCAATTACAAGACTAATTATTTTAATAACAATTTTAGGATATATTTTAACAATGTCTCAAAGAATTCTTATAGTTGGATTTCTTACAATAGCCCTTATATATATATTATACACTATGCGAAAACAAAAGATAACAAAGGAGAATATAAATGAAGGTTTTACAGTTGAAAATGATGATGTATTAGGATTATTAAATAAAGGTGAAGATCGAACTATTAATCCAGTTACACTTGAATCCGTATTAAAAAGTGAATTTAAAGAAGGAAATAAAAAAAATCCTTTTAGCAATGTTTTATTAACACAAATAACAGATATGCCTAATAGAAAATCGGCCCCTCCTGCTTTTAATCCTGATGTTGAAGAAGATATTACAAAAAATGTAAAGAAAACAGTCCAAATGTTGAATCCAGGAATTAAGAACACAAATAAGCAACTATATGGAGATATGTGGGAAAACTTTCAATTAGATCAGTCTAACCGAATTTTTTATAGTACACCTAATACACGAGTTGAAAATGATCAATCAGCTTTTGCTCAATATTTATATAATGATCTCAAATATTCAGCTAAAGAAAGTACACCTGAAGGTGCTATAGCTAGAGTACAAGATAATTACCGTTATACCCTTTATTAAAGCTATAATTATAATAAAAATAATTTATTTTACTGTTTATTCTACATTTAGAAAGATAAAAACAATTAATATCAAAATTATTTTTATATTATAATTATATAAATGGCTAATATATCTAGTTATACCTTTGATAATATGAGTAGAATTGGTTTAGACCAATGCAATAAAAGTCAAACTGATATACAGAATGTAGCTTCATGTAATTATACATTACAAAATTATTTTGCATCTGATTGCTCTATGAAAAAACCAATAGAACTTGCTACTACCCAACCAGGTATTATGTATAACGGAGGATATAATTCAGGTGCAGGTGGATGTAATATTGATGAATCATCTAAGTTGTTGATTGGTACTATTCAGACACACCCAAAATCTCATATTGATTTATTTCAAAGACCTTTTGCAACAGTTCCTTATTTAGGACGTGGTTCAGTAAATCCAGTAATAGAATCACAAATTCAACAAGGAGAATCTATTATAAATAAACGTAGTGTAAATCATTTAAGTGAAAAAAGCTATATTAAATATCATCAAACTCCACTTTTACCAAGTGTAAAAGAGAGAGTTACTAATCCTGTTAATAGCGTAGAAGGAGTTGCATCTGAAGGCTGGATTCGTGGTGGAGTACCTTCTAGAGAATTAACTAGAGATAATGAATATTTTACTGCTCATACAAAAAATCAATATATTTAGAATAAAATTTTAAAATAAAATAATTAATAGCATATTTATTATTATAAAATATTTAAACAGATAATATATTTTATAATAATGTATAATTCAAAATATATTTGTAAATATAATTCAGAAGATATATTTTTAGAAACAGATAAGGTAACGGATTCAGAAAAAGAATTCATTAGAGACACTTTATATAAAGAAGATTTATTAAATATTTTTTGTATAAGTGATTATGATGAAGAACAAATAAATATTAATATGCATATACTATATGAAAAAATAAAAAATAATGAAGAGCTATCATATTGTATGAAGAGTGTAGCAGGAGTTTTTATGAGTACAGATGAAGAACTAGGGTTGATAATATTATTTTCATATGATTATTTATATTTGTCACATATTTGTATTAGTGAATTTCTTGAAAAAGGTAAAATTTCAGAAAATAATATATTAAAACTTAAACAAATAATTCATAAATAAAGTTTTTTGATTTACTTTTTTTAAAAGTAAAGTATATAAATGGCTTCTACTCGTAATAGAAATACTCCAGGAAATTATAATTTAGAACAAAGAGAATACAAACAATCTGAGAATTATACTTTGTATACAAACTCACAGTATGGTGTGGCATATAATACTAGACTTGCAGGAAACGGCTTATTGCCTGCCCAAATACCATGGAATAAACTATCTTATAATGCTCCAGATATAGAATCTTTTTTATTTGGTATTAATTCAACAAATTTAGTGAATCCAGCACCTTGTTTTGTGCCTGAATTAGCAAAAATAGATTCAGTAAATGTATTTGAGAAATCTCCTATCTATATACCAGAACCTCTTGTAATTGAAAAGAATCAAAGACCTTTTCCAGTACCAAATTAAAAAATGAAATAAATTAAAAGCTTGAATATTTTAACAATGAATCAATATATTCTTTATCATAAATTCCAATTCTAGTAGTTCTATCCCAATTACTATAATTGATTAAAACTCTAGTATCTTCTACTATTATACTAAGACAATATTCTATTGGATCACCTTCAAACTTAAATGGTGCAGAATAACGTAATAAATTTAAATTATCATCAAATACTGAAATAACATGATAATAATGTCTTGGTGTTTCATATGAAACTATATGATTTACAAACCAAATTTCATTATTATATTTAAATCCGCATGAAGAACCACGAAAATATGAAAATAATGGAGGGGTTTGTTTCTTATCAACAATATGAATTAAATTTTTGTCTTCGTCTATTCTACAAATTTGCAATGGGTACCAATTATAAATAATATGAGTTTTATCTCTATAATCAACATAAACCCAATTTTTTTCACATTCTAAATTATTAAAAGAAGGACAAATTTCTTTATCTATTAAATTATCAAAATTAACATCATAGTTACCTATGACTGTAGTTACCTTTTTAGATTTATGAAATCCACATCCAATAAATAAAATGTCATTTGTTTGAATATCTTTAAAGATTCTAACATCCTCTATTCCAATATAAAGTTTACTAATTTCTTTATGTTCAAATTTTTTACATGAATCTGTTATAATATTTAAATTACTGTCTAATTCAAAAAATACATTTTTTGTTATAATATTTTTATCACAATGTAAATAGTTACCTTTTTCTGTAAGAAAATAATTTACATATCTTAGATTCATTATATATTTATCTTTATAATAAGGAGAAGGTATCATACAACTTGATGATGAATTAAAAATATAATCTTCATTATTAACATTCTCAATAAAAGAATTGTCTAATCTAATAGTATTTATAGGACTTAAAATATATTTATAAAATTTCATATTATATAATAAATTATTCTTTTCATTATTATCGTTTGATTTATTTAATATAATAATTATTTCATCATTTATATTTGGTATCTTTAAATACGAAGCAAATATGGTATATTCATGATATAATTTATATGTATATACATCGTTATGTAAAAATAAAAATGTATCTTTAATATTTGGTTGAATAGTAGGAATTATATTTTTTGCAATTTCATAAAAATGATTAGCTAATTTATATTTATTTATACTTCTATAATGTTTTATAATTTCATATAATCCTTCAAGACGATCTGGTAAAAAATTATATCCAATTAACCAAGTATATATAGCATCAGATATTTTTCCCATATTTTTATAACAATGACCCATTTTATAATAACTATACCAAACTTCCTGATCCCAGCCACCAAATGCAATTCTTTTTTCATAATATTTGATAGCTTCATCAAAATTTCCTGAATCTCCATACGTATTAGCCAAATAGAAATAGTAACGTACATTATTTGGTTCATTTTTAATTCCTTCTGTTAAAAGTCTTATATCTCTCTCAAATTTATCATGTTTAGATCCTCCATCTCCTATATCTCTTATAAATAATTGGTTTTTTTGTATATTAGTTATTTTACTATTATTAGGTGTACTTATATACTCATGTGTAACACCTATATAAGTGTATTTACCATTATTTCTAACGATTCGTGTATTATTATAATAAAAGCTTTCACTACCTTGCAATATAGAAAAGTGATCATAATTTATTAAATTTTTTTTGTTAAATGAGTTAATTTCTAATATCATATCTGCATCTAATAATAGAATGTAATCAGACATACCAATACATGATCTTAATGCAAAATTTCTATTATGACAAAAATTTTTAAATGGTTCTGATACTACTTTACCATGTATATTTTTATCTTTAAAATAATTATTTATTAATTCTATAGTATTATCTGTAGATCCTGTATCACAAATACAATAACAATCAATAATAGATGATACAGAATCTAATAATCTTGTAATAATTTTACTTTCATTTTTTACAATCATATTTAAACACAAAGTAGGAATATTATCTTTATCATTTAAAATAATTTCCATTATTCTTATATATTTTAATAATTATTTAAATATATAAATTATAAAAACATTAAAATTAAATATTTTATCTCTTTAAATATTTAAAATACTTTTTTAATTATATATAATATATAAATGGCATTTACAAGATTTAATTATGACTCATCTAGAACAAAAAAACATTTGCAGCAATCTACAGACCCTGGAAGATGGATATTAAATGTTCCAGGAAATGGTGCAAATCCTTGTTATATGGAAGATCCTCAAATAATAATTCAAAAATGGGGTGCAAATCTAAGAACCAATACGATTAATTTAGAGAGTGATCTTATGGGTATTAATAGACATATTGGTAGAGATTGTTTAGGAAAAGATAATTACGAAAATTATAATGTTCCAAATGATCCAATACAATATCCAACTTGTAATAATTTATTTACAGAACAATCTAGAACAACAAATCCTGCATGGTGGTATCGTGATGTAGAACAAGTGGATTGGTATTATCCACCATTAAACCCTCAAGAAAATACCTGTTTACCCTTTCAAAATAATCTTAGTACAAGAATTTTAGAAAAGGATTATTTTACTCCTAAGAGGGATTGTATTATAGATGAAACAAAAAATTATTTACCATCTAGTTATAATCTTATTAAGGGTAGTTATGTAGCAGGACCAAATACATGTATGCAAACAAATACGTGTTCTCCATTTATAAAAAATTAAATAAATAATAATATGATAATATTATTTAGATTATTATATGAATAAAATATAATACTCTATATATATAAATATGGAATTAGCAATCCCTTTAATAGCATTAGGTGGTATGTATGTTGTATCAAATCAACCATCAAAAACATGCAAAACAGAAAATAGAAAATCTCAAATAAATAATAATATTAATAATATTAATAATATGAATCAGGAAAATTTTACAAATATGGGAGCAAATCCAAACTATTTACCGAATACAGACATTGCTCCACAAAATTATCCTGTACCAAATATAAATCAACTGGTAGATACTGTTCAACAATATCCAAATCCAAATGTTGCAACTGATAAATACTTTGACCAAAATATGTATGAAAAAAAAGTTAGAAATCATACTCCTGTTGGACAAAATCCACAACAAATATATTCTTTAAATGGTAATTATTTAAATTCTGAACAATTTAAACATAATAATATGGTTCCTTTTTTTGGTGGAAAAGTTAAAGGAAATACTTATCATACCAATATTTCTGAGTCAGTTTTAGATAATATGGCTGGTTCTGGATCACAAATAATAAAAAAAATAGAACAAGCACCTTTATTTAAACCAGAAGAGAATATGCAATGGGCATATGGAACACCAAATCAAAGCGATTTCTATCAGTCAAGAGTAAATCCAGGAATGAAAAATAATAATGTAAAACCTTTTGATACAGTTATGGTAGGACCTGGTTTAGACAAAGGTTACAGTATTAATGGAACTGGAGGATATAATTCTGGTATGGAAGCACGTGATAAATGGTTACCATATACGGTTGATCAAATGAGAGTTGCTACAAATCCAAAATTAGAGTATGAATTAATTAATCATGAAGGTCCTGCAAATGCTTATATTAAGAATGCGGCGACTACTGAAACAATGGGACGTGTGGAGAAACAAAGACCAGATACTTTTTTTATCAATACACAAGATAGATGGCTAACTACTACTGGAGCAGAAAAAGGAGAAACATTAAGGCCAATTCAAGAAATGGGAGTAATTCGTCGTAATGATATTGTTTCTGATTATAAAGGACCTGCAGGTGCAACAGATAGAAAAGCATCTTATGCTCCAGAAAATTTTGAACAAAGTAAACGTACTAATTTACCTGCATGTGACGTAAATCATTCAACTGCTATTGGTCGAGGACCAATTACAGATGGTGATAATTTTTTACGCAGTTATACAAATTATGAAAATCATAGATCAACTATTAAACAACCAGATACATTAAGAAGTGGGTTTAGTGGTGCCATAGGCGCTGTTATTGCTCCTATTATGGATATTTTAAGACCATCAAGAAAAGAAGAAACAGTAAATAATGTTCGTATTTATGGTGAAGTCACAAGTTCTGTACCTCAAAGTTATGTTATTAATCCAAATGATACAACTACAACCACAATTAAGGAGACAACTTTATATTCACCAACTTTTAATATAAATAATCAAAAAGAAAGTATGTATGTTAATAACTATACTGCTCCTGATAATACACAAAGAGATACAACTAGTTCTGAGTATTATACTGCAGCAGGTGGATATGCAACTTCCTATGGAGATATGCTTTATGGCGCCTCATATAGACAACATAATAATGATATTAAATCATCAACAATAAATAATAGACCTAATCAAGGTGGAACACAAATATTTAATCAACAAATGAATATACATTGTAAAGATGATTGTGATAGATTTGAAGGTAGAGTAAATCCTGCATTTTCAAAAATTTCTGCATTACCTCCATCTGTTCAAACCTATGGATCTATTAATATGCCTCAAACTTATCATGAATCTATTAATTGTGATCGAATACAACCAGATATATTAAATGCATTTAAAAATAATCCTTATACACATTCACTAACAACCTCTGTTTAATTTATTTATTATTTTATAATGTTTATTATAATTATAAAATAAATATAAAATAAATAAAAACGTATTAAAATTTATATATAAATTATTAATAACTATGCAATACCCAAGATGTGCTACTACATTTAGAAAATGGTTATCATACAATCAAAAATATATTGAAATATATAATAAATTGAGTCAACCAAAACCATTTGATGTCACTTTAAGAGATGGTATTCAGGGTTTAAAAAAAGAACAAATAGAAGAAATGACTACAGAAAATAAAATTAAGATTTATAATGATATAATAAGAATTTATCAACCAAAAAATATAGAAATAGGTTCTATTGTATCAGAAAAATTATTACCTGTATTTAAAGATACACAAAAAATATTTGCATTAATTGAAAATAATAATAATAATATAATACAACAAAATAATTATATACTTGTATCAAATCAAAAAAATTTATTTAAAATAATTAATAAAACTGATAATATTATAAATAATTTTTCATTTATAACATCGGTTTCAAATAGTTTTCAAAAAAAGAATACAAAAATGTCATTAGAAGAATCTGATCAAGATATTATTAATATGATACAAACTATAAATTTAGATACAAATAGATGTCAAGAAGCTAATATAAAATTATATGTTTCTTGTATTAATGAATGTCCTATTGAAGGAAAGATTGATAATGATTTTATTGTTAATAGATTACTTAATTTAGATAAATTGAATATTCATAAACTTTGCCTATCAGACACTTGTGGTACATTAGAAATAGATGATTTTGAATATATTATTGATACCTGTTGTTTTTTTGGAATACAAATGTCTAAATTATCTTTACATTTACATGTAAAACCAAATAGAGAAAATATTATTGAACAAATAATACATAAGGCATTAGAGAGAAAAATAACTGAGTTTGATGTATCTGCATTAGAAACAGGAGGTTGTTCAGTTACAATTAAAAATAATGAATTAACGCCTAACTTATCTTATGACTTATATTATAAATCATTAGTTGATTATATAAAAAAAACATCTGAATAAATTGTTTATAAATATTATATTAATATTTTATGTTATATTAATATTTTAGGTTGTATTAAAATATAAAAATAACCTTTTTAAATATAATAAATTTAAATGATATTAGATATTCATAAAAATATTAAAGATAAACTAAATTATTTTTTATCAGTACATAAAATACCAAATATACTTTTTCATGGTCCAACAGGTAGTGGTAAAAGAACTATTGTAAATGATTTTATATGTAAAATATATAATAATGATAATGAAAAATTGAAATCATATGTAATGTATGTAAATTGTTCCCATGGTAAAGGTATTAAATTTATAAGAGAAGAATTAAAATTTTTTGCTAAAACACATATTAATTCAAATGGTGGAAATACTTTTAAAAGTATTGTTCTTTTGAATGCAGATAAATTAACAATAGATGCTCAATCTGCTTTGAGAAGATGTATTGAGTTATTTAGTCATAATACAAGGTTTTTTATTATTGCAGAGCATAAATATAATTTAATGAAACCTGTTTTATCTAGATTTTGTGAATTTTATATTCCAGAACCAATTATAAATGGTAATATAGTTAATTTGTATAAATATAATTTAAATGAAACATTTAAAATGAATGATATTAAAATACATAGATTAGAATGGTTAAAAAAGGAATTAATGAAAATAAATAATAATAAAAATATAATGACTTCAGATTTAATATTACTAAGTACAAAATTATATGAAAAAGGTTATAGTG
>Ga0136644_10002393_pt1 | contig 14387 bp, 9 predicted proteins | sample C_130820_EF_Meta_FD_94780 | JGI IMG/M metagenome (GOLD analysis project Ga0136644, IMG submission 94780) | Freshwater microbial communities from Lake Croche, Canada to study carbon cycling - C_130820_EF_MetaG (v2) (version 2) | ecosystem: Environmental > Aquatic > Freshwater > Lake | place: Lake... | reverse complement strand
GCTGGTTCTGACCCGGCCCTCCGGGCCTGACGCCGCCCGATGTGGGACAGGCTTCAGCCTGTCATGGCTGCTTCACGCAGAATCTCGGCATCGTGCCGAATTTTCCTTGGCCGGCTCCGCCGGCTGGTTCTGACCCGGCCCTCCGGGCCTGACGCCGCCCGATGTGGGACAGGCTTCAGCCTGTCATGCCTTTGAGTAATGGTGTCTCGCCTGGGTCGGGGTTGCCCGTGCCCCGAGAGCCGGCGTAGGCGGCAAGCGTAGCCAGGATGGCGGAGCGTAGACGCCTCCGAGAGAGCGAAGGCCAGGATGGCCGCAGCGAACGTCCGGCTCGCGGGGCGTGGGCAACCCCGACAGGTTACCCGCGCCGGCAGTTCCCTGATTCGGCACTGCAGCGGCGTTCCGAATCTGTGCTATTCTTCGTCCCGCCGCGGCCGACAGGATCGGCGGCCGGCGACGACTCACCAGGAGGAACGCATGTCCCAGTGGCCCGTGCATGGCCGGATCGACGGCCCCATCGTGATGATCGGCTTCGGCTCCATCGGCCGCGGAACGCTGCCGCTCATCGAGCGGCACATGCAGTTCGACCGCTCCCGGTTCGTCGTCATCGATCCCGACGATCGCGACCGCCCGATCCTCGACCGCCACGGCATCCGCTTCATCCATCAGGCCGTCACCCGCGACCGCTATCGCCATCTGCTCGAACCGCTGCTCACCGCCGGCGGGGGCCGCGGCTTCTGCGTCAACCTCTCGGTCGACACCTCGTCGCTCGACATCCTCCGGCTCTGCCGCGAACTCGGATCGCTCTACATCGACACCGTGGTCGAGCCCTGGCCCGGCTTCTACTACGACCGCAATGCCGACCCGGAATCACGGACCAACAACGCCCTGCGAAACACGGTCCGCGAGGAGAAGGCCAGGCATCCCGGTGGCAGCACAGCCGTCTCCTGCTGCGGGGCCAATCCGGGGATGGTCTCCTGGTTTGTGAAGCAGGCGCTCGTCGACCTCGCCCGCGACACCGGCCGCCGGATCACTCCTCCATCGGCCGCCGACCAGCCCGGCTGGGCGTCCCTGATGCGGGATCTCGGCGTCAAGGGGATTCACATCGCCGAGCGGGACACCCAGCGATCGCGGCTCCCCAAGCCGATGAACACGTTCGTCAACACCTGGTCGGTGGAGGGCTTTCTCTCCGAGGGCATGCAGCCTGCAGAACTCGGCTGGGGCACGCACGAGCGCTGGCTGCCGGAGAATGGCCGACTGCAGACGATCGGCTCGCGGGCGGGTGCCTATCTGCTCCAGCCCGGTGCCAACACCCGGGTGCGGTCATGGTGCCCCACGCCGGGCCCGCAGTACGGGTTTCTCGTCACCCACAACGAGTCGATCTCGCTGGCCGACTACTTCACCGTTCGCGACGGTGATCGGGTGGTCTATCGGCCCACCTGCCACTATGCCTATCACCCCTCCGACGACGCCGTGCTCTCGCTGCACGAACTCTTCGGCCGGGCCGGCGAGCGGCAGGAGCGGATCCAGATCCTCGGCGAGAACGAGATTGTCGATGGCGTCGACGAACTCGGCGTTCTGCTCTACGGCCACGAGAAAAATGCCTACTGGTACGGCTCGCAGCTCTCGATCGACGAGACCCGCGACCTCGCCCCCTACCAAAACGCGACCGGCCTGCAGGTCACCTCGGCGGTGCTGGCCGGGATGGTCTGGGCCCTGGAAAACCCCGAGGCCGGCATCGTCGAGGCAGACGAGATGGACTACTCCCGCTGCCTGGCGGTGCAACAGCCCTATCTCGGCCCGGTCAAGGGCTACTACACCGACTGGACGCCGCTCGCCGGCCGGCCCGGACTCTTCCAGGAAGACATCGACCCGACCGACCCGTGGCAGTTCCGAAACGTTCTGGTTCATTGAGGATCTGCGTCTCGAGGCTCTGCGTCCTGCTAAAACCACGGCGGCGTTTCACCCGGTCGAAGGTCTGGCGATCTGGAGGAGGATGTCGATGCGTCTCGGCAACGGATGGTCTCTCGTGCTGGCCGTGCTGCTCGCGGCGGCTGCATCCCCGCAGGCTTCGGCCGGGCCGCCCAACATCATCGTCGTCTTCAGCGACGATCACGGGCAGCAGGCGATCTCGGCCTACGGCTCGAAGGTCAACCAGACGCCGCACCTCGACCGGCTCGCGGCCGGCGGCGTCCGCTTCGCCAATTCCTTCGTCACAAACTCGATCTGCTCCCCCAGCCGGGCCACGCTGCTGACCGGCCAGTATTCGCACAAGAACGGCGTGCCTGTGTTCAACCGGTTCGACGGCTCGCAGGATCACGTGGCGAAGCGGCTGCAGGCTGCAGGCTACCACACTGGGATCATCGGCAAGTGGCACCTCGGCAGCGATCCGACCGGCTTCGACCGCTGGATCGTGCTTCCCGGGCAGGGCAGCTACCGCGACCCGACCTTTCTCGTGCCCGGTCATGCCCTCTCGATCAAGGGCCACTGCACGCTGCTGACGACCGACCTCGGAATCGAGTTCATCGACACGAGGCCCAAGGATCGTCCCTTCTTCCTGATGCTTCACCAGAAGGCGCCGCACCGAAACTGGGAGCCCGACGAGAGAAACAGGGACCGCTTCGCCTCCCTCGACTATCCAGAACCGGCGACGTTTTGGGACGACTACTCCACCCGGCCGACGACGCTTCCCGGCAACCGCCAGACGATCTCCAAGGATCTCAACCGCGGCGATCTGAAACTGACCCCGCCGGCGGATCTGCTCGGCAGAAAGAGGGCGGAATGGCTGAAGGCCGCACCGACCGAGGTCGAGGCGGATGGCCGCAGGCTCACCGGCCGGGATCTCATCCACTGGAAATACCGACGCTTCATGCAGGACTACCTGGCCTGCGTGCAGGGGGTCGACGACGGTATGGGGCGGCTCCTCGACCACCTCGAGCAGAACGGCCTGGCCGAGAACACGGTCGTGATCTACACCTCAGACAACGGCTGGTACCTCGGCGAACTCGGCCTCTTCGACAAGCGGCTGATGTATGAGCCCGGCCTGCGGGTGCCGCTGATCGCCCGGGGGCCCGGCATCGCCAAGGGGCATGTTCCCGAACAGCTCGTGGCAAACATCGACCTTGCCCCCACGTTCCTCGCTCTGGCCGGACTCCCCCTGCCCGCATCGATGCAGGGCCAGAGCCTTCTGCCGCTGCTTCGCGGCGAGGCTCCGGCCGACTGGCGGACGGACGTCTACTACCGCTACTACCACGATCCGGGCCACCACAACACGCGGGCCCATCGCGGTGTCCGCACCGCCACCCACAAGCTGATCCACTTCTGGAAGCAGGACGCCTACGAACTCTTCGATCTCGTGGCCGATCCCACCGAGCAGCACAATCTGCTCTTCGATCCTGCGGAAGCCGCCTCGCCGCCGGTGGCGAGCCTGTTTCGCGAGCTGAAGACCCGGCTCGACCGCCTCGCGGCCGAATATGGTGATGACGGCCGCTACGCAGACCCCGCCGAGTGGCCGACCGGGGGCGTCGACGGATCCGCCGACAGGGTCCCGTCGATGGGCGAGAAGACCGTGGCGGAGGCGATGGCTCTCTCTGCCGCTGAGTGAGGTGCGCGAGTCGCCGTCGCTGGTGCACCGGGGGGTGTTCTTCGCTTCGGCCACGGGCGTGACCCGCAGCGGCTGCTTTCCGATGTTGATGAGCAGGCAAGAACCCCGCCCTGGCCATTCCCTGGTCGACCCGCCTATTTCCCACCCCAGCGCCACCGCGGAGGCTCGCCCGTCCACCAGCAGATCGCGATCAAGACGCCAGACAGGCCGAACACGCTCGTGAGAAACCCGGGCATGTTCCGGTCGGGCGGAAAGAAAAAGGGCGTGAGCGACAGGAGAACCAGGTACGACAGCGTCACGAGCCAGCCCTCCCATGTAGACGGCGGCCCCCAACCCCAGCCGTAGGTCTTCATGGGGAACCAGTAGCGGGGTTTCGGCTTCCCGGACGCGGAACCGTTTTCTTCGGGCATGATGCCGCAGTCTACCGCTCATCTGAGACGACTCACTCACAACCAGTCCGTTTCCCGATGCAACGAGTCAGAAACGGCGAAAAAACCGCATCTGCGGAGTGTATAACTTCAGGTATGGCAACCTTGTGGGTGAGACGCTTCTGGAGTCAGCCTGACGGTTTCGGAAACCCGCCGATACCGCCTGGAAGAGCCGTTTTCCTCCGGGGTTTGCCGGCGCTCTTGCTGCCGTTTTGGACGCCCCTCGCCGCATGGTCTGCGGAGCCGCCAGCGGCCGTGCCGGTTGTCGTCGCCCAGGTTGAACGCCGGGAGTTGGCGACAGGGCAGTCGTTTGTCGGCACGGTCTACCCCGCCCGCGTGAGCGACGTCGGCAGTGCGGTCGATGGCCGCCTTGTGAAGCTGCCCGTGGTTGCGGGGGAACACGTCGAGGCCCGGCAGCCGATTGCCGAACTGCTGCGTGGCCTGCTGGAGATCGAGCGGGAGGGGGCCGCAGCTGAGTTGGAGCGGCTGCGTCAGATTCTCGCGGAACTGAACGCCGGCACCAGGCCGGAAGACGTCGACCAGGCCCGCGCGGCGGCCGAGGGGTTCGAGGCCCGGGCCGAGTACGTTCGCAGTCGCTTCGAGCGGGTCAAGCGACTCGCCGAGCGGGGCACGAGCACAACCGACGAACTCCACGACGCCCAGGCGGAACTCCGGCAGATCGAGGCCCAGCTCCGCGGCAGCCGGGCGGCGCTTGCGCTGGCGGTCGCCGGCCCCCGACAGGAACAGATCGCGCAGGCCGCGGCGGCCGTGGCGGTTCAGGAGGCGCAGGTCGAGCGGATCGATGACCAGCTCTCGAAGCACACGATCCGATCCCCTTTTGACGGCTGGGTGATCGAGACGTTCGCGGAGGAAGGCCAGTGGGTGGCGAGGGGCGGACTGGTGGCACGGATCGCGGAACTCGACACGGTCGAGATCGTGCTGCAGGTGCCCGAACTTTTGATCGCGTCGCTGGCGCAGGGCGTGGCCGTGAGGCTCGAAATCGACGGGGCTCCCGACCAGACCTGGATCGGCCAGGTGGAGCGGGTCGTTCCCCAGGCCGACCTGCTCAGTCGCAGCTTCCCCGTGAAGGTCTCGCTCCAGAACCGGATCGTGAACGGCCAGCCGACGCTCCGCGGCGGGATGCTCGCGCGGGCCTGGCTGCCCGTCGGCCGGACAGGCCTGGCCACGGTGCTGCCCAAAGATGCCCTGGTTCTCGGCGGCGCCAATGCCATGGTGTTCGTGATCGATCCCGCCGCCGCGCCGTCCGCGGGACCGGCGGCGACTGGCACGGTGAGGCCGGTGCAGGTGGCGCTCGGGGCCACGATCGAAGGGAGCGTCGAGGTCCGCGGTGGCCTGGAACCGGGGCAGCTGGTCGTCGTCCGAGGCAATGAGCGGCTTCGGCCGGGCATGACCGTCTCGTACCCCATGCCTTGAGGCCGAGGGCAGCCGCCTCGCCATGTCGCCTCCCGCCCGTCCCGGCTTTTTCGCTGCGAGCCCACGATGAATCTTGTTGCGGTCTGCGTCGCCAATCCCGTCAAGGTCGCCGTGGGGGTGATTCTCGTCACGCTCTTCGGCGTGCTCGCGCTCTTCTCGATGCCGGTGCAGCTCACCCCCGAGGTGCAGATACCGACGATCTCGGTCGGCGCCCGATGGACGGGGGCCAGTCCGCAGGAGGTCGAGCGCGAACTGGTCCAGCCACTCGAGGAACAGCTGCGGAGCGTCGAAGGGCTGGTGAAAATGTCGAGCGATTCGAGCGACTCACAGGGCACCATCGAACTCGAGTTTGCGGTCGGGACCGACATGTCACAGGCCCTGGTGAAGGTGAACACGCGGGTGCAGCAGGTCCGCGACTGGCCGATCGATGCCGACCGGCCCGTGATCCGCACCGCCAGCGGCAACGACCGCCCCGTGGCCTGGCTGATCCTGAGCCAGGCGGCCCCCGACCCGGCGACGCTGGCGGCGGCGCGGACAAGCCACCCCGGCCTGGCCGCCGACATCGACCGGGTGGCGAACGCCCGCTCGGCCGATCTTGCCCTCTACCGCCTCCGGCAACTCGTGGCCGCACGTCCGGAACTCGAAGCCATCAAGCCGCCCGACATCGACATCGAATCGATGCGGCGGATGGTCGAGGACGACATCGAGGGCCGGCTGGAGCGGGTCGACGGCGTCTCAAGTGCAGATCTCGTCGGCGGCCGGGCCGACGAACTGCAGGTCATCATCGATCCACAACTGCTCGCCGCCCGGCAGCTCACGATCGACGACCTCCGCCTGGCGCTCTCCAACCAGAACCAGGACACCTCTGGCGGGGATTTCTGGGAGGGGAAGCGACGGTACGTGGTCCGCACCCTCGGGCAGCTCCGTTCCCCGGAGCAGGTCGCGGACGTGATCGTCAGCCGGCGCGAGGGCCGGCCGGTCTACGTGCATGACATCGCCACGGTGCAGCTGGGAATGAAGAAGCCCGACGGCATCGTCCGCCGGTTTGGTGCCAGCAACATCGCCATCAAGGTCACGCGGGAGCAGGATGCCAACGTGCTCGACATGATGCGGCGGCTGCGGGCCGTCGCCGCGGCAATCGACACCGAACTTCGGCCGCGTGGCCTGAGCCTGTCGCTGATCTACGACGAAACAACCTACATCGATTCGGCGATCGGGCTCGTCAACGACAACATCTTCGTGGGCGGACTGCTGACGCTGGGCACGCTGCTGCTGTTTCTACGAAACATCCGCTCCACGCTGATCGTGGCGATGTCGATCCCCGTGAGCGTGATGGGCACATTCCTCGCCCTCGCGGCGTTCAACCGCACACTCAACGTGATCAGTCTGGCCGGCATCGCCTTCGCGGTCGGCATGCTGATCGACAACGCGGTCGTCGTGCTCGAAAACATCTTCGTCCACTGGAGTCGGGGGGAGAATCCCCGGACCGCGGCTGTCCAGGGCACGACGGAGGTCTGGGGGGCGATCCTCGCGAGCACGCTCACCAACGTGGCCGTCTTCCTGCCGGTGCTCTTCGTCGAGGGCGAGGCAGGCCAGCTCTTCGGCGACATCGCCCTGGCGATCGCCGCGGCCGTTGGGCTCTCGCTCGCCGTCTCCGGCCTCGTCGTTCCGGTGGCTGCGGCCTGGCTGCTGCGGGGACGTCATGGCAGCGCCGCCGCCGCGGTCGTGACGGGCCGACAGGCTGACGACGCACCGGGGGCCGCAGATCGAGCCGCCGCCGGCGATCCGATCACCCGGTTCGGAACCGCCTTCATGGACGGCCTGATCGGCCTCGACCGCTTCCTCCTGGGCAGCGTCGCCAGGCAGGCCATCACCTCGGCGTTGATCGTCGCGTTGGCGGCCTGGGCGACCTGGCTCTTGATGCCGAAGGTCGAATATCTTCCGGAGGGAAACCGGAATCTCGTCTTCGGCATTCTGCTGCCGCCGCCGGGCTACAACATCGATGAGCTGCTCCGGATGGGCGAAATCGTCGAGAAGCGGCTGCTCCCCTACTGGGACGTCGATCCCGGCACTCCTGAGGCGGCAGCCCTCGACGCCCCGGTCCTCGGCGATCTGTTCTTCGTCGCCCGGGGGCGGAGCGTGTTCATCGGCGTGCGGGCGCTCGATCCGCTGGCGGCCGGCAGGCTCGTGCCGCTGATCCGCCGGGTGGCGGCCGATCTGCCCGGCACGTTCGCCGTGGCAAAGCAGTCGAGCCTCTTCGAGCAGGGGATCGGCTCGGGCCGCACGGTCGACATCGAGATCACCGGCCCCGATCTCGCCAAACTCGTGCAGCTCGGCCTGAGCGTGATGGCCAAGCTCCCGCAGGCCACGCCCGGCAGCCAGAATCTGCCGAAGCCGTCGCTCGATCTGTCGAGCCCCGAGGTGCAGCTGGTGCCGCGGCTCGAACAGGCCGCCGATATGCAGCTCGACGCCCGCCAGCTCGGCTACATGGTCAACTGTCTGGTCGACGGGGGCTACGCGACCGACTACTTTCTCGACAACGACCGGATCGACCTGGTGATCAAGGGGGACGACCGGTTTGTGAAACGCACGCAGGACCTGCGCGCGCTCCCCGTGATCACCCCGGGCGGACAGCTCGTGCCGCTGGAGAGCGTCGCCGAGATCAGGGAATTCTCCAGCGGCCCGGAGCAGATCCTGCACCGAGAGCGGGAACGGACGATCACCGTCCAGGTGTCGCCAGCGGCCCAGATGCCGCTGGAAGAGGCACAGGACCGCATTCGCAGCCAGATTGTCGCGCCGCTCACCGAATCGGGGGCCCTCGCCGGCGGCTACTCGATCACGCTCGGCGGGACAACCGACAAGCTGGTCACGACCTGGCGGTCGCTCTGGTTCAACCTGCTGCTTGCGGGCGTCATCACGTATCTCTTGATGGCGGCGCTCTTCGAGTCGTGGATCTATCCCGCCGTGATCATCATGTCGGTGCCGCTGGGTAGCGTGGGAGGGCTGCTCGGTCTGGCACTGCTCAACTGGCTGGGGGCACCGTTTGGCATCTTTCAGACGCTCGACGTGCTCACGATGCTCGGCTTCGTGATCCTGATCGGCACGGTCGTGAACAATCCGATTCTGATCGTCGAGCGGGCGCTGCAGCTGGTCCGCGGCGAGTCGGAGGCCGCGACGGACGGCGCCGCCTGGAAGCCCAACGAGGCGATCATCGAGGCGGTCCGCAGCCGCGTCCGGCCGATCTTCATGACCACGCTCACGACGGTGCTCGGCCTGCTGCCGCTGGTGCTCTTTCCGGGCGCCGGCAGCGAACTCTACCGGGGCCTCGGGGCCGTGCTGCTCGGCGGCATGTTCGTCTCGACCCTGGTGACCCTCGTGCTCGTGCCACTGCTGCTCGGCCTTTGCTTCCGGGCCTTCCCCGTTGCCAGATGCGAACTGTAGGCAAACCGTTGCCCATCGTCGTCCGCGAGGCCTTCAGGGCGGCATCGGCAGCCAGGCTTTCCGGGCTCGTTGCCGTCTGGGATGCGCGGCCTTAAGTTTGTCGGCACGGACGTCCGGAACGGGGAGATGAAAATGATGGATGACGACCTGACCGCCACCATGCCGGGCGGACGGACACCGGGGCCCAAAGCCCCGGACGATTGCGTCACCCTGTTTTCCGAGGAACGCAAACATGCCTGGATCTCTCTGGGCGAGGCGCGAGTATGCGACGGGCTCTGGAGCCTGCTGCGTCGGCGACAGGACGAACCCGCCTGCCGCGAGGACACCCAGGACGCCCGCGCCCCGGGGCATCGCTATCTGATCGGCAGGGAGATAGGTCGCGGCGGCATGGGCGTCGTATTCGAGGGCTGGGACGCCCAGCTCCAACGGAGCGTGGCCATCAAGCTCATGTATCGGAAGCAGGGGGCTTGGCCCGCCGGACTGCGCTGGTTTTTCCGCGAGGCCAGGCTCGCCAGCCAGCTCCGACATCCAGGCATCGTCGCGATCCATGAGTTTACCCTGACGGCGCAGGGGCAGCCGTTCATCGTGATGCAGCTGCTCACCGGCAAGACCCTCAAGCACATTCTCGCCAACCGTCAGGAGGGAGGCGCCGACCTGCCGGGCCTGCTGGCCAACTTCCTGCAGATCTGCCAGGCCATCGCCTCCGCACACGGGGCCGGGGTGATCCATCGGGATCTCAAGCCGTCCAACGTCATGGTCGGCCAATTTGGCGTGGTCACCGTGATGGACTGGGGCATGGCCGAGGTGCTCGGGAGTCCGTCGGACGAAGAGATTCTTTCGTCGAGAGACGAGCTACCGCACCCGTCGGCGGGATCGGTGGGCGAGACGGAGATACACCGCACCGTCGCCGGCACGGTCTGCGGCACTCCGGCGTATCTGGCTCCCGAGCAGGCTCGCGGCGACACCGCCCAGATCGACCGGCGGTCGGATGTTTTCGGCCTCGGATCGATCCTCTGCGAGATGCTCACCGGGAGCCCCCCCTTCTTCGCGGCCAATTCGGAAGCCAGCTGGGCCAAGGCCGCCACGGGGAATGTTGCGGACGCATTCGCCAGGCTCGACGCCTGCAACGGACCGCTCCCGGTTGTGAGCCTCGCGAAGCGGTGTCTGGCGGTCGATCCAGCTGCGAGGCCGGACGACGCCGCCGCAGTCGTGGTCCTGCTGACGGACTACCTGGAGTCGGGCCAGCGTCGGGCCGAGCAGCAGCTTGTGCGTTTCTTCGACATCTCTCTCGACCTCTTCTGCATCGCGGGATTGAACGGGTTCCTCCGCCACATCAACGACAACTTCCCACGCCTGCTCGGCTACACGATCGACGAGCTGAAATCCCGTCAATTCATGGACTTCGTCCACCCCGACGACCGCGAAAAGACGGCCACAGAGATCTCCCGGCTCGCCCGCGGTGAAACCACGATCCAGTTCATGAACCGCTATCGCCATGCCGACGGCACCTACATCTGGCTGGAATGGAACGCCCGGAGCGAACCCGAGGAAGCGGCCATCTACGCCGTGGCACGCGACGTGACCGACCGGGTGAACGCGGACGAGAACCATCGCCGGATGCAGACATTGCTGGAGAGAAGCCGACAGGAACTGGTCGACTTCACCGAAAACGCCAACGTGGCGTTGCACTGGGTCGATGCCAGTGGTCGGATCGTCTGGGCCAATCAGGCCGAACTCGATTTTCTCGGCTACACCCGCGACGAGTACATCGGCTCCCCGATCGCCCGCTACCACGCCGATGCCGACACGATCGAGGACATCCTGACCAGGCTGGATCGCCGCGAGTCCCTCCTGGGCCGGGAAGCTCGCCTCGTGGCGAAGGACGGATCGATCAAGCACGTCGCGATCTATTCGAGCGCCTCCGTCGAGGACGGACGATTCGACCACAGCCGCTGCTTCACGATCGACATTTCCCATCAGAAAAAGATCGAGGCCCTCGCCCAGGAGCGAACCACGTTGGCGGCATTCGCGGCCGCGGCGGGCCTTTTTCTCAGCGCCGGTGGCAGCCTGCAAAAAAGGCTCGAAGACGTCGCCGCCGAGGCGATTTCCCAGCTCGACCTCGTCGCCGTGGAGATCTGGGGCTGCGAACACGCTGCCGATGGTCTCGAACTGCTGGCCCATGCCGGCGGGTCGGTCACTGCCACCGGTGCATCGCCCGGAAATGCGGCCGCGGTGGGACCGATCGGCCTGATCGCCCGAAACCAGCAGCCGTTGCACCTGCTCGATTCGCAGGCCGCCTGGCAGGAGTTCGACACCGCCGCCCTGACGCGGCATCGGATCCGCTCGTTCGTCGGCTATCCGCTGCTGGTGGCCGATCAGTTGGTGGGCGTCCTAGCGGTCTACGCCGCCACACAAGTGTCGGAAATGCTGATCACAGCCCTCAGTTCCGTGGTGGCCAGCATGGCGCTGGCCGTTCGACTCGAGGCCCAACAGAAAAACACGCCCGGGAGCACTTGAGCCCGCTCCGCTTGTGGGCCCAGACTTGGGGCTTCTCGACTTCGCGGATTCCGGATTCACTCCGGTCGCTGAGCGGCTCCTTTTTTAACCATCGCACCACATCGTGCAGAAGCCCGCTCACTCGCGATGCTCCTGCATCAAGCTCCGGACACTAGCGAATCAGACCACGGAAGGGTTCGTAGATGCGGACGGATAGCAGCAGTTCGCTGGCCGTGAAGGCCGAGATCGAGTCGCCGAGAAACAGATACGGGGCTCCGCCACCGCTGTTCGCCGACGTCAGCAGCGGCGTCTCAGGCAGACTGCGGACCCAGTTCAAGAGTTCGCCATGAATCCCGCAATAGTAGACGCCCGAGCCGATTCCCAAGAGTTCGTAGCCGGCCAACTTCTCGAGCCATGACCAAGTTTACGCCCGGCGGCTATTTCAGCGGCGAATACTCAGTCGGCGTCAAGAACTCAGAGACGACACCCTTCTCTTTCGCCGTCAAAGAACCGCCCGCTTTTTTCTCAGACGCGTCTTTTGCAGCCAGCCAGTCAGGGTCTTTTCTGAAATTCGCGAAACTCTCCTTGGCTGCGTCCTGGCTCTTGTGAGTCAGAAAATAGACAAGTTGCGTGAGGGAATCCGGCTCGTCTTTGGGAGTCCAGTACACGAGATTCTGCATCCCGTGCTTCTCGAAGAGCTTCATGGTGTGCTCCCGAAATCTGCGTTGTAGGGCCATCTGTTTTTCATGATCCGGGCAGGTGTAGGTCCTGAGCTCGAACACTCGCGGCTCGGGAGATTTCAGGGGCGTAAATTCCGGCGACCAGTAGGTTTGCACGAGCCTTTTGGAGCCCTCTTGCTGGACGAGTTTGCCGGCGATGGCTTCTTCACTCTTGCTGAGTGCCTGGAGCCACTTGGGGTCGTCGCGAAAACCAGCCCAGCCGTCTTGCATCGGGCCCGGGCCCTCAGCAGCCACCAGCACATACACTCGCTGGTCTGGGTTCTCGCCTGCTGGGACGAAAACTCCCTGCGTGAAAACAGCGTGCTCTTCGAGAAGCGGTATCTGGTGGTCACGAAGCAGGGCATGCAGGGCGGCGAGTTTTCCCGGGGTGGCTTGGATCATTCGGAGCTCATAGAGCCGATTCCCGACGGATACTCGGCGGGGTGGCTCGGGGTCTGCGGCGAAGAGCGGGCCTGTGAGGAATAAAGCGATGACAACATAAAAAACTGCTGGCATTGATGACTCCTTAAAGAGACGTACTTGCTCTACCCCAACGCCTTCGCGATCGCAAATGCCGCTGATGCTGCCAGACCGCCGACGATCACGGTCTGGAGAGCACTGCGAACTGGCTTGCCCGTCGTAAACAAGCCCTTGATATAGCCGAATACGAGCAGAGCCAACAGCGTCACAACGATGGAGGCCAGCAAAGCCGGTCTCACTGAGCTGAAAAAGAAATACGGTGCCAAGGGAATCAATCCGCCAGCGATATATGCCAAGGAGATTGTGAGGGCACTTCGGCCGGCACGTTTCGGATCTGGTTCTTCGAGACCAAGTTCGAACCTCATCATGAAGTCGACCCATCGTTTCTTGTCGGCCTTGATGGAGTTCGCGACCCGGCCGGCATCGTCTTCGCTCAGACCGTAGGACTTGAGTATGTCGTGAACCTCGGCTGTCTCCTTGTGGGGCACCTCGATGGTTTCGCGTTCTTCTCGGGCCCGCTCAGACGCGAAATGCTCGATGTCAGTGCGGCCGGCCATGTACCCGCCAAGGCCCATGGCAATAGCTCCAGCAGCCACTTCGGCCAGGCCCGCGGTCAGAATGATGCCGCTGGAGTCGACGGCCCCTGATAGGCCAGCCGCAAGGGCAAACGGCACCGTCAGGCCGTCCGACATGCCGATCACGATATCCCGGACAGCCTCGGAATCGGTGAAGTGCTTCTCGGTGTGTGACTGGGCGGGGTTTGTCAGCGTCATTGGCTCTGGATCAAGTATCGGGGAACAGGTGTCTTTGGGGCCACGGACTTTTTCGGCCTGGATGTCTTGTCTGAAATCCTACAACCGCGAGGAGAGTTAGGCTGAAACGGAAATTGTGCCCGCCGATTCTCCCGCCTCATATTTCCACCCTCGACCTCGTAGCCCTTCGATACCAAATACTCCCGGAGGTCGCGTTCGGCCACGAGGGCCCCATCCAGCCGAGGGTTCGCAGCCGTCAGATACTGGTTTGGGCATCAGCAGTGTTCGCGGCCCTAACGAACTGGACGCAGGTTGAACCATCAGCCAGCGGCCTGCGTAGAGATGGAACCGCGGCTGGACCACATCTCCCCAGCTGCGATACACCCCGGCGTCCCCGCGCCGGGGTTTTTTGTTGGCGTCATGGGTTCCGGATGACCTCAAGACGGGCGACAATGTGTTCCAAGGTACCAGCTGCAACATGAAGAAACGCAAGAAAGCACGCCGCCGCAGAAGGCCAGAAGCAAACCTTGAGGCCACCTATATCTGCGACTCATGCGGCGAGGAGATCGTGGTCCCAGTGGATATCTCTGGGGGCGCTCACCAAGACTACGTCGAGGACTGCCCGGTCTGCTGCCATCCGATGACGCTGCATGTGGACATAGACCCCGACGGCGAAGCTCATATTCAGGGCGAGCACGAATGAGCCAGTCCCCGCCCAGTGACCTGCTCCCCTCGCTTTTTTCCCTGCCGCTCGGCTGGGAACCTGGCTCCGCGACTCGCCGTGGGCCCGTCCAAGGTATTTGGCGGATTCGACCGAGCCTCAGACGGCTCCTCCAAGACCAACGGGGATCGGCAGAAAAGCCTGACAGAGAGTGACCGTATCGTCCTCATCACTCGACCCACCTGACGGAATGCCTGCTCGACGTGCCCAGGCGGATGCATGCAGGCAACGCCGCGGCGAGTCCGCGAACGCCAGCACTGACTGGCACCGGATCGACGCCATCGGCATCGGCGAAAAGAGACAGTTGCGGCATCG
>Ga0136644_10002391_pt1 | contig 14391 bp, 33 predicted proteins | sample C_130820_EF_Meta_FD_94780 | JGI IMG/M metagenome (GOLD analysis project Ga0136644, IMG submission 94780) | Freshwater microbial communities from Lake Croche, Canada to study carbon cycling - C_130820_EF_MetaG (v2) (version 2) | ecosystem: Environmental > Aquatic > Freshwater > Lake | place... | reverse complement strand
GTCGCACAATGCAACACAATAACAGCCAGCCATCCCAGGGTGTCTGCGCTGAGAGTTGCCAGACTGTTGTTTAGGAATTCACGAACAGCCACAATTGTGACAGGAAACTTGAAAGGCATTAGTGTTCTCCGTAAAAGATGTGGTGACCAATTTTGTCAATTCGAGGCTTTTTCCACCCCGGGGTGACATAGTCAGCGTGATAATAAAGTGCTTCTTTTAGGCCGGGCAGTCGGAAGTTTTCCAGCAGTACTTTTTTGGCCACCAATTCTGATTCTGCCCACAAGGGTTGATACACCGGTTTGACCTTGTGGGTGCTTTCACACACCCAGCTGAACTGGCAGATTACTCGTTCGTAGAACACGTTCTTTTGATAGATCACTCCGCACACTGAATCGCCAAAGCGTCCCGATGCCAGTCTATTCATGGTGACCTGGGCCACAGCAACTTTGCCTTCAAAAGGCTCTGATGCAGCTTCCCAGTAGATGTTGCGTGTGAGGCAGTCCAGTTGACGAATTTTCTCGGAGGCTGTGACGTACCCAGCAGGCATTGCTTCCACGCCTGAACGAAGTTCACTCAGCTTGTGATTACAAACAGCAATCACAGCCAGGGCAATGATCCAAAGTCCTGCGACTCGGAATGCCCGTGAACTCCAAGTTGCGATTTGATCGCTGATGTAGTTTACTTGTGCTTTCATGGTAGTTTTACTTACTCAATGGTTGCAGAACCAGTCAAAGACCGGGCCAAAAAGGTGCCGTTTGTTTCAAAACGGCGTACTTATCTATCAAAATTTGCAGACCGGGATAGGCAACATTTTGTGCATGTTTCTGGCTCGAACTTCTTGATATCGTTTGAGCTTTTTTCTATCATCTGCTGACAATTTGGCACTGCCCGGCATGGTCGAATCCACTGCACTGGCTCGCTTGAGAAAATCCAAAAGCATCATGCGTTCCAATTCAGCATAGCTCATGCCCAATTGTCCTTCGTCAGTGCGCCCATCATCCCACAATCCGTCAGTGGGTTCAGCGTCAATGATTTCTTGCTCTAGGCCAAGCTCGCGACCCATGTCCCAGACTTCTGTTTTCAAGCAGTCGCCAATGGGCGAAATATCCACGCCACCGTCACCGTATTTGGTAAAGAAACCCACCCCAAAGTCTTCCACCCGGTTGCCTGTGCCCACCACAAGACCACCGTGACATTGTGCAATCTGATACAAGGTCATCATTCTCAATCGAGCACGTGAGTTGGCACTGGCCAGTAGATATGTTTGGTGATTGTATTCCTCATCTCCACACAAGGGCTCAACCTTCTTTTCAAACGATGTGAACACCGGGGTCAAGTCCAGACTCTGGTGTGTGACATTTGGATAGCGTTCCAACAACCAGGTGGCCTGCATTGAACTGCGATTGTTCAATGTTCGGTTTTGCCGAATGGGCATTTGTACCACAATAGTCTTGAGCCCTGTTTTGGCGCACAATGCGCTGACCACCGAGGAATCAATGCCCCCCGAAATTCCCACCACCAAAGTGTCAATTTTGGCACTGCGGGCATAGTCCCGGATCCACTTGGTGATGTGTTTGATGCGTTGCTTTGAGTTCATTTTTCCACCTTGGGCATTGATTTCAATTTCTTCCATACTTCAGCTTTTTCCTGACATTTCTTCTCCAGCTTGCGATAACGATCGCCCAGCTTTTTCAACTCGTCCCATTCTTCTTCAAGTTCGGGATTGGGCGTCATGATGTTCAGTTGCTGTTCAACTTGTTCCATCCAGATTTTCAAACTCTTGCCGTTGATGTCAACATCTGCGGCATTGCCCCGGAGACTGAGTTTGCCGCTTTGTTCAATTGTGGCACTGGTATGGGGCATTGATGTTGAGGTGGTTGCATACGTATATGGGGTATTGGTGGTCCATATTGCATTGCTGCTATTTGTTGTCCAGGTATATCCAGTGCCGCCAATGCCAATGCCGTTGGAGCCAAGATCAATAGTAGAAGTACCAGTCACGGGAGGAACAGCGCCATACTCAGGTTCCCAGGTCAGGCTTTCTAATCCGTCGATGCTTTCTTTTGTAGTAGCCACGTGCCATCCTTGTTGTCAATCCATTCGATTGTGTCGCCCACTTGCCAGCCGATTTCGGCACACAATTCGTTACCCAGATCCAGGAGAAATTCTCCTGGATGGTCCGTGTCTTCAACCACTTGAACCATCCAGGGCATTATTTTGCAGCCAATGCTTCTTTTTCAGCAGTGATTTCTTTACGGCGCTCTTTGATGCCCTTGCTCATTTCTTGCAGAGCTTTTCTGGCACGAGCCGCACTGGCCTTCACACCCTTGGCTGTGAATTTTTCGTTTTCAGCAATGTATTGTTCGTAAGCAGCTACGATTGTTTCATGTTGGGTCATTTGATTTCTCCTTGATTATGACTACCTCTATGCCATCAGCCACAGCCAGTTCAATTTGACTGCTGTAACTGGTGACATCAAACTCTATCACACGATACTTCTTGTTTGCCAACCAATCTTCAAGAGCTTGGTCTTGTGCAAACACACTGTCATGTTCGCTTGTTCCTGCGGCTTGCAGTGCCTCGTTGAAACGATATTCTCTAAGATCTCTATTGGGATTGATATAGTGCAGTATCATAGCATTAATTATACAGGGCCCTGACCGGGTTGTCAATAACTTGATGCTCTATTAGTCTAGATAAATGTGTCGCTTTTGCCAGGTGTCCCACACAGTGATGGTGCTCATGTCATGGGCCCAGGTGATTCTAAATTGCTCAAATGAATGTTGATCGTGTAGCATCATACGATTGCCGGCAATGTTGGCATGATTGATTCGGTTTGCTTTGGCCCAACTTTTGAATAAATGTTCGGCCTGATTGTTGTTGCGTAAGATCACAATGTACAATGGTTCCACTGCACGGAAAGAGGTTATGGGCATTAATGAATGGTTGCGTCCCTGGGGACTTCTGTTGGTGTGCTTTTATTTAATTCGGCCAGCATGGCTCCAAACTTTTCATCAAGCTCGATCACATCACAGTCGTGCTCAGCAGCCTTGTCATCAGCCACTCCCAACAATCGCATCATGGCGCCCATGTGTATGGATTTGATTCCGTTGTCGTACAGCACACCCATGACATCAAGCATGATTGCTTTGATACGCTCGTGTAAGATAGCATCTTGTTCTTGCATAGTATTAATTATTGTATCAAACAAAAAGCCACAAAAAAGCGGCCCGAAAGCCGCAATTTTGGCACTCCAGTTGGTTAGACTGTTTCTGTTTCTGGGGCAGTGGTCTTGGGTGCGCTGGCCTTGACACCTTTGCCGGCAACCTTGACTTCGCCTTTCTTGGCCACCTTGGTCTTCTCAGACAGCTTGTTGGCCACAGCATAGCCAGCATCGCCTTGGGTAATGCCCTGCTCAGTGAGATACTGAAGAGCTTCCAGCTTGGTCATTGCACGGGGCAATTCTACCAAGTTGATGTTTGTGCATCCGGCCTTGTTCAGGATCTTGATGCGGGCTACCAGATCGTTCGCAAAGCGAGCCTTGGTAGTACCATCGGAATTTGTAGCGGTGCCTGCTACGGTAAAAGTTTTTTCTGCTGACATGATGTTGCCTTTCAAAGTTGCCTAAAAGTTAAAAAAGAATGTTTTGCACTACTGCTCAACATATCTAAATTATAGCATCGAATGATATTTGAGTCAACCATTTTTCGCTACAATGTAGATTTGATTTGCCCGATTTACTGGGCCAATTCCCGGCTTTGGGTTTGGATGGTCTGCACACCTCGATCAAACATTCGAGCAATGCCCGAAAATCCCACTGCACTGACCACCAACCCCAAAACAAATCCGATTAAGATCTTACTCATTTCAATTCTCCTTGATATTGAATGCACGAACAAACTCTCGATGGAATCCAGACATGTCATTCTGGACGCCAGTCTTCACAGTGTCAACCACTGCACAGCCAGTCACAACAGATGTTGTGAGTATCATCAAAATTGATTTCATTTTATCACCACGCGGTTGAGTTGTGTGGTGCCATCGCGGTGGGCTTTGACCGTGCCCACAATGGTGTGTTTTGCACCTCGGGCCAGTTCTTGACGATATGCAAAATACACAGCACAATTGTCTGCGGTGATGCCAGTTGCGTACCAGGTGTTCCATTGCTGACTGTAGTTGGACTTCACGATCTCCACGCCCAATTGAACTTTGTCCCCGAGCTGGCCAATCAAGGCGCCCGAAGTTTGACGAACTCGTTCTTGTAGAGTCTGACGATCCAGGGCACGTTGATGGCTGGCCGGCAAACTGGCCACCACTGCCAGTTCGTACTTGTGCGTGACACTGTCGAACTCTTCGGACACTGCCAGCACCTTGCTGATTGCAGAATCAAAGTCTGTGAGTCGTCCTTTGAGCGCACGGAACGTGAAATCGTTTTGCAGGAATTTACGGCACTCTTGTGCCTGTGCAATATCTTCCACAGTGATCAGCGCAGGGTTGGCCAGGATGTCTGTCATGATATCGCGATTGCGGCGGTTGATCACAGTATAAGCCCGAGCAATGTCATCGTAGACCTGCACGGTCTCTTTCACATAGGAACCATTGATGCGTTGTGCGGCCACTGCCGCGCCCCACACATTGTCCACCGAGTGTTTGATGCCCTGGGCACGAGCACGTGGTTGCCAGGTGCGGGTGTGTTGACCGGGTTCTTCATCATAGTCATCCATCTGACCCAGGCGTTTGATTTCCTGATCACTCATGTGTGTTACATCTACAAATCCAGGCATGGTGTTTCCTTAGCAGTAAAAAGGTGTGTCAAAATCCAGGGCACTGTAAACCATTTCACGAACCACGGTGTCAGTGGCTTCGCCAAAATCTTTGGGAAAACGCTCGGCAAGGCTTTGCAGTTCTGCAAGCACTTGGGGCCAGGTCATGCCAAGCACTTTTGCACTGCGCACAATGGCATCAACTGCGTCATTGCCGAAGTCTGTGTACATTCCAAAATCTTTCTGTGCAATCATTTTCAACTCCTTTTTGCTGTCTATGCGTATATTATAGCAAATTGGGCATATTTGGTCAACCAAAATGTGTAACCCAAAAAGTAGTACTTTTTTAGTATAACACAGGCTCAACTACAGGCTCGCCTTTGAGCGTCTGCCACATTTCTTGATCCTTTGTCAACACCAATCTGGCACTTTCCAACACAGCACGACGAGAATCAGCATCAAGGCCAGTCCAATGGTCCACTGCCTCATAACTGCCTCGAGCTTGTGCAGGCACTGTATCACGAATCCAACCAGCCAAGTGCTTGAAAGCTTCAATGGTGTTTGAAGGATGACTACGAGATACGGCACTCAAGAAATCATTGGCCAACACAGCCGTAAAACAACTTCCGGGGTTGAATCCATGCACCAGGTAATTGTACATTGGATCAGCAAACTCCTTTTCAACACGCCAGTTATGGAATGTTGTCAAGATGATCCGGCGACTGTAAGGTGTCAGCTTCATGATTGATTTGGTTTCGAAAGTAAGAAAAATGTCAAGTCAGGACCTTCTACTTTGACACACTGATCGGGTGGTCGAAGAGTGCTGGTCATTGTATCACGCCAGCCAGGGTGCTCCACACGCATGTTCTTGGGTGTGAACTTGATCACTTTGCCCAGTTTCATGCCGCCGTTGTAGGCACCTGGGAACACCACATAGTCTCCCAGAGCCACTGGGCGGTTGAGGAAATCGCGAGCGTCTTCCATTAGGCCACCACAGCACGTTCAGTTTCTTCGTTGCGCTCAATGTCGTGATCAGCCAAGGCCTCGGCCAAGGGCACCAACTTGCCACCCAGCTTGGCATCGGACTTGTATGTGGTGCCCACATACCACACGCCATCTCGCATGATGTAGTAGTACTCGGCACCGCAACCATCAGCACGTTCCATGAACTTTTCAAACGTGTCATCTGTTTTCCACCACTCAGTGTTCTTTTCGCCGCGATCACGACCGTAAAACACACAGATGTCATCTGCGGCTTTTTCAAAACTGTGCTCAACACCTTCGGGCACAAACACATTGTCACGCAGGCTTGACAAGTCGCCCAGTGCCACCAGGTGATTGGCCTTGGAGCTGTCATAGTGCTCCAGCAGGATACGACCGTTGTGATCTAGATATCCATCCCAGTGGCAATAAACACTTTTACAGTTGTCGCCATGCATGACACCAATACGTGAACGAGTACCCATTTCAAACTCCTTTGTGTTTCAATATGTGTATATTATAGCAAATTGGGATTATTTGGTCAACCAAAACAAAAGCCCTGTGATCAGCAGGGCTTTTGTAGTACTAGAGTATTAGTTTTTAAAACTAGTTGATCACAAGGTGCTTGAAATATTCAAAATGCTGTTCCAAGGTCCAAGTAACAGGGTCAATCACTGTCCCATCATGTGTTTCGTAGCTGGCTTCGAACACCTGAGTGTAGCGTTCAAAAGGTTGCCACATGTTGGGAGTGGTGCTGGACCAGCCTGCGTCTTTGAGAGCGGCATGTTTTGCCCGACTCAAACGCACAGTGGGTGCATTCAGTGCCTGCTCGACAGAAATGGCACTGGCCAACAACAGATCGCGAATTCTTGCGGCTGGAATCAAGTGCTCAAAGTCACAATCCTCATCGGCACCAACTTCGTGATAGTGTGCTTTCATACCATCACGTTGCTGGATACAGTACTCGTGATATCTGCGCAGATACGTGTCGATATCGTTGCGGATTTCTCTCAGCAGTTGTTGATCGTTTTCGACTGCATGATATTCCGCAACCAAGCGAACCAAGTTGCGTCTACAGTAGTCGGCCACTGTGCGATAGGTTTCCAGTGTACGACGGGTCTTGCCGTATACAGGTGCGGTAAATTGTTCCAGTGATTCTTTAAGCATGAACTAACTTTTTCATAAAACTAGCTTGAAATCCCCATGCAGGATAATTGTATCCTCCGGAACCTTGCCCTTTGTATCCCAATGTAAGATAGTTACCTGATATACTGCCACGGCGTTTGAGGAAGGCAGTTACTTGGTCTCTACTATTACAATTTTTTGCAATGTATTTGCAGATAAAGTCATAGTCATCCTGAAGAACTTTTTTTGTGTAGTCCCCCATGGTTTCCAAGTTAAGCAGTCCCCACCCAGTCATTTGATACACTGGATTGTACCCACCATATTTTTTGTACACAACCACAATGGTGTTCTTCATTTTTTTGTAAGGATCACTGAGTTCAAACAGATGAGTGCTGGCTCGTTTGATAGCATTGAATTCACTCTCAGGCATGGTACCAATACTAATCTTTTTACCCTCTTGCATGGTCTTGAGCTCGCCTTGTACAAAATCAGGTCGTCGGTCCTTGTTTGGTGTTAGACCAAACATTCGTTCAACATAAAATCCAAATCGGCCATGATTAGACAATTTTGTTTGACTGGTTCCATCTTCGGCAATCATAAAAGGTTCACGAAGTGGTTCGAGTTTTTTGTTAATAAAATCAATCATTTTGACTCCTCAGGGAAAAGGCCAGGGGCAACATTGCCAGCTTCAATGCCCATTTTAGCACCTTCTCCATGATAGGGCAAGTTTATTGTACCACCGTTGCGCAAATACAACTCACGCAAAAAGTTGGCCATGGCACTGGGGGCGGACCAAGTTGCGCCAGGGTTCACATGTTCCCATTGTACTTTGGCCTTGCTGTGAATTAGACTGGAGCTCTTGAATGTGGGTTTGATAGCCTCGAGCACAGTTTTCATCCATCCTGCTGGCAGTCGGCTGTTGGCACTGGTGCTGGAGATACGATGTAGTTCATACAATCCAATGTAACAACCTTGATCAATTTCTTCCTGTAGCGGAAACGTATCCTTGATTGCTGTCAAAATTTCCAACAGTATTTTGCCACTGTCGTCAATCTCAATGCCTTTTTGTGCGTACTTGAAGTGACTCATGAAGTAGTCATTGTCGCCACGCAGGTTGTCGCTGGCACGTGAAGCTTTGTCTTGCAAATCTATGCCAGCGGCATCAAATTGATCCTGCATGGTTTTAGCATCCACCACTTTCTTGTCACGACTGTTGTTCTTGTAACGCACCAAGGCATTGCGATGGAGGTCACCAGGTGTGAGTCGTTTGACACCGGTGTCGTTGAGCATTTCAAATGCATAACTGGCAAAGTTGGGATCGTCTGTTTCGACCACAGCACAAGGAATTTCAGTGTAACCCAGCAGGCCAGCCGCAATAGTGCGGTGTTGGGCGTCATAGAGATAGATCTGACTTTTTCCAATCATGCAACAAGCAGATCCCGGGCTACAAATACGTGGATCCCACTTCTTCATGATGTTGATAATGTGCTTGTGTAGCACATCACGTTGGACTTCGTAGTCAATCCAAAGATCTTCAATGGCAATCATTGAACTGTTTGGGAATCGATGACTCGGGGCCTTGGCGCGGGCTCGCCATGCATCAAGGTCTTTTTGTGTGACATTATAGTGTGCCTTGAGTTGTGTTTCAACTTCAGCAATAACGTCGGTGAGTTTGCGTGTGAGGCGTTTTGCAGCCATGTGTAGTTTCCTTTCGTTGATGCACAATGCATCGGGTTAATAAGCCTCCAGGTACCATACCTTGCTAACTTGTGTGTATTATACAGTCAAAAACATTTGTTGTCAACTGCACAAATGCTCTGCATCCCCCGGCGGTAATTTAGTATGTCGGCTCGCACCGTTGTTACTTCGGCTCCCCGTTTGGTTCAATGCCTTGTAACACACACCTTCCACCCGCTTCCCGACAGGGACCGTTATCGCATTGCTAGCGGCCTTTCGGTAAGAAGACTACCACCCTTGGCTATCACACCACTTCTCATCGTACGGGTCATACTATCTGCTGATTAGGCAGAACGTTCTGGAGCAACGGGCGTGATTCGAACACGCGGTTTTACGGATTTGCAATCCGTTGCATTGGGCCTCTCTGCCACCGTTGCGTTTGTTTTATATACCATATTATAGCAAATAATCAATCTTGTGTCAACCACTCAGGTAATCATAACCTTTCCTGTTGATGCTCGGTCACTGTGATAACAATGACCAAGTCTGCGAATTGTGTCTGCGGCTGCCTGTGGATCTGCTTCAAACATGTCTCGAATATCATCAGCAGTGATGCCTTCCACAGCCTCCACTTGATAGATTTCATAATGTCGCTGTGAATTAAAGCGGGCACGTAGCATGAGATGGTTGAGATTGGGCAAACTGCTGGCCACTGGTTTGCCCTTCAGTGCAGACCAGGTGCGGGTGGTTTCATCCTGGGTGATGTCACCCACATACTCCAGACCGGTGTTATCCCACATGACCACAAAGTGATGGTTCATAGTTGGAATTTTTTCAAATAATCACGAACATCTTGGTACTGGTTGCTGACTTCGCTCAGCATTTCTTCCATGGTTTCAAGAATCACAAGACGTTGCAACACATCGGCCATGGCTTGATCCTTGCTATCCAGCAGATTGTACCAGTCCATGTATTCCTCGGAACTTTCGCAAGCCCACATGGCATCCAGCATTTCAACTTGGTAAGGAGTGAGATTTTCAATGTTGATCGACACAGCAATTCCTTTGGCTAATTAATTGTATTTTCCGTTGAATTCAGTGTCACGATAGCCTGCGGTGTAGGCTGTGATCTCTTGGGCAGTCATCTGTGCCAACTCAATCTTGGGCGAGTCGTAGGTGCCGCCCACAAAATAGTGGGGATTGAACTCACGCCCGTAATAGCTGTCAGCTGAACCGCGATCGTAAGGGCCGCCGTGTCGTTCATCGTAACCGACCGATTGTGTGTGCTCTGCTAGCATGTGAACTCCTTTTGCTGTCTATGTGTGTATTATAGCAAAATGGGAATTCGGAGTCAACCGTAGCAAAAAGTACTAGTTTGTTACTAGCGCCAGCACAGGATAAATGCAAAGTAATCGCGCTCGCTGTCAAAGTAAAAAATGTACCGTCCGGGACGAAGATCTGTGCTGACCTCTACCAGTTGCCAGCGCCATTCGTTCAGCAGTTCTGTTTTGCACCAGGCCAGCACTCGATCCAACTCACCAAAAGGTTTGCGGATTTCCTGGGCATAATTAAAACTATCCCCTTGGCGAACTTCGAACGGATCACGGGTGCGTTTCATTATTAATAATTAGTCAAAAACTCCCGGGCATTCAAATTTACATCCACTTCAACTGATAAAAAGTAGCCATGCTTTTGTTCAAAAAATCATAGTTGGCATGGCGTACGGCTTTTATATCAAAAGCCTCATGGACACTGGGGCAATACTCCCAGGTAAAATCTTGAACCAGTGATAACCCATCACTCAACAGTTGATTCTTGTAGTCAATGGCCTGGCCAACATCTATGTCTCTAATTGTAATTCTATGCATTGTACAGTCCCGTTGCGTAAAACAAACAACAGCCGATCTTGAGCAGTGGCAAACCACCAGATCATGTCGTTGACATTTATTTCAGTTATATATCTTCCGCCGGGCAGGCCAAACGTTTCCATGCCCCAAACTGCCATGTCCTCCCAGGCAGAGATGGTATCATGTGGTCTGCCCCACTGCACACGGGCACCGTAGATGTACTCAGGGTCTCTCAAGGTATTCGGTCCGGATGATTGAATCACACCTGACCCAATCTCGTTCAAAGTGCAGTCGGTTGTCGTCGACTCCAAATCGTCGACAGAAACTGCGTCCATAGCGTTGATCAAGCAAAGCATCCCAGGTGTATTCTTTTTGCCATTGTTCATAGTCTGCTACAGATATTGAGTTGGGCTGGTAAGGCACACTTGGTTCTTGGCATTCCATTAACTGCACAGTCATTGATCGAAACATTGAGTCCTTTGCGTTGATAAAAAAATTAATCCCAGAGATTCTGATAGTACTTGCCGAACAAGCAGAAGCCGTTTTGAATGCGTTTTTCTACCACCTTCATGCCTTCATAATCGCAATTGTATGTGTTGTTGGGACCGTCTTTCATTTGGTAATACTTGTGTTCACCTTTGGCGACTTCATTGCCATCCTTGTCCACAGGTACCCACAGCATGTCAATCTCACCTGAACGGAATGCATTTTCCCAGGAGTCGTCGACCTTGCAAGAGAACGCAAAGATCATTTCGTCCAGTACCCACTCCCAACGAGCAAAGTGATTGGCATCTGTATCCCACTCGTTTTCTTTGGCGGGTGCCGAAGTTGATTTCAATTCTTCAGGCACATCCTCGTCATCAACAAACCCTGCACCATGTTGTGTTGCTTTGAGTTGTTTCAACATGGGCAGGATGATGGGACTCAAGGTATGGTCCATGCTCCAGGTATCCCAGCGGTCAATCTTCACATGGTTGATGGGGGGATGCACACGATCCAATACCCATTGAATTGCTCTGCTGATGGGTGTGAGTCGTTCAGCCCACTTTTCCACCCACTCCGGATGTTCCACATACAGGCGTTCCTCATCCAGTGAACGAATCACATTTTTGTCTCTACTGCACTTGCTCCAATCAGTCCACCAGAACAAATGGTCCAGAACAGTGTAAGGTGAGATCCAGTGATCTCTGTAGTTGCCGATGTATACTTTCATGTTGTGACCTTGGGAAAATCTTTCAAAATAAACTCAATTGCTTCGATACGTTTGATATTGCCTGCAACATCTTCTGCATGCAGATATTCGCCTTTTTTGAATTGTTGCAGTTGTTTTTTCAAGTTTTTGGCATAATCTGTCAGTGCAAGAACTGCAATGCGATCTGCGGTGTCGCCGTCGATGGTCAGTTGTTTCATTCTTCAACTCCGAAATGTTCTTCAATATCACTGATTGCTGTGGACATTGCTTCATCCACATTCCATCCATCTTCAATAGCCAGGTCTCTGTTAACAGATACAAGTTCCACACATTCCCTAACAATCAACTCGGCGAACTTTTCAACCATGTAATTATTAACATGTCCGATCTTGCCATCTGTTGTGATTATAAAAGCCTGTTCAACAAGTTCTTTAATTCGTTCGTTCATTCCTCAACTCCAAATTGTTCTATTAGTGACGGAATGGCGTCGATATCTTGTCTGGTAATATCAAACCATTCTCCACGCACCCGCTTTGATTCAAAGTGTTTATGTAACTTATCTTCGATCAGATCTGCTCGGTCCAACAAGTCCGATTTCCAAACTTCTTTAAGAACATGCCAATTTCCAACTTGATTTCCTGACAGGCGTTTTCTAGTATCGCGGCCAGCGGTAATTCCGATTTTGTAAGGAAGGCCGGGGATATCCGGACCTTGGACATAAACAGTTCCTACGACGGCACCTGCCAACGCAAGAGTAGTTCTTTGACTACGAACTAATCCTTTTTCTTTAATAGAAGCACGCCATTGTGTGGCATATTGGTTAGCACAGGATTTACATTGTCCAATTACAGTTAGATTAGCATTACTAGATACTTTTTTAAGACTATGAGGGAAAAAGAATTCTTCATTAGCTTCTAGCAATAATTTGCATTTCCCGCAGATGTAATGTGACTTCATTCTTCAACTCCGAAATGTTCTTTAATCTTGTCATGGATCAACCATGTATATTCACATTCTTCTGTTTCTGGTGTGTGATATTTGGCAACATCCATACATTCTTTCACAATCAACTCGGCGAACTTTTCCAAGTCCTTTTCGGTCATATAGTAGATTGGCGTTGGTTCTAATGCTGTGTCATCATCAAATTCCAATCCAGCCTGTTCGGCAAGTTGTTTAATTCGTTCGTTCATGTTTTATCAAGCTCCCACTTGAGTTGCGTATACGATCCAGGGCTTCAAGTTCACGATCTGCACCCATCACAGAATTGTGAACGTACAATAGCACTGTTATTGCGACACATATCACATACCACACATGTTGCATCACCATGCTCCGTTGTCGACCCAACCACGAATGGTCAGGCAAAGCCAGGCAACACTCCAGCAACGTTCGTTGGGGCTGGGCCATCCATCGTTGTACTCACGCATTGCGTGGGGGACCAAGCGCCAGTGCAGTGGGTTCAGCACAATTATAACACTGACACCACTGTAGCGCAACCAGTCTAGATATCTACTGTTTTTAATTGCCATTGTTCTGCCTGTTGTTCATATCCTGCATAGCCACGTGGGTTACACATCACACGAGTTTCGCCAATCATATAGTCAAACTCATGATGTGTATGTCCATGTGTCCACAATTTAATTTGTGGGTGATCCGTGACAAACTCATCCAAGTCACTGCTGTAACCACCATTCATCACAGTGTCATGTGCATACATTTCGTGAGTGCTTTGTCTACTGGGAGAATGATGACCCACCACCACATACTTGGTGTCATGATTGCCTTGCACCACACTCTGGATGTACTGCTTCATTTTCACATGTTCTTCAACTGCATCTTCGGGACTGAACTTGCCCACACGAGTATAAAACTTGCCATCTTGGTCACGGAAGTTAACTGGTTTGGTGCTGTTTCGAATCACACGGAAGTCGTTCATCATGGTTCGCATGTGATACAGGGTCAGTGAGTCCTGGTTGTTCATGTCAGTCCACAGCGTACCGCCAATGAATGTGACATCATCAATGACCTTGATCTCACGCTCCAAAATATACAAGTTGCTCAGGTGTGCCAGTTTACGGCGCATGTCATCCAGTGCTGTGGCAAAGTCACTGTGATAATATTCATGGTTGCCCATGATATAAATCACGTGAGCAAAGTTTGTGGCACAGCGTTCAAAAAACTCATGAAATCGTTCAGAGCGATGCCGAGCAAAGCCCATTTCAGTTTGACGACGATCTCGCATGTCCAGGTCAGCAGCCACACAGATGTCACCGCCGAGAATCAGCACTTGGGCATTGTCTGAGTTGACAATGTCCAGGTCGCCAAATTCAAGATGCACGTCCGATGCTAGAGATATCTTCACTGAGTTCTTTCAATTGTAATTTAAGAGTTGTTACCGCAGTCTCGTCTCCGTTGTAGATAGCGGCTGATTTGTCAGGATATCGTGTTCGGAACCGTTCTATAATTTCTTTGAGATTGGTTCCTTGGCACACAAATTCCTGTGTAAGACTATTGTAGCACAAGTAGACATTGTTGTCAACTTCCACTGTGAGCGGGATCAATCGCTCCTCGTCGAGATCACGCATGGTATTGCCCAGTTCTTGCATGATCCGGTGTTCCAGGTACTTGCTGCCTGCCCAAACAAACAGGGCAAATGCTGCCAGGCACCAGCTCAAGAACACCAAAAAGTCCAACACATACGATATTAATTCAGTTTCCATGGTGTATTTACTTTCAGCTTCTCATGCTTTCCAGGGTGATCATCTTGCCCAACTCTTTCTCAAAATCCAGTTCTTCAGGAATCACAT
>Ga0136644_10002389_pt1 | contig 14397 bp, 16 predicted proteins | sample C_130820_EF_Meta_FD_94780 | JGI IMG/M metagenome (GOLD analysis project Ga0136644, IMG submission 94780) | Freshwater microbial communities from Lake Croche, Canada to study carbon cycling - C_130820_EF_MetaG (v2) (version 2) | ecosystem: Environmental > Aquatic > Freshwater > Lake | place... | reverse complement strand
GTAGTCCTTCTTCAACTTGTTCTAGTTCAACTTGTTCTTTTTCTTCTTCTTCAACTAGTTGTTCTTCTTCTTGTTGTTCCTCTTCCTCTTCCTCTTCCTCTTCTTCTTCTTCCTCTTCTTCTTCTTCAACTTGTTGTTCTTCTTCAACTTGTAGTTCTTGTTCAACTTGTTCTTGTTCAACTTGTGGTTCTTGTTCAACTTGTAGTTCTTCTTCAACTTGTTCTAGTTCAACTTGTAGTTCTTGTTCAACTTGTTGTTCTTGTTCAACTTGTTGTTCTTCTTCTTCTTCAACTTGTTGTTCTTCTTCTTCAACTTGTACTTCTTGTTCAACTTGTTGTTCTTGTTCAACTTGTTGTTCTTGTTGTTCTTCTTGTTCAACTTGTTGTTCTTCTTCTACTTCTGTTGATTCTTTGTTATTACAATTATTATTTAAATTTAACAACCTGTATTGCAATAATTCATTTTTTGAATATTTGTATTTTTTCAATATATTCTCTGGTTGTAGTTCATTATAAGTTATTTTAGGTGGGTCAACAATATAATAATCTTTTGCCAATTTAATTTCATTTTTACATCTCTCTATTTCAGATTGGCATTTCTCTATTTCTTTTGTTAATTTATCAACAGTATGATTTAATAATACTTTATTTAACCCATTTTTAATAATAATATTTACTTCAGTTAGTAAAGGACCAATATCTATTTTGTTCTCTCCGTTCATTTAATATATAATACATAAATGTAATTCGTTTAATATATTTTAATTTTATTTATTGTTTAATTATGAATATGAATAATAATGAAGAAAATGAAAAAATAAATATTATTTTAAGACAAACTGATTATACGATTGATATTGCGAGAGATAAATTAAAAGAATTTAATATGGATCATATATTAGTTATAAAAGATTTTTTTGGAATAATTAATAAAAATCAAAACAAATGTAATAAGTCTATTCAACAAGAAATATATAAACAAATTAGAATAAAATTAGATGATTCAATTAGTGAATACAATAATAAACAATACAAAAAAATAGAATCAGAAATAAATATGAATAAATAATATAAGTTTTATATATAATGACACAAAATAAAACAAGAAATAATAATAGGGGAATAAATAATATTAAAACAAGGAAAAACAGAGAGAGAAAAGACAAATCTATAATTGATTATTATACATTTATTAATAAGAAATGGATAAATAAACATAAAAACTTTGAAAAAAATAAAATAGGAATAAGTTCTTTTATTAGTTTACAAAACAAAGTAAATAATCAATTAAATGAAATAATATTTAAAAAAGTATTTAAAGAAAATACCAAATCTGCAAAAAATACAAAACAATTATTTGATTCGGTTATAAATGTAAACGATAAATATGTAGAAGAAAAAATAAACAAATATATTTTGGAAGTAAATAAATTAAGAAATTCAAATGAAGAAAATTCTATATATAAATTGTTCTGTTGGTTTGATAGAAAAGGAATTAACCAGTTGTTTACTTCGTATATTTACAATGACCCAAAAAATCCATCAAAATATATATTTTATTTACAAGAAAACAGTTTACAAATAAACGACAAAATATTGTATTTAAAATACTTAAGCACTATTTTTGAAACAATTTTTGGTAAAAATAATAATTATGATGTCAGTAAAATATATGAAATTGAATCTGAAATTTCAAAATATAATTATAATAAAAAACAAGAGTTGTCAGTTGATAATATATATAATAAATTCAACAAAGAAACATTAAAAACAAAATTGCATTTTAATTGGGAGTTCTATGCCAAAGAACTAGGTTTCGAAAAAGTTCCAAATGAAATTATAGTTGAAAACGTAGATTATATTAAAAAAGTAATGTCTATTTTAGTTAATTGGAAAACAGATGATTTTTTTAATTATTGGGTTTTTAAAATTTTATCAGGTTTTATATATTTTCATAGTAAATTATACAACATTAATTATGATTATTTATCTAGATTTACTTATCAAAAAAGAATGACAATGAGTGATAGAGGTGTTGACATAATTAAACAAATAATGAATACTGAAATAAGTGAAACATATTTAAAATATTATAAGAATTCAAAAGAAATATTGTTTGTGAAAGACATTACTGAGAGAATTATTAAAGTTTTTGAAAATAGATTAAAAAATAATAGTTGGTTGTCTCATAATAGTATTAAAAAAGCGTTATTAAAACTGAAAAATATTAAAATAACTATTGGTTCAAAAAATAAATGGGAGAGAGATACAACCGTAGAATTCAATAATTATGATTATTTTGAAAATTATGAAAAATATATAAATTGGAATTTAAACAAATATATTGCCAATTATTATAAAAAAACACCAGATTATAAGACGTGGGTAAAAGAAACTGACCAGAATGTTTATAATGTAAATGCGTTGTATGTAGACATAAATAATGAATTAATTATTCCGAATGCAATATTACAAAAACCATTTGTTAATTTGAGTAAATCCATTGCTTATAATATGGCAAATATTGGAATAATTATTGGTCACGAAATAATTCACGGATATGATGATGAAGGTTCAAAATATAATGAAAATGGCATTTATGGTAACTTGTGGTCAAATGAAGACATTGAAAAATATAAAAGGAAACAAGAATTAGTTCTAAAAATGTATGATTTATTGAATAAAAATGACCATATAAATCATAATAATAATAGTTTAAAACTATCTGAAAATATATCTGATATTGGCGGATTTCTAATAGTTGAAAATGCCTATATTAATTTGTTGAGAGATAAAGGATTTGATATAGAAAAACAACAAAAATGTTTAATAGAATTCTATGGTTATTATGCAAAACTATGGAAAACATTATATAATAAAAAATATTTAAATGAAATTAAATATTTTGATACACATTCAAATTCTAAATATAGGACAAACATAACTTTAATGATGTCCCCACATTTTAGAAATATTTATGGGTTGAAAGATAATAATATTATTAAAGATATTGGTATTATTTGGTAATATCTTTTCTATAACTGAAAAATTAAGATATACCAAAAGTTTCATTCATAATATTATTTTTAGTTTGTGATGTTTTCTTTTGTATTTTCTTTTTTAATTGATAATTATTGGATGGAATAATTTTGTTATTAATTATAAAATCGTCATTATCTTCGTGAAATTCCGGCAATATTCTAGTCAATGGTTTGTCTACTATTAAAAACAACCTCTCACTTCTTAATAATGCTCTATATTCTTGAATTGTTAAATTTCCATAAAATTTTTCTAACATATAATAAGGGTTTGGTGCTGGTTTAATATTCTTCTTATATTCATAAATTTTTGAATATATTGAATTAATTAAATGATATCTTTCAAATTTAATTGAACTATCAATACTTTCATTCATTAAATAAGCAACTCCGCATTCTGGACTACAAAAACAACCATATACGTGATATGAATTTTTAATAAAATGTTTTGGAATATAAATAGGTGGATTATCAAAATCATATGAACACCAAAAACACGCGGATTTTTTATCAGAAATATTATTTAAATGTAAATTATGTTCTAAAATCTTCAATTTACGCCATATTTCTTTCATTTCAACATTATTCTTATCGTCATTTACACTAAACTCAACATTTGTGTTTTCAATAATATCATTATTACTATTATTAATATACATTTTAACACTTGAAGAGTTTTTTACTATTTCATAATTTAAATTATTTGCGATTTCATTGTAATTGTATGGGTCAATGGTATTTTCAATTGAATCAGAGTTATATTCTCCATTATTAATCAAATCTTTTAATGAACATTTTAAGTGCATAATTACATTAGGTCTATTATCTTTCAATATTTTAACTTGCAATTCACTTTGTTGAACGATTTTCCCGCCCTTGGGTTTTCTTCCTCTTTTTTTACAAACGTGTTTTTCTTCGACATTTTGATTTTCTTCATTATCTAATTCTGTATTAATTAACGCTTGAGAAACAATTATATCATTATCTATTTCAACATTTTCAGTTTCTAATAATTTTTTTGGTCTTCTTCCTCTTTTAGGTTTAATAGTTACATTTTCTTGTTCTACATTAATTTCATTTAATTGAATACTTATATTGTTAGTCATTAAATTAATAAATAATATTGGTTTAAATAGTTTTAAAAATATATTTAACAAGGAACATATCCATTAGGATTATGTGTATAATTACTGTATTGTCCTAATGACATATAACAAGGTGTGCAAGTTGGTCCATTACATACAGTAGCACGTCGGTTTCTTGCTCTTCTATTAGAAGTGCTTGAAGCTCCTATACCTCCTGTTCCGGGTTTATATTTATTATACAAGTATGTTTCTTTATTACAAGTAATATTTCCACCAGGTGTCATTTGTGTGCTTTTTCTAGAACCAACTGCTCCATTCTTTTTAAATAAAAATCCGTTTGTATTACCGAACCAAAATTGTCCGTTTGAACTTGTTCCAATTCCATACATATATATATTTATTATTAGATATTAAAAACTTTTGAATAATTTTAATATCTATCTAAATGGAAATAAAAAATGACTGTGTGCCATTAGTAGAAAAATGGAGACCTACAAAATTCGATGATATAGTTTTAGACCCTTTAAATAAATTAATACTAGAAAATATTATTGAAACTGCCTATTTTCCAAATTTACTTTTTTACGGTCCACCGGGCACAGGTAAAACAACGACAATCATTAATTTAATAAATACTTATCAAGAAAAACATTATAATAAAACAAAATGTACTGTTATACATTTAAATGCTAGTGATGATAGAGGAATTGATATAATAAGAAATCAAATAAATCAGTTTGTAAATTCCAAAGCATTATTTAATAATGGAATGAAATTTGTAATATTAGATGAGGTTGATTATATGACTAAAAATGCACAACAAGCATTGAGAAATTTATTACAAAATAATACAAGAAATGTTAGATTTTGTTTAATATGTAATTATATAAGTAGAATTGATGAGGGATTACAAAACGAATTTCTAAGATTAAGATTTAATCAATTGCCAGAAGAAAAAATAATATTATTTTTGTCCAAAATAAAAGAAAAAGAATTTTTAAATATAGATTATGAGTCTATAGTTAAAATTCAAAAATTGTACAAATCTGATATTAGAAGTATGATAAACTGTTTACAATCTAACCAAAATAACAAAAATGATTATTTAAATATTATTGATAATAATATGTGGGAAGAGTTGTATAATAAAATTGTAAAAAAAGAAGAATTACATTGTTTAACAGAGTTTGTTCAAGAAATTAGTATAAATTATAATATTGACAAAAAGAATATTATTAAATATTTTTTAAATTATATAATTAGAAATAAACCAATATCAATGACAAATCATTTTTTATTATTTGTTGAAAATATTATGCATAATCAAGACTGTAAAATTTTATATTATATAAATTATGCTTTATCGCGATTGAAAGTGTTATTGAATTAAAATTATTTTACATTGTATATCTTCATACGTTGTTGTAATTTTGTCATAAATTCATTTGGAGGTGAATTATTTATTGGGTCAAATAAGTTCGACTTCAAACTATAATTATTACTAAAATTATGATTTTTGTTTAAATAATTTGATTGTGGAATTCGAATAATAGTAGTTTTCTCTATATCGTTTATTATATTATTTTTTATCATTTTATATAGTACAAATAAAAAAAATAATTGAAATATAATTAACTTAAAGAATTTAAAGCAATAAACAGAACTAATATAAGAAATAAAAAATGAACAATTTATCCATTGACGATGAATGGGAAAAGTACATAACGCCAAAATATAATGAAATATCGTCTGATGATGAAGAAGAAGAAGAAAATAATTCTATAATTAATAATATTCAAAACGACAAGGATAAAGAAAAATTGGATTGTTTAATACCAGAATCAACTGAAATATATATTTCAACTAAATCAAAAATTGCTTATTTAAATCAAGACATTGATTTAAAAAAGATATTTTGGGGTGTTAAAGTATTGGATTATTCAACGCCTAAAAATGGTGTTATTAAAAAACAAATGAAATTTAATTCTACAACAAAAGAGGAGTTGGAATTAATTAATGAAAATATTAAAAGAGAAAACAATTATCACGAAGAACAAGTAATTACAAGCATTGACAATCCAAATGGTAGAATTAAATTCAAAGATATTAGAAAGATAAGCATTGGAATTTCAAAGAAGGATTTGTTATCTTATAGATGTAAGAAGAAGAGTGCTTTTTACAATTGTTTTGTAATGATTTTAAGAATAAAAATTAAAGATTTATTTCGTGAATTTCACATAAAAGTTTTTAATACGGGTAAAATGGAAATACCAGGAATTCAAAGTGAAGAAATATTTGAAACTGTATTGTTAAATATAATAACTACATTACAACCATTTGTTGAGAGTGAATTAAACTATTTACAAAAAAGTGATACAATTTTAATAAATTCAAATTTTAATTGCGGATTTTATATAAATCGCGAAACACTTTTCGATTTATTAAAATTTAAGTATAATATACAATGTATTTATGACCCGTGTTCTTATCCCGGGATTCAATGCAAATTTTATTATAATAAAGATTTAACCAATCAAACTGGTTCACAAATTTCAGATGAAAATAAGGATAAATATAAGAATATTGTGGAAGTATCATTTATGATTTTTAGAACAGGTAGTATTTTAATTGTTGGAATGTGTGAAGACTATGTTCTATATTACATTTATGAATTTTTAAAAAAGTTGTTAGTAAATGAATTCCACGAAATAAATCAAAAAATAATAACAAATGAAAATCGTCAAATTAAAGAAAAGACAAAAAAGATAAGAAAGAAAAATATTATTGTAAATATTACTTTGTAAAAATCCAATCAACAAATAATTCGGGTGTTTTATTCAATAAATTATAATTTAATTCAGTTTCATCAATATCATCAAGTAATAAATTTTTTATTTTGCTATTTTTTTTTAAATAAAATTCCAATATTTCAAAATACTTATCGTTGCTTATGTCTTTGCCAATATGTTCTAAAAATAGTTCTATATTATCTAACATTTTATTCATTTTATTATTATTTATTTTATCTAATGTTTTTTCTAATTTTGTAATTATAATTTTCATAGTGTCTTTACTTATTTCAACATCCGAGTTCATATTTATTATTAAAAAGTGCAATATTTTCTTAGTTATTCTCAAATTTATATTCAAAATATTAAACTTTTCTATTTCATTATCATTCATTTTTTCTTTATTTTTACTAAATTCTTTATTTATATCATAAATCGTTTTTTTATAAACAAATATTGAAGCATCTCTTGAATTCAAATTCAAAAATACATTTTCTTCATCGGTGATTTGCGTTATAAATTCTACATAATAGTAAAATGATTTTTGTCCGTGATAAAAAGCTAAATCGGAATTCTTTGAATAATATAAAATAATATTAAAAACGTGCGATATTGTTTCAAATCCCCTTATAATTATAAATTTATTGAGTGAAGTACTTTTTAAAATTATATTTTCATTAACAAATCTTAAATATTCTATTATTAAACAATTATATTTATACAATAGTGTATTTATTGATATATCCAACTTATTTTTGTAATTAGAAACATTGTTCAAAGAATATAAAAAGTGTTTTGCATTGATGTCATTCATTTCTAATTATATTAATTTATTAGTTTATTAATTTAATTATATAACTATTTAAAGATAAATTTTAATTTTTCATTATATAAAATGTCTGAACAACAACAACAACAACAGAATTATAGTTTACCTTCTGATATTACTTTAAGACATGCCGCAAAATTATCAATTGTTGAAGACAAACCTATTATGATGGATTATTGGTCTTCTTCTCTTGATAAAAAAGCACTTGTCGGTGTTAAAGAAACCGGTGAAAAGTTGTTGGTTAAAACGGAAGATGAATACACCTCTCCTATTTCTAAATTTTACAAGAGTTCAACTGAATATATTATTATTACGGAAAACTCTATTTATATTGTTTCTTCTGATATCCCAACCAGAAGAATTACTTAATTTTCAATAAATATAATTGTCAATTATATTTATTTACTTAGTGTCTTAAATTTGGATTTACACATACATCTTGACTAGGAAAAATATCTCCTGACATACACGTATCATTTTCTCCTACTTGTATACAACTTCTAAATCCTCTATCTTCTCCAATAAAACACCATCCAGCTTTACCAGAAGTTTTACTTGATTGTATTGAACTATATGAATCATCCGATTGATATGTTGGATGTTCATCATTTTCTTTATTAGGTTGAGAATTATTTAGGGCATTTGTCAAACTATTACTATCATTAAGACTATTATTACTTAAATGAGTTACTTCACTTTGTGCAGCAGTTAATCCTGTAGTTACAGTTCCAGCAGCAACATCAATAACTCCTTTTGCTCCACTGGCACTTAAATTTACGGTTTCTTTTGTTGTATCTACTAGAGTGTTTGCTGTTTTTCCAAATAATCCCGCAAATAGTCCGGTTATCGGTTTTAATAAATTTGATACATCTTGTGTTCCTTTTGCTAAATAAACAAAAATATTTATTCCAAAAAATGCTAAAACTAGAATTATTATTAACCACATTTTCCAATTATAAATGCTAAATAAACTTGTTTCTTGATTTGAATTACTTATAAATGATGGTTGTGTAGTACTCATTAAATTATCTGAAATTGTGTTATTCATTATATTACAAATAAATATATTAAAAAAATAATTATTTCTTATTTTTTTATATATTTTTAAAAAAGTATTTAAGACTTTAATATTAATTATTTATATATATATAAATGACAGTTATTAATGGAATTGAAATAGATTGTATTAATTTTAAAACAAATGATATTAAATATGCTATATCAAATAACAAACCAATTGAACCTAAATTAAATGTTATTGTATCGATATCTAACCCGTGTTTATATGCAACAAGATATAAATTATTCAATGAGTTTGTAAGAAGATTTGAAGAAGAAGAAGAATTTGTTAATTTATATGTTGTTGAAATGATTTATAAAGACCAGAAATTTATTGTAACTGATAAGAAAAACAAAAATCATTTACAACTGTTTACAGAAACGCCATTATGGCATAAAGAAAATATGATAAATTTAGGAGTAAAGTATTTATTACCTAAAGATTACAAAGCATTTGCGTGGATTGATGGAGACATTGAATTTGAAAATAATTATTGGGCACTAGATACATTAAAAATATTAAATGGAAGCAAAGATGTTGTACAACTATTTAGTCATTGTATTGATATGGGTCCCGATTATTCTAATCTAAATTTTTTCAATAGTTTTGGTTACTCTTACAATAAGAACAACAAATATAATAATTTGAGAGGTTCTAATTATTGGCATCCCGGATATGCATGGGCAATCACCAGAGATGCTTATGAAAAAATCGGTGGGTTATATGAAATCGGGGTATTAGGTTCAGGAGATAATATAATGGCAATGTCATTTATTAATAAATCTATTCATATGAATAATAAAGATTATCATAATGATTACAATGAAAGTATGTTAGAATATCAAATTAAAGCAAAGAAATTAAGATTGGGTTATACACCAGGAGTTATTCGGCATCATTACCACGGTTCAAAAAAGAATAGAAATTATACTGAACGATGGAAAATTCTAATGGAACACAATTTCTCTCCAAAAGAACATTTGACTCACGACGAAAAAGGTATTCTAATTCCTACTGAAAAATTCAGTGATGAATTTAAAGAAGATATTATGAATTATTTTAGAGAGAGAAAGGAAGATGAATAAATATATTATAAAACAATTTAAAGAATTATAATATATTTAATTAAAAATAATAATATTTATGTGGATTAATATCGGTTTAATTGCATTTTTATATTTCAACGATTTTACAAATGCATATATGTTATTTAAAGCAACTAGATTTATAATAATGCGATGTGATTATTATATCGAAAAACAATTACAAATTCGTTTTAATGATGACAAAATAAATACAATTAATCTAAGTAGAGAAAACGGTTATTATTCATTTACACCTTATTTGGATGTAGACGAAGAAAATTATGAAACTCAATTCCACGATTATATAAAATACGTGTTAACACCAGATATGAAACCGATATTAATTTATATTAATGACACATTTGTTTCAATGTTGCTTCAAAATAAATATAAACATATTATTGAAGAAGAAATCTTTTGGTTTCGCAAAAAATTCAGCGATATTAAAGAAATAAACGAAGTTGAAGAGAGATATGAAAACTATTAATTGTTGTATCGGAAAATACTTAAAGAAAATAATATACAAATTTATGGAAAGGTTAGTAAATATAAGAATTGGTTCAAATCTGCCATAATTTCATCGCGAATAGTATAAAGGTCTGCATTTGACATTAGTTTCATAAATTTATTATTATCCAGACTAATTAAATAACTTTTAAACCGCTGTATTTCAATATTCATCTCTCTCGTAGAATTTATATTTCTAATAGGAATATTATTAATTTTCTGTAAATTAATTCTATTTCCAATTTTTCCTAATAATACTTCAACAAATCTATCCATATTTGAACTGAATTTTCCGTACAATTCATCTGTTGCTTTATGAGTTGCATAACTATGTGTTTTCCAGTGATACAGTTTCAATGTATTTAAAAAACTTAACAATATGATTACATTTTCTTTTTGGAAATTTTGTACAATTCCTGTTTTTCTTGTTCTATTAAACTTGTTACTTTTTCTCATTATTATGCTTTTATTTACTTTACCATATTTATTCATTATATAATTAGACAATAAAATAAAATTATAATCTTGGGATAAATGTTTCGCCGAAATTATTCATTTTTTCCAGTTTTTCGATAGTTTTATCTAAATTACTTTTTTGAAGATTATTAAACAAATAATCCGTGTTTGGGGTTATCTCATTTTTTTTTATTTGTTTATAAATAATATCTATTTTATCTAAAATTTTAATGACTTCTTCTTTATTTTTTACAATTTCTTCATCAACTGATATATTCTCTGTTAATAAAGAAATCGCATAATATAAAATAAATTTTCTCTTTTTCGTAGAACATTTATTATATTTAAGTGTAAACAAATTCAGTAAACTATTTATTACTTTTTGAATGAATGTATTATTATTTATACTTTCATTTAATATTGTTTCCCAAATAATCCAAATAATATCCATTTGGTTTTTGCTTTCTACTGGAATTTTTAATCTTCTCTCACATTTACATTTTTCCTTTTTTATTCTACAAATATTTTCAAATTCTAATATCCATTCCATCCAGTAACAAGCATCTATAGAATTTTTGGAATCTTTTGATATACTATATGCAAATTCATTTATAGAAATAAACAGTTCTTTTGGGTCATCTTTTTTAATAATAGAACTTCCATATTCTGTATTTGGTGCTTTTAAATGCTCAGACAATTGTATTATATTAAAATCTTCTTTATTTATTTTAATTTCAACAAAATGATGTTTCCTTTTAGCATTACATAATATATACATAATTTCACAAAACAGACGACGTATTAATTTATTATTTCTCATTTTAATTTCATTATCTAAAAAACCATTATTTAATATTTCTTTGAATTTTTGTATTCTTAAATCTAAATATATAGCAAGTTTAGGATTTCCAGTATGTATATATTTAGTATAAAAAAACAATATAATATCCCACAAATCTTCGTAATGTCCTGCACATATAAATTCAGCACACCAATAGCACGATTGTTCTATTTTTGATTTATTCAAGTTTAATAAAAGTTCTTTTTTAGCATCTGTTTTTTTAAAACCAGAAAATGTAATTCCTTTAAATTCATTAGTTTTTCTAATATCATTAATTTCACAATCATTCATTATATAATTTATCTAAAACAAAAAAATCGTAATAATATACATAATATAAATGAAAAACATCTCCTTTCATTTTAAATCAATCTCAAAAATATATAATAAAATGTCTGTTTGGGGAAAATTATTACTAATTATCGTAATATTTTTAAGTGTAATCGTATTTTTTAAAAAAACACAAAAAAATAAAATAGAAGGATTCACAGATACAGATAGTTTTATTTTCAAAACGGGTGAAGGAGTTTATGATGATTTTTATGTAAATATATATGATTTACTCTTTTATAGTGATTTAAGAGATAATTATGAGGTTGGCGATATAATAAATACAACATATCCAGACAAAAATAGTCGTATTTTAGATATTGGTTGTGGAACTGGTCATCACGTGAATGAGTTTGCATCAAAAAATTACAATATTATTGGAATTGACAATTCAATTAAAATGATAAGTAAAGCAAAGGAATTATATCCTCAGCATAATTTTTTTGTAAAAAATGCATTAAATGGTAATGAATTTAAACCACAAACTTTTACCCATATTATTTCTTTATATTATACAGTTTATCATATCAAAGACAAAAACCTTTTTTTCAGTAATTGTTATAATTGGTTGACATATGGCGGTTATTTAGTCATACATTTAGTAGACAGGGAGTTGTTTGACCCAATATTAAATGCTGCAAATCCACTTATAATGTTATCTCCACAAAGATATGCTAAAGATAGAATTACAACAAGTTCAATAACATTTGATGATTTTAAGTATAATTCAAATTTTGAATTAGATAAAGATAATGATAAAGCAATATTTACTGAAAAATTCGTATTTAATGATACAAATAAAACACGTAAAAACGAGCACGTATTATATATGCCGTCAGAAGAACAAATTTTACAAATTGCTAAAGATGAAGGGTTTATAGTTCAGTCTAAAATAGATTTAATAAAGACAGGTTATGAATATAATTATTTATATGTGTTTAAAAAAAATGGTTAAAAAATAAAAATAAAACTATATACTTTTTTTATGAATATTATAGTATATTTTTTTTTATTTTTTGTAATATTTGTCTTTTCGGTTGTAACATATATTAAATTTAAATTCAAGTTTTGGTATGAACAACCAGTATTTCACATTTACGATTTTCAATATTATTTATTTCCACCAGGCATTATTTTGAATGAACTTCCAAACAAAAATAAGTATTGTAATTTCAAAAATGTTGAAACAATTGCTTTTGATAAATTAAACTCTTATCAAATAGACAACTTTGTAAATTTCATAAGAAAAAATTATTTAAAAAATGAAGAAAATGTTTTTCTTCCAAATAAAGAAAATATTATTCCTTATTTTAATTTTCATAATTCTAAATGTTTTTTCAGTTTTTATAGTATTGATGATTTATTGTTAGATGTTAAAACAAATTCAATAATTGAAAATAAAAAGATTATTTCAGTAATGACAACAAAACCGGTTCATATAATTATTAATAATGGGTGTAAAGATGCTTATTTTGATGCTTATTATGTTGATTACTTATGTGTTGACAAGAATTATAGAAACAAAGGAATTGCCCCTCAAATTATTCAAACACACGAATATAATCAACGATTATTGAACAAAAAAATTAAAGTATCATTATTCAAGAGAGAAGGAGAATTAACAGGGATTGTTCCTTTATGTGTTTATAATAGTTATGGTTTTGATATTAGTGTCTGGGATAAACCGTTTAAATTTGTTCAAAATATAAATTTAATAGAAATTGTGAAACAGAATATTTATATTTTAATTGATTTTATAAAAGTAAATAATAATATTTTTGATATAACGATAATTACTGAAATAAGTAATTTATTGGAATTGATAAAAACACAAAATATATATTGTTATGTTGTCATTCAAAATGATATTATTCTATGTGCATATTTTTTCAAAAAATCTAGTACTTTTATAAAAAAGGATGTAGAAGTTTTATCTTGTTTTTCTTCAATAAATTGTTGTAAAGATATTAATATATTTATTAATGGATTTTTTCTCTCATTCTATAAAATTAGAAAAGTGTTTAAGAATTTTAAGTTTGCACTTATAGAAGATATATCTCATAATAATGCAATAATAAAAAAGTTATTACTAAATCATAAACCAATTATTGTTAGTCCAACCGCGTATTTTTTCTATAATTTTGCTTATCCAACATTTAATCCAAATAAAGTATTATTAATTGAATAATTCTACCAAATCCAAGTGAGAGATAAAATGACAAGTTCTTTAAGTTGTAAATAATATATATAAACCCCCATTTCTTTTCTCTCACTGAATCCTTATGAAATTGAAAGAATAATTGGTTATTTTATATTTTCAAATAATAAAATGGAAATATATAATAATTCAGTGAGAGATAAAATCTAAATTCTTTAAG
>Ga0136644_10002387_pt1 | contig 14399 bp, 12 predicted proteins | sample C_130820_EF_Meta_FD_94780 | JGI IMG/M metagenome (GOLD analysis project Ga0136644, IMG submission 94780) | Freshwater microbial communities from Lake Croche, Canada to study carbon cycling - C_130820_EF_MetaG (v2) (version 2) | ecosystem: Environmental > Aquatic > Freshwater > Lake | place... | reverse complement strand
TGGATTCGGGGTTCCCTGGAAAGTCCGGACTGGTCGGCCATCAGAAAATGGAGTCCGGAAGCATGCATTCACGCGGCCTGGATCGCCACTCCAGGAATTTACCTGGATTCCCCCGAAAATGAACGACTCGCCGAGGACAGCCTTCAGTTTTTGAAGCAATTGGCGGAACTTGGGCTGCGCAGGGCGGTTGTTCTTGGGACCTGCATCGAATACGCGATGACGGGACGCCCGTTCAGCGAGGATTTGACACCCCTCGAGCCGACCAGTCCCTATGCCCGATCCAAGCACCTCCTGCATCTTCGGTTGAGGCCAATACTGGCGGATCGGGACTGCTCTCTAGCATGGGGCCGGATCTTCTATCCCTACGGCCCCGGGGAACACCCGGCGCGCCTCATGAGTTCCCTCGTGCGCCGATTTCGGGCTGGTGAGTCCATTCGCCTGAAGACACCCGATAGTATCAAGGATTACATTCATGTCGACGATGTGGCCCGTGCCCTTCTGCAATTGATTCGCAGCGACTTCGATGGATCCATCAATATCGGGACGGGAGTCGGAACCCGAATCGCCGACATCGCCCACCGGATCGCGCTTCTTCTCGGGCGTCCTGGCCTCATTGAACAGGAATCCGGAGAACAGGATCCCTTCGATCGAGTCGTGGCGGACAATTCCCGGCTCAAATCCCTGGGCTGGAACTCCGAGGTGAGTCTTGAATCCGGTCTTCAGGGCATGGTAGACAGGCTTTCGAGATGACCAAGCGACATGAATGTCCGGGGTGCGGTTCAACGATGTTGACCGGGTCGCTTGTCCTTCCCAATCAACCGGTGGTTCTCAACTACCGTTTTCCGACTCCGTCATCCGCTCAACAGGTGCAGAGGCGGGATATCCATCTCCGTCAATGCGGACATTGCGGGCTGATATTCAACACCTCATTTGAGCCGGATATCATCCCCTATGATGAGAATTACGAAAACCGCCAATGCCACTCCACCGCCTTCGAAGGTCATCTGACTTCCGTCGCCCAGCGGTTGATAGGCAGCCATTCATTGGAGGGCGGCACGTTGCTCGAAATAGGCTGCGGCAAAGGGGACTTTTTAAGACTGATCTGTCGACTCGCTGGCGCCCGCGGGGATGGGTACGATACGTCCTACCTTCCCGGCAGCGAGGCTGAATCACCCGGACTTCAGTTCCATCGCCAGTACGTGACAGACGCCGATATCCGGCAGCCCTATCAGGCCGTCCTCTGCCGCCATGTCATCGAGCATGTTCCGGAAATCGGCACCTTCCTCAAGTCCGTCTACGATATCGCACGGGCATCCGGCGATCCCGTGGTCGCCCTGGAGACACCGCGGGTGGAATGGATTTTCGAACAGTTGAGCTTTTGGGATATCTTCTACGAACATTGCAATTATTTTTCGGAATCCACCCTTGCCCACCTTTGCCGTCGGGCGGGATTTGAGGTGGTCGGGCATCATCGGGTCTTTGGAGACCAGTATCAGCTGTTGGAATTGCGTGTCGCCTCTGAACCGGACCCGGAACCAGCCCCAGGAATATCAGATGACGCTGATTTGGACCGCCACGCAGATCGGATATTGCAATGCGCCGAATCCATGTCCAGACGGATTGAAGAATCCGCCCATGGATTACCCTGGGCCATCTGGGGAGCCGGAGCCAAGGGCGTTTCGCTTGCAAACCGGTTTCTGAGCATGGCCCCTGCGGCCGTCATTGACTCGAATCCCGCCAAGCAGGGAGGCGTCATTAGCGGAACCTCAGTCCCCATCATCGCCCCGAACGATCCACGCCTCCTCCAGCTTCGGTTGGTGATCATTGCCAATCCCAATTACGCACCGGAAATCGAAGCCAAACTCCAAAGCCTGGGTTTTGACGGAACCACTCTGACCCTCTGACATGAAGCTCATCATCGATACCGAAACCAAGACCCTGGAATGTGAAGGACCCGACGGCAAAACGGTGATCCCGTTGTACTCGGACGAGGCATTTGATCTGATATCCGATCAATGGATTCGAGTCGGTTGGAGCCAAAAATACCCGTACACGTTCTCCTGGTTTGGGCGTCCGATCATTCAGTTGCCGGAGGATATGGTCCGCACCCAGGAGGTCGTCCATCGCGTTCAACCGGACGTCATCGTCGAAACGGGAGTGGCCCACGGCGGTTCCCTTGTCTTCTATGCGTCCCTGTTCAAGGCGCTCGGTCGGGGCCGGGTCATCGGGGTGGACATCGAAATCCGCCCGGTCAACCGGAAGGCCATCGAAGAACATCCTCTCTCCTCCTACATCACGCTGATCGAGGGAAGTTCCACCGCCCCTCAAACCGTCCAGCAGGTTCGCGACCTGATCAAACCCGGTGAGACGGTGATGGTCATCCTCGATTCCAACCACACCCGGAGCCATGTGATGGACGAATTGGCGGCCTACCATTCCCTGGTCACCCCGGGTTCCTACATCGTTGCCACGGATGGGGTGATGAAGGACCTCCATGACGTCCCACGGGGCCAGTCCGACTGGGTTTGGAACAACCCGGCCAACGCAGCCGTGGAGTTTGCCGCCGGGAATCCAGCATTTGTTCTGGAACAGCCTGCGTGGCCATTCAACGAAAGTCATCTCAGCCGGAATCTCACCCATTGGCCACAGGCATGGCTGCGGCGACTGGAGTGACCGTCCCCGGCCCATCCGCAGCCGCCCGGCAACTTATTGCGCGCCAGGACCCTTCGTTGCGATCCCGCCGACTCCTGATCAGCGTCCCGTTCGCCACAGCGAGGGGACTTGCCGCCCCCCTGCCACTACGGCATTCTTTCGCCAAATGAATTCATTCCCCTGCCGCTCGTGCGGCGCGTCCACTGAGAGGGAGGTTCTTGATCTCGGCATCCAGCCCCTGGCCAATAACCTGTTGCACCCCGGGGATATCGGGAAACCGGAGCCGCGATTCCCCCTGTGCGTGGCCGTGTGTACCCACTGTTTTCTTTTGCAGATCACCGAAACAATCCCACCGGTCAACCTTTTCAGCGAGTACCTCTACTTCTCTTCGTTTTCGGATGCCCTGCTCGCCCACGCAGCCGAAGCCTCCCGGAGGTACCAGCATGAGTTTCAACTCGGGGCAAAGTCGTGGGTGGTGGAAATCGCCAGTAACGACGGCTACCTCCTCAAGAATTTCGTGGCCGCAGGCATCCCATGTCTTGGCGTTGAACCCGCCTCCAACATCGCTGCAGTCGCCGTCGAAAAAGGGGTTCCAACCATCAACCGGTTTTTCGGGGCCGATCTGGCCCGGGAATTGGTGGATTCCCACGGCCGGGCCGACCTCATCCTGGGCAACAACGTCTTCGCTCACGTGCATGACACCAACGGATTCGTCTCGGGATTGGCGACCTTGCTGGCATCCACGGGACGGGTGGTTCTTGAGTTCCCTTATGCCTGCGACCTCATCGAACACCTTGAATTCGATACCATTTATCACGAACACATTTTCTACTTCACCCTGACGGCCCTGATTCCGTTGTTTGAACGGCACGGCCTGGAGGTGGTGGACGTCGAGCGAATTCCAATCCATGGAGGATCCCTCCGCCTGACCACGGCCCATGCCGGAGCTCATTCCGCCTCGGCACGCGTTCAACAGCTTCGTACCGAAGAGCTTAAAAAGGGTGTCGGCACCACGGAATACTACGAGGGGTTTGCCGACCGGGTGCATCAACTTCGCCTCGAATTGAAGGAACTGGTTTCGACGATTAGGAAATCGGGGAAAACCATCGCGGCTTATGGGGCCTCCGCCAAAGGGAGCACGCTGCTGAATTTCTATGGACTGGGCCTTGAAACCATTGATTTTGTCGCCGATCGAAGCACGGCAAAGCAGGGACGACTGACGCCCGGAACCCATATCCCCATCGTTCCTGCAGACGAATTGTTCCAGCGAAATCCGGACTATGCCCTGCTCCTGACCTGGAACTTTGCGACCGAAATTCTGGCTCAGCAAAGCGCATTTCGCAACGCCGGTGGGAAGTTCATTCTTCCTGTCCCGCGGGTGGAAATCATCTAGTGCATGATGACTTTTACTCCAACGTCGCTGGAGGGTGTGGTGGCGATCACTCTCGACCCGCGCGAGGATGACCGCGGCTCTTTTGTCCGCACCTTTTGTGAGCTGGAGTTCCAGAAAGCCGGCTTAAACACCCGATGGCCCCAGGCGAATCTGTCACAAAGCTGGAAGCGGGGCACCATCCGCGGCCTGCACTGGCAGTCCGAACCGAGGCCCGAGATTAAACTGGTGCGATGCTCACGTGGAGCCATCTTCGATGTCGTGGTGGATGTTCGTCCCCATTCAGCGTCGTGGGGACACTGGGCCGCCTTCGAACTGAGCGCGCGGCAGAACCTTCAGCTGTATATTCCCGCCGGCTTTGCCCACGGATTTCAAGCCCTGGAGGATCATTGTGAAGTGTCCTATTTGATGTCCGAGGTCTACCACCCTGAACTGGCGCGGGGTCTCCGGTGGGATGATGCGGAAATCCGGGTGCCGTGGCCCATTCCGAATCCAACCCTTTCCGACCGGGATCGCCAACTTCCCCTTCTGTCCGACCTGGCACGCCTCATCCACCTGCAGGGACAGGTCCCGCCATGAACCCGACACCGACAGAGCTCGTCACCACCATTCCGGTTTTTAACGGCGAACGATTTCTCCCCGCGACCCTGGCCTGTCTTGCAGCCCAGACCCGAAAGCCAGACCGAGTGGTTGTGATTGATAACGGTTCCACCGACCGAACGGCGGAGATCGTCCAGTCCTTCCGGGACCTTCCCTGTGAGTTCCGTCGCAATGACCACAATCTGGGTGTTTTGGGGAATCTGAATCGCTGCCTGCAATTCAGCCGGGAAACGCGATTTCTTCATCTGTTGATGTCGGATGACATCGTCAAGCCGACGTTTTATGAACGGATGCTGCCGGTATTGGGATCCTCATCGACACGTGGCCTGGCCTATTGTTTTCACGAGAACATCTCGAAAGACGGCACGGTTTTGAAACGGGTGCAGGGGTTGCCGGAAGGCCCTCCAAGAGCCATCTCCCTGAAGCGATTTCTCATCCCCCAATCCGAGTGTCGGACCGTGATCCTGCCCGGAGTGGTCTTCAAAACCGATTTCCAGCCTCCCGTTTGCGAATTCCCCAACATGCCCCAGGTGGGCGATGGATTATTTCTTGCCGAATGGGCGGTTGCCTCGGGCGCTGTCTTCGAAATTCGGGAATACCTGTGTCAGTACCGGTTGCATCCCTTCAGTGCTTCGTCCCGGCATATTTACAATCTGCAGGCCTTCGTCCGGGATGAATGGGATCTGTCGAGGAAAATTCGCGGATGGATTCACGAACCCCTGATTCCCCGCCTCCTGCGACGATTCCGACTTTGGGTGCTTTATTCGGCACGCGTCCAGGTCAAGATCGATATGATGCAACGACTCCAGCCTGAATTTGCCGACGAAATACGCCGATACCAGATCGAAACCTTCGGGCGCCTGGGAGCGGCTGCGGGCCGTGGGGTTGTTCGCGCAAGAGACCTCCTTCGAATCGCCCGTGGACGCCCCGTCCGAGTCGATGAATTGCTCACCACCACCGTTTGAATATGCCCCATTCCCCGAGTTCCCTGCTGCATCGATATCGTTTCATCTGGGCTTCGCTGGCCCTGATCGTGGCCTTGTTGATTCCGTTCCACGGACTGCTGTCACCTTCCGAGGTGATGTTTGCGAATGATGGTCCGTTTGGGATGATGAAGAATCACGAGAAGGACGGATTCGATAACTTCATGGGTGTCTGGATGTCCGACAACTGGATCGGCATGGCCCATCCCGGGGCGGTTCCCACCTTGTCCCATCTTATTTTCTATCTGGTGACCACCGTGGTCTATGGTAAAATATTAGTTCCCTTTTCGCTTTTCTTCCTGGGTCTCAGCGCGGCCTTTTTTTGCTTTCGGGCCGGTTTTCACCCGGCTGTGGGCATCCTGGTGGCCCTGGCGGCCGCGTTGAATTCCAATCCCTTCTCGTTCGCCTGCTGGGGATTGGCACCCCAAGCCGTGACCTTGGGATTCATCTTGCTGGCACTGGGACTCCTGATCGGTGTCCAGACATCCGACTGGAAGGGCTGGGTGCAGATTCTTTTGGCCGGCTTCTGTGTCGGCTTCAATGTGATGGAGGGCGCGGACGTCGGAGCCATTTTGAGTCTTTATGTGGCGGCATTTGTTGCCTTTCAGATCTGGGCGGAATTGTCCGGCAAAAAATCAGTGATTCTCGGACTGGGACGCCTCTCCGTGGTGGCCATTGCCGCCGCCTGGATAGCCAGTCATTCCCTGTATTCGCTTGTTTCAACGCAGATTCAAGGAATCGCCCACACTTCCAACCAACCCAATTCCTCCGAGGCACAGTGGGCTTTTGCCACCAGTTTTAGCTTTCCGCCGACCGAATCCATCCGCTTTCTCGTATCGGGAATCTTTGGCTATCGCATGGACACGCCCGATGGCGGTGCCTATTGGGGGGGATTTGGGCCGGACGGAAATCCGCAGAACCGATTCAATGGCGGTGGAGAGTATGCAGGGGTCCTGGTCCTGTTGATCGCCGGATTTGCGATGGCCTCCGCCCTGCGGGGATCCTCCTCTCCATTGAGTCAACGGGAGCGGCGCTGGGTGTGGTTCTGGGTCGTGGTGGCGTTTGGCTCCCTCTACCTGGCTTGGGGGCGATTTGAACCGTCGATATTTCCGATTTATCGCATGATGGTCGCGTTGCCGTATTTTTCAACCATCCGGGGACCCTACAAATTCCTCCACGGCATGCATCTGGCTCTTTGGATCTTGAGCGCCTACGGATTTGAGGCCCTGGCAAGAAGTTGCCTGAAGGTGGGTTCCAAGCGAACCGCCGATGGGCCAACCAGCTTTGCAGACCGATGGGCCGAACTCCCTTCGTTTGAACGGAACGCCCTGAAGACGATGTTGGGGTTGATCGTGGTTGCCGTTCTCAGCGGTGCCATTTACAGCAGCATGGCCGGCTCGATTACGCGCTCCATTGATTCGGTGACGATCTGGTATGGGGATAAGGCAACGTCCGCCTTCAGCATCAGTGAGGTCTGGATTTCGTGCGCATTTCTCGCCGTTTCCGCAGGCATTCTGGCACTGACCTTCCTCGGACTGTTTCAGCAATCCAGGGCCGTGATCGGCTGGTGTGCCCTTGGCGTTGTTTTGTCCTTCGACCTGGTGCGAGCCAACCTCCCCTGGGTCAAGCACTACGACTACATTGTACGCCATGACACCAATCCGCTGATTGACAAATTGAGGGATCGACCCTGGGAGCACCGGGTGACGGCCTTCCTTCGACCGCAGCGGGACGGCTTGCTGGTGGCAAATCAGGATTTCAGTTATCTCTCGAAGGAATGGCTGGAGAATCATTTCCAGTTTTACCACATCCAGGCCCTGGACATCGACCAGATGCCCCGCCCCCCGGAGCTGGAAGTTGCCTATTTTTCAGCCATGACTCCACCCAACTTCGAGTTGGCCTTCCGCATGGCGGCCATCGGCACGCAGATACGAAAGTTGCCATCGGAACAGGCGGAACAAGTGCGTTCCCTGGTACCCGATGGCCGGGCAAATCTGTTCTATGTGACCCGGCTCTGGCAACTCACCAACACCCGCTACATCCTCGGATGGCGTGAGGGCATTGACATGTTCAATGACCTGTTCGACCCGCAATTGAAGCGCTTCAAGATAGCCCTGGCCTACCAACTCAAGCCGAAGCCGGGCATGCCCGCCTCCAATCGGCCCCTGGCACCGGCGGAGGCCGCCCAGTGGATCACGGCGGAGGCGAATCCGAACGGTCAGCTGGCCCTCATCGAATTTGAGGGGGCGCTGCCACGGGCCCGCCTGTACACCCACTGGGAATCCATGACCAACAGTATGGATATCCTTACGCGTCTAACCTCACCGGCGTTTGACCCGGCATCAAGCGTCTTGATCACCGGACAGTCCACACTCCCTCCGGCATCCACCAACACCCCTCCCGGAACGGTTTCCTTTACCGGATATGATGCCAAGCGGGTCCAGCTGAAAACCACGACCACCAGTCCTCAGATTCTGTTGCTCAACGACCGGTGGCACGAGGATTGGCAGGCAACGATTGATGGAAAGCCGACCGAACTGCTGCGGGCGAATTTCATCATGCGGGGTGTTGCTGTTCCCGCCGGTGAACACACCGTCGAATTCCAATACCGCCCGCCGCACTCGACCCTTTGGGTGAGTTTGACGGCCGTCGGTGCCGGCGCGATCTGCCTGATCGCGCTTGGATTCGCATCCACTCGAAATTCAAGGACTTGAATCGAGAAACTTTCCTGGATTTAGGATATGGGACGGATCGAGTGCCGCCTTGATCCGCTGGTGCAGATGCCGGGCTTCGGCTGAAAGAGCGGGCTTCCACCAGGGCTTTTTGGCCAATCCAATGCCGTGCTCTCCGGTGATGGCTCCTCCCATCGCGAGCACACCGTTGAATAACTCATCCAGGCAGGCCTCACTGCGAACGGACTGTTCCGCGTCCGCGGAATCGAGCATGACATTGACGTGGATATTACCGTCCCCTGCATGCCCAAAACAGGCCAATTGAAGCTGATGGCGTTCTTGAAGACCCGCTGTAAACCGGAATAATTCCTCCAAACGCCCGCGTGGGACAACAATGTCCTCGTTGAGCTTGGTCAGTCCGGTATCGCGAAGCGCAAAACTGAACTCACGGCGCAGTTTCCAAAAGGATTCGCAGGCATCGGAACCGAGCGCGGTTTGAATGAACACCGATGGAGCCGCCCTCTTCACCACCTTCCGCAACGAGACAATTTCACGGCGCACGCTGGAGTCCTGTCCGTCGAGCTCGACGATCAGGTGAGCTTCACAACCTTCCAACTGTTGGGATCCCGTCCGACGGCGGGCTGCCGCCAGGGTGAACGCATCCGCCACCTCCAGTGCACTGGGAAGGAATCCCGCGGCAAAGATGGCGCGGATCACCTTCGCCGCGTCGGCCATTCCCCTCAAACCAACCGCCAGACCGGCTCGCGATGGGGGTAAGGGAAGCAGTTTGAGGGTGGCCTCCGTCACCACCCCCAACAACCCCTCACTCCCAACAAATAAACGGTGAAGATCGAAACCCGTCTTGTTTTTGTGACAACGTCCTCCCAGGCGGATAATCGTTCCATCCGCGACAACCACCTCCAACCCGAGGACATAATCCCGGGTCACCCCGTACTTGAGACACCGGGGACCGCCGGCATTTGTGGCAATGTTGCCGCCGATGGAGCAGTCGGCGCGACTGGCCGGGTCTGGCGGATAGTAGAGCCCCCTGGCTTCCGCGGCGGCCTGAAACTCGGCGGTGATCACGCCCGGTTGGACGACGCCGACAAAATCATCCGGGGAAATTTCCAGAATCTGGTTCAGGCGCATCAGCGAAAGGGAAATCCCTCCTTTTGAAGGCACGCATCCGCCGACATAGCCATACCCGGCTCCACGAGGAGTGACCGGGATTCGATGTTTCGAGGCGAACGCAAGAATTCGCGACACCGATGCGGTGTTTTTCGGCAGCGCCACAACTTCGGGCGCATGGCTCGCAAACCACTTGTCACCGGCATGGGCAGATAGAATCGATGGCTCCACGGAGAGCTCATCGGGCTCCAATTCCCGGGCCAGCCCCAGGAACTGTTCGGGCAAATCCGGGAACGACGGCATTTTTCTTGGCTTCGATGTCCCACCTGAACTCGATTTCCCGGGGGATCGCGGTTTCATACCTGCCGACGCTCGGAGGCTGAAACCGATGGATCAAGCAAATCTTGTCCGGGACATCCGGTCCGTTTCGTTCGACTCCCACTTGCCGACCTCGACAAATCCGCGTTGACTGCCGCCATGGATTCACCGTGGGTCGGGATCATCATGGGCAGCCAGTCCGATTGGGCCACGCTCCAGCATGCGTCGTCCGTGCTGGAGCAATTTGGCGTGCCCTTTGAGGCAAAAATTGTGAGTGCACACCGCACGCCCGATCTCCTCTTTCGATATGCCGAAACGGCCGTCGATCGAGGCCTGGAAGTCATTATTGCCGGTGCCGGCGGCGCGGCCCATTTGCCGGGAATGTGCGCCAGTAAAACCCGGCTTCCGGTTTTGGGAGTACCGGTGGAATCCAAGGTCCTGCATGGCGTCGACTCGCTCCTGAGCATTGTTCAGATGCCGTCCGGAATCCCGGTCGGGACGCTGGCCATTGGTAAAGCCGGCGCGATCAATGCCGCCCTACTGGCTGTGAGTATTCTGGCCCTGAAACGTCCGCCTCTGGCGGTCGCGTACGAGGCCTATCGGACGGAACAGACGGCCCGCGTGATGGCCCAGGAGTTGCCGCGCCCTGATTCGGGAACCGCCTAAGCCGTCGCCGCAGCCAACCGCGGTAAATTCAATCAGGCATCCGGTTTTGGCTCGACCAAGCCGGGAACGGATCGGGTATCCTGTGGTCATGAAAGCTGCCGTTTTGACCGGGATTAACGCGTTGGGAATCGATCACCTGCCAACCCCGGTGGCGGCACCCGGCGAAGTCCTGGTCCGCATCCGGGCGGCAGCCCTCAATCATCGCGATATTTGGATCAAAACCGGCCAGTATGCCGGCTTGAAGTTCCCGATCATCCCCGGTTCCGATGGTGCCGGGGAGGTCTGTGACACGGGCCCCGGAGTTGACCGCGATTGGATGGGTCGCGAGGTGATCATCAATCCAGCCCTGGATTGGGGCCATCAGGAAAAGGCCCAGGAACTGCGGTTTTCCATCCTTGGCCTCCCCAAGGACGGCACCTTGGCCGAATATGTCCACGTCCCGGTCGGACAAATCACCCTCAAGCCCGCCCATTTGAGCTGGGAGGAAGCTGCGGCCCTTCCCTTGGCCGGATTGACCGCCTATCGCGCCCTCTTCAGCCGGGCACGGCTGGAGGCACACGAAAAAATCCTCATCACCGGCATCGGGGCTGGAACGGCCCTTTTTGCCCTTCAATTCGCACTCTCTGTGGGAGCGATTCCGTTTGTCACCTCCAGTTCCCCAGAAAAGCTTGCCCGAGCCCGCCAATTGGGAGCACGGCACGGTGTCCTTTACACCTCGGGAAATTGGTCCCGGGAATTTGGTGATCACTACGGTCCCTTTGACGTGATCATCGACAGTGCCGGCGGGCCGGGCTTCTCCGAATTGGTGGATCTGTGCGCTCCCGGTGGTCGATTGGTTTTCTTCGGGGCGACCCGCGGAAACGCCGGGGAATTGCCGTTGCGAAAGTTATTCTGGCGCCAGGTGAGCCTGCTGGGCAGCACGATGGGAAGCCCATCTGATTTCGATGCGATGGTCAAACTGGTCTCCACCAAGGGAATTCACCCCATGATCAGCCAGGTGTTTCCCCTCGATAAAGTCGGCGACGCCTTTGAACTCCTTGAGGAGGGGCGTCAGTTTGGCAAAGTCGTCGTCACACTCTGACGACAGGGACCTCGCCACCTCTTCCCCATACCGCCATGCACGATCCTTTGGCCGCCTTGAAAGCCTGGTTGGGACAGTGGTCCGACGTCACTGAATTTGTCGAACTGGTCATTTCCAGGACGGCGGATGCCTTTGAGTTGCGGCATCGCCGGGATGCCCAACGTCCGAGCGGGGAACTGAGGGAGCTTGGCGTTTTGGAATTGAGGGACTGGGTCCAAACAACCGGGGACGGGGCATTCCGTCCCAATAAGCTGGCTCCCAACCTGCGAGACGGTTGGCGCCATTCCGCCAGAGGCCTGCCTGCTCTGAACGATGCCCTGCGCATCCTCTACCCTGGTGCCCTGGCGGACTGGTTCGCCGAGCAACAGGGTATTCGGGCCAACGGATTCCGGGAGTATTTCGGGCGGCAGACGGGAATGTACCGCGTCACCCAACAACTGACCGATGACTTCGCTGCTCGCGCCGTCCACGCGAATTGCGCTCCTGAATCCTGCCGGAGACGTCGGATTTGGGAAGTCCCGGGCCTGCCACCCGATTCACCGGAAAAAACGTCGCTGGTGCCCTGTTTCGAGCCCTGCGGCACGATGATGGAAATGGCCCGAAGGATGGCCAAGGCACAGCAAGGTCCCCGGGTCCCGGTGGAGCTTTTACCGGATGAGTTGGAATCGGCCCTGGCCGCGGTTCGTCAGGCACTGGAGTCGCCCGACCGGGATTGCCGAGAGGGAGATCTGGCGGCGGCAGAGAATCCACGCCGTCTCCGAATCCTGGAGGCCACCCTGCTCAAAGCCTGCGAGAGGGCCAGGCCCGAACCGTCACCCGCCGTCTCCTAGGGTGTGTTCCCGGAATGCAATTGCCCGTCTGCTGGCCAAAACAGGCGGGGGCTTCGTTGCTCCTCGGTCAGGTCTTTCGCCGCAATAGGCTCACTCCCCGCCCTGGGGCATTTTAGGCGCAACAAACGGCAGGCTATTGGGGAAACACGACACTAGGCTGGGGGAACCAGTCCATGGCGGATGTCCCGTCCTTCGTAAAGGTACACCACATCCTCCGCAATGTTCTTGGCATGATCGGCAATCCGCTCGAGGGATTTACTGATCGTCATGAGGTGAAGACACCGCGTGATGGTGGTCGGCTTTTCGATCATGTAACTGGCCAGCTCCCGGTAGAGCTGCCGGTTGAGTGCATCGACATCCTTGTCCTGCGGGATGACCCCGACAGCCAGGTTGGTCTCACCCGAGGTAAACGCCTGCAAGGCCGCATTCAACATCTGCATCGCCATCGTCGCCATGCGCGGAATATCCACATACGGCTTCAATTGCGGCTCCGTGTTCAGCTCAATGGCCCGACGGGCGATGGTGGTGGCCTCATCTCCAACCCGTTCGAGGTCGCGGGCAATCTTGGATGCCGAAACAATCAGGCGGAGTTGTCGGGCCAATGGTGCCTTGGCCAGTAGGACGACAACCTGCTCGTCCACCTCCTTCTCCAAACCATCAATATAGTCATCATCCTGGATGACTTCACGGGCCAAATCATCCTCCCGCTCAACCAAGGAACGAATCGCCTTGTTGACGGCGGCTTCGGCGCGACTGGCCATCAAGAGCAGCTTTTCCTGGAGCGCCGCAATCTCCGAATCAAAATGCGTCATACCATATCCCGTAAAAACCGATCATCCACTTCAACCAAACCGTCCGGTCACGTAGTCCTCGGTCTGTTTCTTCGCCGGATTGGTGAATATCTTCGTTGTCTGGTCGTACTCAACCAATTCCCCGATATAAAAGAAGGCGGTGTAGTCGGAGATGCGCGTCGCCTGCTGCATGTTGTGCGTGACAATCACGATGGTGAAGTCCTTCTTGAGCTCCACAATCAGGTCTTCGACTTTGCCCGTGGCGATCGGGTCCAAAGCACTGGCCGGCTCGTCCATGAGCAGGACCTGCGGACGAATGGCGATGGCTCGTGCAATGCAGAGGCGTTGTTGCTGACCGCCCGATAGACCCAAGGCGCTTTGATGCAGGCGGTCCTTGACCTCCTCCCAAATCGCAGCCCCTCGCAGTGATTGCTCCACAATCCCTTCAATTTCAGACCGGGACTTGATTCCCTGAAGGCGGAGCCCGTAGGCAATGTTATCGAAAATGGATTTGGGAAATGGATTGGACCGTTGAAACACCATTCCCACCCGCTTGCGCAATTCGATGACATCGACCTCCTTGGCGTAGATATCCTCGCCACCCACCCTGCATTCTCCGGTGATCCGAACGCCGTCGATCAGGTCGTTCATCCGGTTGAAACAACGGAGGAACGTCGATTTTCCACATCCCGAGGGACCAATGAACGCGGTCACCAGATTCTCCCGAATGCCGATGGATATCCCTTTGAGGGCCCGTGAGGTCCCGTAAAACAACTCCAGGTTCCGAGTCTCCAGCAACGGCCGCAATTCCGGTTGAGGAGAAACAGTCTTCGCTGGTTGGGATGGAAGAGAAGCCATGAAAAGGGTTGGTTTAGTGACCGGAACGCATGCGGCGTCGGATTCGAGCCCGGGCAAAAATGGCAACAGCGTTCAACGAAAAGGTCAGTAGGAGCAGAACAAAGACGGTTCCGTACAGTATTGGTCGGGCCTTTTCAATATTGGGTGCCTGACTGGCAAGGATGTAGGTATGATACCCCAGGTCCATGAACTGGTCGCTCAAAGAATGGGGTAGGTCCGCCAAAAAGTAGGCCGCACCCGTGAACAGGATGGGTGCCACCTCACCGGCAGCACGGCTGACCGCAAGGATTCCGCCCGTCAGAATACCGGGTAACGCGTTGGGCAAAACGATTCGGAGGATGGTTTGCAGCTTGGTCGCCCCCAGAGCCAGACTGGCCTCCCTTAATCCCGGAGTAATGGCCCGCAACGACTCTTCGGTGGCCACAATCAC
>Ga0136644_10002383_pt1 | contig 14408 bp, 10 predicted proteins | sample C_130820_EF_Meta_FD_94780 | JGI IMG/M metagenome (GOLD analysis project Ga0136644, IMG submission 94780) | Freshwater microbial communities from Lake Croche, Canada to study carbon cycling - C_130820_EF_MetaG (v2) (version 2) | ecosystem: Environmental > Aquatic > Freshwater > Lake | place... | reverse complement strand
CCCACTTACCATTTACAGCAATATTTGCTTTTTAGAAGGCACTCAAGTAAAATGTGACCAAGGCTTGATTGAGATAGAAAAAATAAATCCTGACTTACATACCATCTCTAAAAAGAAGATAGTAGCGATTACGGAGACCTATTCTACAGAAAAAGAATTAGTCGTGTTGGAAAAGGATAGTTTAAGACCAAACGTACCTAACCAAACAACGGTAATCACTTTGGAACATAAGGTCTTTTACAAAGGGAAAATGATTGAGGCAAGCAAAGTTACCAAGAAGAGACAGAAGTACAACGGGGAACTTCTATATAATGTTCTTATGGAAGAACATAATAAAATGAGTGTGAACAACATGATAGTCGAAACCTTGGACCCTGCAAATACGATTGGAAAGGTCTTTAAAGGTCTAAGAGAATATCGAGCGTAGAGATATCGACCCTAAAAGAGAATATCAAGAGTAATAAAGTTATTTAAAATATTGTCAATAAATAATAATAATGAAACTGTTATTAATCGATAATAGAGTAAGGTCGATAGATTATATTACAAGGTCTTTAGAAGAAGATGTCGATTATATTATTTTTGATTACGAGACAGAAACCGTTTCAGGTTTAACAAATCAAATACCTATTAAACGCTATGAAACCATTGGTATTGTACAAGACCAAGATAACATACCCAGCTATACACTCGCAAAACCTATGGGAGATTATGATTTGAATGATTATAGTACATGGACCACCTATAGAGAGCTTATAGCATGGTGTGTGACAAATATTGGAACAAGATTCTGGGACTTGATTGAGTGTAACATCGATGAAACATGGCAACCAGTGATTACCTCTTTACAGACTGATTTTGGCATTACCATACGGTCTTCCTCGAAGCAACTGGGTAACACGACTGCGGGAGATAACTGGCTCTTTGATGACGGGGCATCACTCATTGGAATCTATTTTACAAGTGCGATTAATGATTATCCACATACACTTGGGTTTTCATATAATAATATAATTACATTTATAGATTCAGATGCAAAACCATGGGTTAGACCCGATGCTAATAATAATAATGTTGTATATGGCTCACTTGGTCTAGGAAATAATCTTGTTAATACTAGCACAAATTTTTTCGCTATAGATTTATCAAATGTTACTCAAGTAGAACAAATATATAATGGACAAGTTTTTCTTAAAAGTGATGGAACATGTTATTCTTGTGGTAGTTCGTATCCAAATACTACAGGACACGGAACCACTGCAACTATTGCTTCAAGCACTACACCTCAATACAATAAACCTACAATCATCACCTTTCCTACTGGAACACAACCTATTAAATATATTACTTCATCTGGATACAGAAGTTCATTTTTTTTATCAACAGATTCAAAATTATATGTTTGCGGACAGAATCTCAATGGAGAGTTAACAACAACAACTTTAAATATATCGATTTTACAAAAAAGTTTGGATAATGTATACTTAGTTTCTTCATGTTTTTACTCTACATTAATCGTATTAACAACTGATAAAACTAAAATATATCTTTATGGTGAAGACATAGTAAATTCAAAAAATGCAATAGCACCGTCTCCAACATCTTTTACAACAACTAAAGAAATTAAACAGATTGAATGTGGGTCTGTTGCGTTATATTATGTAGATGTGGAAAATAATTTATATGCTTGTGGTCGTAATAATGTTGGACAACTAGGAGTAGGTGATACTACAAACAAAACAACGTGGACAAAAGTAAATGGTCCTTCGAATGTACTTCTTAATAATGTTTTAAAAGTTTCATCAGCAATGTATACATTACAGATTATAACGCTTACAGGAGACCTATATCTATGTGGGTATTATCCATGGAACACTGTAACTGTAGGTTATGGTACTACATTTGATAGCACTAAACATACAAGTACACCTGTAAAATGTGAAATCGGGAAAAAAGTAGTTGATGTATATAGTATTAATGATTATTCTCGTTCTTTAACCAATTGTTTTTTTAGACCAACCGACGGAATCTATGGAAATTTAACTAGTCTAACTACATATTCTACATTAACTAAAGATGTTGATTCGACTGCATTAACTACCACGCCTTACAACCCTTATACAATTCAAAGTTCAGTTACTAACCCACTTACCATTTACAGCAATATTTGCTTTTTAGAAGGCACTCAAGTAAAATGTGACCAAGGACTGATTGAGATAGAAAAAATAAATCCTGACTTACATACCATCTCTAAAAAGAAGATAGTAGCCATTACTCAAACTTATTCGACAGAAAAAGAATTAGTCGTCTTGGAAAAAGATACTTTAAGACCCAACGTACCTAATCAAAGAACGGTTATTACTTTGGAACATAAGGTGTTTTACAAAGGAAAGATGATAGAGGCTAGTAAAGTTACCAAGAAGAGACAGAAGTACAACGGGGAACTTCTATACAATGTTCTCATGGAGGAACATAATAAAATGAGCGTAAATAACATGATAGTGGAAACCTTGGACCCGTCAAATACGATAGGCAAGGTCTTTAAAGGTATAAGAGAATATCGACCGTAAAAGAGAATATCAAGAGTAATAAAGTTATTTAAAATATTATCAATTAATAGTAATAATGAAACTATTATTAATTGACAATCGAGTAAAGTCGATAGATATTATTACAAATTCTTTAGAACAAGATGTAGAGTTTTTTATTTTCGATTACGAGACAGAAACTCTGGAAGGATTAAAAAGTAAAATCACTAAGGCATATGATTCTATTGGTATTGTACAAGACCAAGACAATATACCCAGTTACACACTTGCAAAACCTATGGGAGACTATGATTTGAATGATTACAGTACGTGGACCACCTATAAGGAATTAGTAGAATGGACAAGCAATCTTGGAACTAAAATCTGGGACTTGATTGAATGTAACATCGATGAAACATGGCAGCCGGTTATTACGTCTTTACAGTCCGAGTTTAGCATTACCATACGTTCTTCTTCGAAGCAACTAGGTAACACGAACCTAGGAGACAACTGGGTTTTTGATGACGGGACTTCGCTCATTGGTATTTATTTTACAACAGCAATTAATGAGTATCCGTATACACTGGGTGGAGATTTTAATAATTGTATTTTTACAGTTTTAGATGTAAGTGGTGTGCCATGGGTGCAGTGCTTACTTGGAAATTCAAATACAACCAATGGAATACTTGGTCAAGGCAATCAAACCTCTAATACATCGAGCCAATTTATAACGGTAAAAACAGCACTCAATACAGATTTATCCAATTGCGTACAAACACAACAGTTATCCAATACAGGAGCTCAACTCTTTCTTACAAAAGACGGTACTTGTTATGGATGTGGAAGTAATTCATCTTATCAATTAGGATTACCAACACTAGACGGAATTTATAGTTATGCTACACAAATAACAGGAATATCAAATGTAAAGGCGATTAGTTGTGGATTTGGATTTTCTATGTTTTTAAAAACAAATGGAGATTTGTATATTTCTGGAACATCTGGATATGGTGCTACAACCTTAACTAAGACACTTGATGCGGGAAAAAATCAATTGACATTAGCTCTAACGAATGTCTATCAAGTATCATGCTCCCGAGATACTACGCTAGTCGTATTTGCAGACAAAATGAATGTTATTTATTTATATGGTGCAGATGGAAGATACAGCGATGTTTCAAGCACTAGTAGTACTTTGGGTCGTAATCCTAATCCAAACACTTTGACAACATTAAATAATAAAAATGTAAAAAAGATAGAATGTGGTGGTCGTTCGTTGTATTACATAGATATGGATAATAATCTTTACGCAACAGGATTTAATAACTGCGGACAATTAGGGGTAGGCTCTACAACAATGATGACCGTATGGAATTATATCAAAGGGACAGGCGGAGCAAATACAGATTTATCCAACAATGTTTTGACGATTTCATCTGCTACCACAACCTTACAAATTGTAACATTGTCAGGAGCCTTGTATATTTCTGGATTATATCCATGGATAAAATCAGCAGCAAGTACATTTACAAATGCCGGTTCGTTGGATGAGTTAGTATCAACCTCTTCAACCAATTATGTAACATCTCCTACTTTATGCGTCTCAGGAACAAAAGTAACCGATGTATATTCATATATTATATCCTATATTGGAGCATCAACAAACAATTATGTAGCATGTTTTTGTGTATCAGGCGGACAATATACATATTTACCTAGCAGTCTTTCTTCTTTTGGAGGTTCATATTTTGGAAAAAATGGAACAGCAACGACTATAACACCCATTACAACCACAAACGAAATTATAACACAACAAGCATCTTTTTCTTTAATTGATTCTACGGGCTCTATTTGGGTGATTGGTAATAATACCTATGGCACAACAAATGTTACATTAATTAACGGAAACTATAAAGTAACACCTACGACTTCTTTTGGTTCACCTGTCATACAAGTAACCAATACAAGTCGTGGAAACCTAGTGCTTTTACAAAATGGAGATATATGGGCGTTTGGTTATAATCAATATGGAGAGTTGGGTACCACTGTCTCTACAGATACTTCTTCGCCTGTAGGAAGCGGTGCTGGCGTGAAATTGACTTTTGCAGGCATAGGGAAAAATACAATTATTTTCATCGCATCAGGATTACACCACAGTCTATTCGTAACATCCGCTGGTGCAGTTTATTCGTGTGGATTAAATAACTACGGACAATTAGGACAAGGAAATACAACCAATTTAACAGCACCAACAGCAATAAGTGTTTTAACTAATATAAAAAATTGTTGTTGTGGATTGTATACTTCTTATTTTTTAAATAATACAGGTATTGTAACGTGTTGTGGATATAATTTTAATAATGAATTAGGTAATAACTGGAAGGTATTAGGAACATCAACCGTTCAAGCCTTTCAACATTATTATTTGACGCCAGTACAGTTTAATGGTACTAATAAAATTATCGTATCAGGTTTTAACCATTCACAAACAATAATTTCAACAGATGTAATCTATTGTTCAGGTTTGAATATGAATGGGCAACTTGGGTTTAATAATACAAATGTTTCATATGCATATCAGATTTTAACAAATAACCCCACATTCACATCCATATTTGCAGGCGAGAATCGAAGTGCAGGAATAACAAGTAGCGGTTCTCTATTTACTTGGGGTAAAGGCATCGGTACAAAACCTGTTCTAACAGACGTCAATGTGACAACCGTATATCAAGTGAGCGATATTGGTATTATTTACATAAAAAACAATAAATACTACGTGGCTTATGCAAGTGATATTTTAGCACCGTATACGTCTGGACCTATATCAGGAATAACACCGTATAATACCGTATATTAGTCCATATACCATTTACAGCAACACTTAATTTTTAAAAGGAACTCGTGTAAAATGTGACCAAGGTATGAGATAGAAAAAATAGACCCCGACATACAATTTCCAAGAAAAAAATGGCCATTACGGAGACCTATTCTACGGAAAAAGAATTAGTCGTCTTGGAAAAGGATAGTTTAAGACCCAACGTACCGAACCAAACAACGGTAATCACGCTGGAACATAAGGTCTTTTACAAAGGAAAGATGATAGAGGTGTCCAAAATTACCAAGAAGCGACAGAAGTATAACGGAGAACTATTATATAATGTTCTCATGGAAGAACATAATAAAATGAGCGTGAATAACATGATAGTGGAAACGTTAGACCCTTCTAGGCAAAGTCTTTAAAGGGTTAAGGGAATATTGAGAATAATATAATGATATATAAATGGATTTATTAGAAAAATATAAGGAACTAAGAACTAAAATTAATAGTGTGAAAGATGACGAAGAAGCAACAGAATATATTAAATCAATTGCAGGCTTAGCAGGAGAAATTGCGACATTTGCAGGTACAGTGACTGAACCGAACAATCAAACTCAGGTTAATCCGGTTTCAAATGATGGTTTGAGTAAAGCTGCCACTGCATTACCCGCTGCTTCCACTGCATTACCCGCTGCTGCCACTGCACCGCATAAACAATCTGTAATAAATTCTCAAACCCAAACCACATCTTATCAAGAAGCTAAAACAAAAATGATAGAAGCTGCAAAAGGCATAGTACCTGTTATAAATGACCTAAATCAATATACCGAACAAGACTATACATGGTGTACTAAACCTGAACCTACTCTTCCAGAATGTATAAAAAATGCATTTTTATTATTGTTTTACAGGAGCATTGAATTAAAAACCCTCGATGAAACTCTAGTAAAAGATACAAAAACGGCTATCGATGAAGAAAAAAGAAAAAAATACAAAGATTATTTTAAAAAGAGGGTTGTTGTTAATCTCGATAATATTGTAAATAAAGATAATTACAAAACAATAGACTATTCTATAGTTTTTCCTGATTGTATAAAAAAGGTAGCAGGTAAAATAATTGAAACTATAGAATCTCTTATAAAGCTGATTATATTTTATGAAACTATAAAAAAAGGTATTTATACAGAATACGTCAAGCCTAATGAAAAGAGTAAGGCCCTAAATATTTTTTTTGACACTACAAATAGTAAAGATATAAAATTTAAATTTGATGAAATATATACTTTAATAAAAGATGTGTATTTTATTTTAAATAAATCAATATTATATTTAAAATTCTTATTAGAAACAACAAATATAATTCTTATTCGAAAATATAACCTTTTAAGAGAAGTACTTTCAAATCTTAAAAAATATAGAGTATCTTACAAAAGTAATGAATTAAATTTACAAGAACTTGAAAATCAAATAAAAGAAGAATTAAAAATTTATAGAGATATTTTTTATGGTGATGATAGTATTGAAGATAAAGATAAAGATATATATAAAAATTTTATAGACAGATTTAGAAAAGTACTATTAGATAAAAATAATGTTATACAAAAAAACATTGATGCCCTTTTTAATCCAGTTAATCTTGAAACTTTTTCTATTGATATGACTCTTGTGAAAGGATTACCAAATTATAAAAGATTAGATTACAGTAAATTTATGAATAATTATAAAAATTTTATAATACAAGATATACAAGATATAAATAGTGGGAAATTATTTCCCATGGATAATTATAAGGATTTAATAGCTAAAATAGAAGATGTACATTTAGAACATGTACATTTAGAAGATATATATATAGATAAAGAATATAGTAAAACCTTTTCTAAAAAAATTTATAAAAAAATTTCTAAAATAATGTTATATGTTTTTATTGAAAAAAACATTATGTATAAAAATTCTGATTTTTTAAAAGGCGGTGATATTGATTTTAGCACATTTTATAATTCAAGCTTAATCTCAAGTAAAAGTACAAGTATGCCACAAAAAATATCAAACATTTTTAATCGTCTTTATTATATTTTTAGAGAACTTAAAACTATAGGTAAAATAAATGAGATAGATAAATCAAAAAATAAACTAACATTTATTACAAGTGAAATATTACGTAATTTTCTTATGACTAATCCCGAGAAAGAAGGTAATGGTATAAAGGATTATGAAAAAAAAACTAGTTTAAAAACTTATAATATAGATAATAGTAATTTTAAACAAAAAAATTATACTCCCTACAAAAATTATTTCTCTCGAGGCGGATATTTAAAAAATAGGACTCGAAAAAATAAAAAGAATATACGATAATATAGTGGAGAGAATTTAAATTAAATTTGCGTTTATTATATACATAATATATAATGAGTTCAAGTATAGGTTCAAATATAGGTTCACTTGAGTATGGAGCTGGGTGTACAGGTACTACAAAAGAATTACAGGACGTATATAATAAATTATATAAATTAAGCAAATTAAAGTTTGATGTTTTTTTAGAAGATATAGTTAATATAATAAAAAAATTTTCTGATACTGTATTAAAAGATTGTAGTTTGGGAACGACAAGAAAGTGGTTTAGTTTTAAAAATACTACAAAACAAAGGACAAAATGCACAGACCATCAATTATATTATAAAATAAAAAAAATTTTAATGTGGACGGATAAAAGATTTTATGCATCAACTACTGGAGTAGGTGGAAAAAAGGTGTATTTATTAATTGATAATTTATCTTCTAAGGATGGATTTATTTATGACGCTTTATACGGTACCACTAATTTAAGTACGCTTCATGAAAAATTTAAAAAACAACTCAAAGATGAGTTGGTAGAAAAGAAACATGTTATTGGTGATTTTGAGCCCTTTTTTGTTATTAGGGATGATGCAAGAATATCAAAAAAACAGGCAATAATAAATGAAAAATATAAGGGAGACCGATTAAAAATGCTTAGTATGTCAGCAGAAGATTATCAAACAGGTAGTTTCAGGTTTGCACCTATTGTTGAACTTAACGAATTAGCAAAAAAATTATCAACATGTACAAACGATAATATAAACCAAGAGTTTCAAAACATTTCAAATCTCCTTGGTAGTGGAGATGATAATAATAATAAATTTTTAACATATAAATATTTATCAGACGCTGTACATCTTACACCTTACTATAGTACATATACTAAGTTTATTGATAATTTTTTAACACACATTAAAAACATAGCAATAAATTTAGGTTACGATTTAAATCCTGAGGGTACGACTAATCCATTACAAATTGAAGAAGTAGAAGAACCAGTAAATCAAGAAGAAAATGCAAATGCAAAAGCAAAAGCAAATGCAAATGCAAAATTAAAAGCAGCAAAAGCAGCGGAAAATGCAAAAAAAAGATTAGAATCAGCAAAACCACCAACAAATGAAGGAGCAAATCAAGAAGCAAGATTACAAAAAGAAAAAGAAGCAAATCAAGAAGCAAGATTACAAAAAGAAAAAGAAGCAAGATTACAAAAAGAAAAAGAAGCAAAAGAAGAAGCAAATGCATTAAAAGCAAAAGAAAATTCAGAACAAGAAAGATTAAAAGCAGAATCAGGAAAATCAGCCGCAAACACAAATGCACAGGCTGCTAAAATTGCACAACTAGTGCTTGAACAAATATTTACAAAATTACCTCAATTACAACCTACGCCTACTGCCACTGTTTTTGACCCTACAGACGAAAAAAAATGGTATAAGATACTTTTACAAAAAATAAAGGATGTTAAAAACATGATTAATTTTGATGACAAAGATATGACAGATATAAAAAAATATTTTGAAGAAACTGGTAATGAAACTGTTGATAAATCTAGTTTGATTAAAATAGTTAATGAAATTATAGAAATCTATACAAAAGACCTTGATAAAAAACAAAATAAGATAGATATTAAAATCACCTCTCTTCCTGAAAAAGAAAATAAAGAATATGATACAAAAAAATTAAAATTTTTAATTGACAAATTAAAGGATGAATTTGAAAATATTCAACTTTTTATAGATTATAAAATTGAGGGTATTCAAAAAAATAAAACCGCAGTAACAGATGAGGATATAAAAAAATTAGAGAGATATTTCGATATAAAAACTAAACTAGTTTCTATTTTTGAATATAATAATATTATAAGAACAAGTGGAATATTATTAGGCGGTGGAAAATATACTAAAACTAAAAAAATAAAGAAAACTAAATCTAAACATAGACATTCTAATAGAACTTCTAAAACCAAAGGTGCTAAACTAACTCGCCGAAGACGCTAATAAAAGGGTCGTTATGCTCGAATCGATGACCCATGATTTTCACGTATATTTTACTGTTTATTTTATAGTCCAAAAAGGCGTTATGCTCTCTTAGCACGTAAACGACCATCGGCGTCGGCTCGCTCATGGTCGCACGAATTCCTATCTTGGAAACGCTTTTCACGGTACATTCCACCACCATTCCTTCATAAGGAAAGCACACATCAAACAAATACAATACCCTGAATTGTACTTGATTTGAATGAATAATACCGGAAGTATAGCTGACAATTTTAGCACTTCCATTGCGGATAAATCCCTCGTTTCTGCAGCGACCTTCTATCCTATCTTTGGCATATTCCAGAAAATAGGATTCCATATTATTTCCGCAATCTTCAAAAGCCACACGAATGTCTTCTGTAATCATGCTGCTAATATAAAGGTTCTCATTTACCTTTTGATTTGGACCCTCGATTTGACCCTGACCCTGGCTTTGGCTTTGACCTACAGAAAATCTCATGACCATTTTAAAGTAGTTATCAAGGAATTCGGGGGTTAAAATGGTGCGACTCAGCTTAAGACCATTCTCGGCAATTTCCTGACATTTATCCTCGTTGGACCTGCACCAGTCCAGCACATCTTGTAAATTGGATAAGTCCGAGTTTACGGGGACGTAATGTACGTTGGGTTTTAAGTATTGCTCCGCCCACGAGGTATATTCGCTCATGACTCTTAAAATAAGTGACCCCGTTGTCATGGTATAAAGCATACGATAAGCGTTTACATTGCCGTCGATATGGATGATATATTTGTATTGGCTCTGCTCGTACATTTTCAAAAACTTATCTGTGGGTATAATACCGGTGTTCAGCATTCCGAGACCAAATGTGGGGTCAAACCTGAGTGATAAGGTGTCAATGGTCTTGCCTTTCCCGCTGATACCCACGTCTAAAAAATCGGCAAACGCCGGGTCTTTCGATAAAATGGCGAGTTTCACACGCATGTTTGTCTCGGCCGTATATCCGCACCCCGTAGGTCCGCCACGAAACACCGCCTTGTCAATCGTCTTCTTCGACCACTCTGTAATAAAGTCCTCGTAGATATTTGTTTTTTTATAGACCCACTCAATCTCGTCGTAATTGGGAATAGGAATATCTGCATATCCTTTTTGACCAGACATGGATAAAATCGGCAAAAAAGAGTTGTACCTTGTCATGGGGACATTGCCGACGACCATTTGAAAGGGATGTTTCCAGTCTTTTCTAAGGATGATAGCATCGGTCAGGTTTAAAATATAGATGCCATCGGGCAATTTAAGCCGAGACAAAACATCTTGGTATTCATTTGTCTCGACCTCCTTATTGACATGCTCTTTCACGACGCATTGCATGACACGCACGGGCTTAACTCGTACAATTTTCCGCCGCTGCTCCTCCGTCAAATGCGGATTATCCTTAAGTTTTTTAAAAGCGCCTTCTAAAGCCTTGTGATAAATCTTTTGCAAAGGCGGTATGATTTTATACATATAGGGCATCTCATCTTGAATACATAACAGATAACATTGATGGGATATCTGAAAAAGATAACGCAGCGTGTTTTTAATGGAAACGTCATCTATTTTCCAGAGGGGATTTTTCATCTCCACAGGCTGCTCCAAAACAATCTCATGAATGGTCTCTTGGTAATCCTGAGGCTTCGAGGGCTTTATTTTCTTCAGTTTTTCGAGTAATACTTTTTCAGCTTCTGCATAGTTTACAAAGGTTTGTATTTTTAAATCAGCCATTTGTTATAATACGCTAATAAAAAATAATTAATCTTCCGTTAAAACCGTTACTAACCGTTAAAGGGTCAACATCTCAAACAAAGGAATCCACTCATGTGTTTGGTTAGAAGAAACGCTTGCATCTAGGGTAATGGAATCTTTTAACCAAGCTTCGTGATAGTTATGACATTTTTGAAGATATTCAAGGGGGATGGTTTCGCCTTGCCTCGACCGAACTTGTACTCGTTCAAAGGAGACTTCAGGCAACGTGCGTAAATAGACGGGGACAAAGGAAGAGAAGGAAATGAATTCGTCAAACCACATGTTATAAATTTGATTTCCTATTTCTTCTATAATTCCATCGTCGTAAAGCATTTTACAGAAGATATGCTTGTCTGTAAATAGACTTCGCTCGCTAATGATAAACTTGTACTGGGGATTTTCCAGTGCCTTTTTTAGAATCGTAAGCCTTGAAATATAAGCCATCATTTGGAATTGGAAACCGTATTTTTTCTGGTCTTTGTAATAATGCTCTAAAATATTACCTTCAGCGTCTTTAAAATTCATCCACAAGTCAACGGGTTCATCCAAGAAGCAAACATCCTCACGGTCTTTGAAATGGTCCCGAAGACTTCGTAGAAAGGTTGTTTTTCCGGTGCCAATGTTTCCTTCGATACTGATAATACGTACAGACATTTTTTTGAATGATAAACAGTATATATTTATCATTCAATTTTTTTAAGGAAAAAGTATTTTATCAACCGTAGTCCGTACACAAAACATTCGATGTAACACAATACCTGTCAAAAATACGGCAATTAGGGTAAGATAAATATTCCAATGAAATACATAGGCAAGTAGCTCGGCAAGAAGAATGGATAAAACAAGGTCAAAGATAGCGATTCCTAAAAAATGCGTATGGACTCCCTGTCCCGGAATCCCAAGTGAATCTTTATAAATACATGACATATATTATATATTAGATATACTATATATTTTTATAAAAATTACCCCGTAGACCCAAATCCGCCTTCCCCTCGCTTGGTCGAATCAAGCTCGTCCACGATGACAACCTTAAAGGGTTCAAGAGATGGCTCGCAAATCTGTACAAACCGCTGACCTTTCATTGCCACAAACGGTGTTTTTACATCAAACATGGCACACAAATTACCACGATATCCACGGTCAATGATGCCGACCGAATTGGCAAGCCGCAACTCGGTTTTTGAAATACTTGAACGTGGATAAAGATAAAAAGCGGATGGAGTCTCGCCGTCAAACATGGCTGCTTTTACCATGTAATCTTCTTTGTGTAGACCGGACATACATACGTCCGCATAAAGCGGCAAATCAAACCCCGAGTTTGCATACGGATTTGTCTCGACCTCTGCATTGTGATTTTTAGCCGCCTCTTCATACATGTCTTTTACAGATTCATGTGGCAAAAGATGAAGGGTCTTCATTTCTAATAGAGAGAAAGGTAATCTTTATATACATTTCCTGTAAAGCTTATTGGCCTTTTTCAGAGTGTTTCTATTTTTTGCAAGCCTTGCATAATAGCTCGCAGCTCTTAGGCCTCTACATGATATCTTTCCATTCTTACAAATGGGATATTTTTGGCTTCTAGGCTTTAAAAAGCATCTAGACCCATATCTCTTTTTGTAACTTGTACGATAAATCGGGGCTATCCAGCCTTTACCTTTGGAACTCATTATATAAAATTTACAAGAAAACTTTTACAAAATGATTAATATAAGTTTTTACTAATCAAAACACTGTATGGGTTACAATTAGACTCTGCAGGTGTTCTGTATTCAATAAAATTACCCATAAAGTCATACAATATCATTTTATTACCATTAGGCACGATTTTACATTCAACATTGCTCGGAGTGATACGTTCGATGGTACTTTCCTTTACCCCAACATCATTAAAACATAAATACTTTCCATTCTTTTTAATATAAGAAACATTGTCGTCGCACGGATTAACGGAATAGGAGAATCCCTCTCTTATTTGTTTGCATAAGACAAAAATTAATAAAAGAATCAAAAATAAATTCATTATATAATACAAAAATATAAATATTATATATGAGTCAATTCCAAGCCGGTATTACGGTTTCAAAGGGCGGGAATAACTTATTTACTGGAAATGAAAATGGAACATGGATAGGAACAAGCGACAAAAAACTTAACATGAGTTCTAGTAATCTTACCATAAATACTCCCATCCTTTCATTGACAGGACCCGCACAAATTCTTTATTCTGATACAAATGGTACGATAATAGGTACATCAAATAGAAATACATCGATAAACAGTGCAAATTTTATTTTATCAAGTCAAAATGCAAGTATAAATTCACCCAATGTTGATGTAATTTCGACAACTTTTAATGGAACAATTACAAACACCAATTTTTATTCAACCAATTTTAATGTAAGTTCTACAAATGTAAAGACAAATGCATTCTCAACCATTTTAAATTCCAATACACTTACCAGTAATATTTCTACCTTGGGTTTAACATCGACAGATACAACTGGTACCTTTTTAACGAATACGGTGAATGCTTCGATGCTAAGAATGAATACAATCAATACATCTTTAATTGCCATAAATACAAATATAAGCTCGGGTACACTAACTGCTTCTATACCAACCGCAACCTTTTACTCCACCACGCTAACAGAGAACGCCTCGTTCCTTTATCTAAATGGAATGAATACTTCTATTGTGGCGACTAATACAAACATTAGTTCAAATACTTTAGTGGCATCAATTCCAAACATGAGTGTCTTCGCAACCAATTTCGATAGCAATGTTTCGAATCTTCTTTTGAATACCACAAATACCTCTTTATATGCTACAAACGTAAACATAAGCACGTCAAAGTTAATTGCCTCTATTCCAAATATGAGTGTCTTCGCAACCAATTTCGATAGCAATGTTTCGAATCTTATCTTGAAGACTACGAATACATCTAT
>Ga0136644_10002380_pt1 | contig 14412 bp, 13 predicted proteins | sample C_130820_EF_Meta_FD_94780 | JGI IMG/M metagenome (GOLD analysis project Ga0136644, IMG submission 94780) | Freshwater microbial communities from Lake Croche, Canada to study carbon cycling - C_130820_EF_MetaG (v2) (version 2) | ecosystem: Environmental > Aquatic > Freshwater > Lake | place... | reverse complement strand
ATAAGAAAATCCAAGGCTAAAAAATCAAAAGTCAAAAAAATACTGGAAGGTTTGAAATAAGAAAATCCAAGGCTAAAAAATCAAAAGTCAAAAAAATACTGGAAGGTTTGAAATAAGAAAATCCAAGGCTAAAAAATCAAAAGTCAAAAATACTGGAAGGTTTGAAATAAGAAAATCCAAAGGCTAAAAAATCAAAAGTCAAGTTTCAATTCCCATTTCCAAAACTTACAATTATCATTGTATAGCCACTAACGAAACTGCAATTTTGGGCAACTAAAAATCCCAAACATGATTGTAGAACAAATCTATACCGGATGCCTAGCCCAGGGAGCTTATTATATTGAAAGCAAGGGTGAAGCCGTGGTCATTGACCCGCTGCGAGATATTGACAGTTATGTAACCAAAGCTGCCAATAATAAGGCAAAGATTAAATATGTGTTTGAAACCCATTTTCATGCAGACTTTGTTTCAGGTCATATGGATCTAGCAAAAGCTACTGGAGCCCAAATTATATATGGACCAACAGCGGTTCCAGGATTTACAGCAACCGTTGCCACAGACGGACAAATCTTTCATGTGGGAGACCTGTTTTTTGAACTCTTGCATACCCCGGGACATACCATGGAAAGTTGCTGCTATTTGATGAAAGACGCTGCTGGTAAACAATTGGGATTATTTTCCGGAGATACCTTATTTAATTATTTATCCCGCTCACGGAGCTGGTAGTGCCTGTGGCAAAAAAATGAGTGCCGAAACCGAAGTATGGCATTTGTATCAATTCTGCAATCAAGAGGTTATCATAATTTAATCAATTGCAGTAACGGATTCAAAGGTTTAAAAGAAACAGGCGCATTTCCTATCACTGAATTTGTTTGCCAGAACACCCAACTATAGGCCATTTCTACTATTTTTGTGGACTAAAGAAATCCAGAATGCTTGATTGGTTGAAACAGCCTTGGCCATGGTATGTAGCAGGCCCCTTGATAGGACTCACCGTACCTACCCTCTTATTAATTGGCAACAAACGCTTTGGCATCAGTAGTTCTCTGCGTCATATTTGTGCGGCATGCTTGCCCGCCAAGATTCCCTATTTTCAATACGATTGGAAAAAAGAGGTTTGGAATCTGTTTTTTGTATTGGGCATTTTTCTAGGTGGCGTGATTGCTATTCAATTATTGGCCAACCCCAACCCTGTTCAAGTGAGTCCAGCACTGGCGGCCGAATTAAAATCCTATGGTATTAGCAACTTTGATAGTTTAATCCCAACAGAAATCTTTAATTGGTCTACCTTATTACAACCAAAGGGTTTGATTTTGATGGTGCTGGGCGGATTTCTAGTTGGTTTTGGTACCCGATATGCTGGTGGTTGTACCTCTGGTCATGCCATTACCGGACTCAGCAATTTGCAATGGCCATCACTGGTTGCTACCATCTGTTTTATGGTTGGTGGATTTATCATGGCCAATCTTATTTTACCCTTAATCCTCTCTTTGTAATATGTCTACTCAAGTTCCAGAAAACGACGCGGAGATTCGCAAACAAGATAGTATCTGCACCAATGAAACCCAGCTCAAACACCCTTCTTGGTATAACCTCAAGTATTTGCTAGTAGGCATTTTGTTTGGGATAGTCTTTGTAAAAGCAGAGATCATCAGTTGGTTTAGAATCCAGGAAATGTTTAGGCTACAAAGCTTTCATATGTATGGGGTTATTGGATCTGCCGTGGTGGTGGGTGTGATTTCTGTTTTTCTGATCAAACAATTTAAGATCAAAACCATTTATGGCGAGCCCGTTCAATTTGACAAGACGGCTTTTAACAAGGGTCAGATATATGGAGGTTTGTTATTTGGATTTGGTTGGGCCATTACCGGTGCCTGCCCTGGCCCACTGTTTGTGCAGATTGGAACAGGTGCAACCGTTACTAATGTGACACTCTTGAGTGCCATTGCAGGCACTTGGTTCTATGGATTGGTGCGCAATATATTACCCCACTAATTTCAATATTAAACCTTCAGCGAAAAACTATTGCAAACTTTTCTTCATGACCCAGTCATGTTGTACGTCCTCGCCCAGCACAAAAATGGCTTCTGCGCATATGCTAAAACCAGCAGATTGGTAGAACTGAATGCCTTGCGGATTTAGTTTCCAAACCACCAACCAAAGCCATTGTCTACCTAATGCTTTGGCATGGGAAACACAGGCTTCCATCATGGCTTTTCCTACGCCCTTGCCATGAAAATTTTTGCGCGCATAAAATCGTGCAATTTCCATGGCAGGATCATCTCCCAAACTTTTGTGGGTACTGTCTTTGAGCTTGATATAACCCGCAAGAGTATTGCCCACATAGGCCAACAAAAACAAATTCAAAGGGTCTTTAAATTCTACTACTATTTGTTCATCAGCAAACTTGGTAGACAGGTACAGATCCATATCCTCCTTGGTATTATCCGCAGCATAAGTATCATAAAAAGTTTCCCTACTAATTTGAGCTATTAGGGCTACGTCATTTAAAGAAGCAGGAACAATTGAAATAGTATACATGCAAAAAATTGAAACGCAATATTACGCCAATTCAATCACCATTGCAGAAGCACCCCCACCACCGTTGCAAATAGCGGCTCCACCAATTTTACCTCCTTGTTGTTTCAAGACGTTGATGAGTGTGACTATAATTCTAGCTCCGCTGCAACCCAAGGGGTGACCCATGGATACCGCACCACCGTGTGCGTTTACTTTTGCAGGGTCTAGTTTCATTTGTTGGGTATTGGCAATACCAACCACAGAGAAAGCTTCATTGAGTTCAACAAAGTCAAGGTCTTTTGTTTCCAAACCCGCTTTTGCCAAGGCTTTTGGTAGGGCTAAGGATGGTGTGGTGGTAAACCATTCTGGAGCTTGTTCTGCATCCGCAAAACTGCGAATAATGGCAAGTGGTTTAATACCCATTGCCGCTGCTTTTTCTTGACTCATCAAGACAAGGGCAGCAGCACCATCGTTCATGGTAGATGCATTGGCTGCAGTAACCGTACCGTCTTTGATAAAAGCTGGTTTGAGTTCTGGAATTTTATCAAACTTTACATGATAGGGTTCTTCGTCTTTGGCAAATAAAATGGGATCGCCCTTGCGTTGAGGAATGGGAACGGGAACAATCTCTGCATCAAACCAACCATTCATAATGGCTGCTTGGCTACGAGTATAACTTTCTTTTGCAAATGTATCCTGGTCTTCACGGCTAATGCCACACTCTTTGGCACAAAGCTCTGCAGCATTGCCCATGGCATAATTATGGTACACATCGGTTAAACCGTCTTTGGCCAGGCCATCAATCATTTGCACATTCCCATATTTATTTCCCCAACGCATGTTGGGAGAATAGAAAGGAACATTGCTCATGCTCTCCATGCCACCAGCTACTACAATCTCAGCATCGCCAAGCATGATGGATTGCGCTGCTAGCGCGATGGCTTTCATACCAGAAGCACACACTTTATTAATGGTTGTTGCTATAACACTATCGGGCAGCCCCGCAAATTTAGAAGCTTGTCTGGCTGGTGCCTGACCTAGGTTGGCCTGCATCACAGATCCCATTAATACTTCCTGAACTTGAGCTGGATTGATGCCTGCGCGCTCTACTGCAGCTTTAATGGCTATACCACCCAATTGGGTTGCGCTAAAATCTTTTAATGAGCCACCAAAACTACCCAGGGGTGTACGTACGGCAGAGACTATATAAACGGTTCTTTGTTGCATGACAAGGTTTTGAGTGCCAAAGATAATCGTTCACACTAACAATCGTTAGTTACACTACAAAAAACTTCCACAAAATTAAAAATAGCACTAAGCCACTATTTCTACATCGGGTTTGGACTGATCCGTTAAAGGAACCTTTCCTCTGTCACTTCTTACTACCCTTGAATAGAGCGAAATGTTTTTGTCAAAAATAAAGCGGAAAAAGAGTTTGGTCCAAGAAGTATGGTAGTTCAGGGTATTGTAAAAAGCAGGTGCCGTTGCCCTGATCTGTGGCAATTTATTCCAAGGCACAGAAGGAAAATCATGGTGCTCATTGTGATAACCCACATTGAAAGCCATGGTGTTTAAAGGACCATAATAACTATGTGTTTCTTGGTCCCCATCTGTCAAATAATGTTCTTGAATCCAGCGTGCACCAAGCGGATGCAAACCCACTGAGAAAAAGAAAGAAGCAATTAAAAACACAATGGATTTTGGTCCCAGAAAAAAAGCCACTGCTGCTATAAAAACAATCTGCACCAACATGTTAAATGCTATCCAACCATCAAAGGGTTTGATCTCACGCAAGCGGCCCAAACGGAATAATTGAAACAAAGGATAAAACAATAACCAGATAATTTTTCCAATCACAGAATTGTCTATCAGTTTGGCTTCCCACTCATTGGGTAGATCGCCATCAAGTTCCATCACGCCTTGAAAAGAATGGTGTTTAATATGATAACGTTCAAAAGAAATGCTACTAGGAAATACCTGTGGCATATTGGCCAAAATACCAGCTAATCTATTAGCGCTATGACTTTTAAAAATGAGCTTGTGTGCACACTCATGAATCATTACAAAAAGTGCATGATCCGCAAAAGCCCCAATCAAATAAGCCAGTCCAAATACCAACCACCAACTCTGGTCATGCAACCAAAAGCAAAGAAATAGTTGCACAGAAACAATGCCAACAATGGCCAAAAAAGTATAGGGGTTCTTCCCTATCAATTTGCGCATTTCTGGCTTGGATTGAAGTATGGCTTTGGTGCGGGCGCGATGTGGCTCCGGGCTGTTGGAATGGACAAAGTCCTTAGTTTCTGACATAGTTACAAGGTAATTGAAAATCATAGATTTATCCCATTTTGTGCAAGAAATGAGACCTGAATTTTCCAGAAAATCTTACAAAAAAAGCGGCCCCAAATTGGGACCGCTGATTATTTTGATCAATTTCAAATTCATTTATTCAAAAACTTCCCTTAATTCTTCGCTTCAAGCTTCGCTACAGTCTTCGCAATAATCTTCGCTTCAGTTTTGACTTTTGACTTTTGACTTTTGACTTCTTTTATTTCACCTCTTCAAATTCTGCATCTGTAACGGTTTCACCAGCAGCTTGAGCCCCACCAGCTTGTGCACCGCCTTGAGGACCAGCTTGGGTTCCTGCACCAGCACCTGCATCGGCCTGCGCCTTGTAGATTTCTTCGCTAGCAGCAGTCCATACAGTATTCATTTCTGCAGTAGCTGCGTCAATGGCTGCCATATCCTGGTTCTTGTGTGCTTCCTTGAGTTTTTCCAAAGCCGCTTCAATAGGCGCTTTTTTGTCAGCAGGAATCTTGTCTCCAAATTCTTTGAATTGCTTCTCGGTTTGGAAGATCATACTATCAGCTGCATTCAATTTTTCAACGCGCTCACGAGCTTCTTTATCAGCAGCTTCGTTGGCTTTGGCTTCGGCTTTCATTTTCTCTACTTCTTCCTTACTCAATCCGCTACCTGCCTCAATACGGATCTTTTGTTCTTTGCCTGTACCTTTGTCTTTGGCGCTCACGTGGATCATACCATTGGCATCAATATCAAAAGTTACTTCAATTTGAGGAACACCGCGTGGAGCTGGAGGAATACCATCTAGGTTAAACATACCCAAGCTCTTGTTTTGAGTGGCCATTGGACGCTCTCCTTGCAAAACATGAATTTGAACACCCGGTTGGTTATCACTAGCCGTAGAATATACTTCTGTTTTCTTGGTTGGAATAGTAGTGTTAGAAGTAATCATAGTAGTCATAACGCCACCCATGGTTTCAATACCAAGACCCAATGGGGTAACGTCTAACAACAATACGTCTTTAATGTCTCCGCTCAAAACCGCACCTTGAATGGCAGCACCTACCGCAACTACTTCATCCGGATTAACACCCTTATTAGGTTTCTTAGCAAAGAATTTTTCAACAATCTCTTGTACTTTAGGAATACGGGTAGAACCTCCCACCAAGATTACTTCGTCAATTTGAGAAATGCTATAACCAGCATCATTCAAAGCTGCTTCACATGGCTTTAAGCAACGAGTGAACAAGTTATCAGCAAGCGCTTCAAATTTAGCACGTGATAATTTTACAACCAAGTGTTTTGGAACACCGTCAACAGCAGTAATATAGGGCAAGTTAATCTCAGTTTCTTGAGAAGAACTCAATTCAACTTTTGCTTTTTCAGAAGCTTCTTTCAAACGCTGTAAGGCCATAGGGTCCTTGCGCAGGTCAATAGCTTCTTGGTTTTTGAACTCTTCCGCCAACCAGTCCATGATTACTTTATCAAAGTCATCACCGCCTAAGTGGGTATCACCATTGGTAGATTTTACTTCAAATACACCATCACCTAATTCAAGGATGGAAATATCAAAAGTACCACCACCCAAGTCAAATACAGCAATCTTCTGATCAGCGTGTTTTTTGTCTAGACCATAAGCCAAAGCTGCTGCAGTAGGCTCGTTCACAATTCTGCGAACGTTCAAACCAGCAATCTCACCAGCTTCTTTGGTAGCTTGACGTTGGGCATCATTAAAATAAGCAGGAACGGTGATTACCGCTTCTGTTACTTCCTGACCTAAGTAGTCTTCTGCTGTTTTTTTCATCTTCTGCAAAATCATTGCAGAGATTTCTTGTGGTGTAAACAACCTATCATCAATTGCTACACGCACGGTATTGTTATCGCCTTTGGCAACTTTATAGCTCCAATGGCTTATTTCTTCAGTTACTTCATCAAACCTCCTACCCATGAAGCGCTTAACGCTACTAATGGTGTTCTGAGGGTTGGTAATGGCTTGACGCTTTGCAGGATCTCCTACTTTACGCTCACCATTTTTCAAAAATGCTACAACGGAAGGGGTAGTTCTACGTCCTTCATCGTTGGCTATTACAACAGGTTCGTTACCTTCCATAACGGATACACAACTGTTGGTTGTTCCAAGGTCAATTCCAATAATCTTTCCCATATACTTATTTTTTAATCTATGATTCCTGTATGAAATCTAAGCTTTACTGTCAATCACCATGCCATCTGGTCTAAAGTGCAAAAATGTCAGAACCTGACAGTAAATTCTACAAGGTTTAGCAGTTTTTTTAGCAAATCCGTACTTTTAGTCATGCAAAATAAGCTGATTCGCCAACTATTGACCTTTGTAATGACAGGATTCTCCCTGATAATTCAGGCACAAACGGCTCTGCCATTGGTTAAAGACATGATGATTCAACAGAATACGGTGATTCAGCCCGGCGTATATACCCTTGAAGCCGATACCTCTTTGCATAAACCCTTGATTCAAATTCAGGGCTCTAATATTAGTGTGGATTTTTCCCAAGCCATTTTAGACGGATCGCCCATGGGCACCCTACCCAATAAAATGCGTGGCTTGGCTATTTATATAGTTCCGGGTTCTAAAAATATAACACTCAAAAATCTAGTGGTCAAGGGTTATAAAATAGCCATTCTGGCCGATAGTATTCAGGGGCTCACCATTCAGGATTGCAACCTCAGTTATAATTACCGCCAACAATTGCATAGTCAATGGAACAAAGAAGACATTAGTGATTGGATGAGTTTTCACCACAATGAAAAAGACGAGTGGTTGCGCTATGGGGCCGCCATCTATCTCAAAAACTGCGATGGCGCCAAGATCCATGACAATTTGGTTACCGGTGGACAATGCGCTTTACTGATGACCAATTGCAACAAGGGGCAGGTCTATGACAATGACTTTTCCTTTAATTCAGGTCTGGGCATTGGCATGTATAGAAGTAGTTTTAACCAAGTGTATCACAACAAACTTGACTATAATGTAAGAGGCAGCAGTTATGGTTTTTATCGTCGAGGGCAGGATAGTGCTGGCATCTTGGTATTTGAGCAATCAAGTGAAAACGTATTTGCGTATAATTCAGTTACGCATGGGGGTGATGGTTTTTTTCTTTGGGCCGGTCAAACTACTATGGACTCAGCTACGGGTGGATGCAATCATAACCTTTTGTACGGAAATGACTTTTCCTTTGCTCCCACCAATGGAGCCGAATTAACTTTTAGTACCAATACGGTCTTGCACAATCGCTTTGAGGGTTGTGACCACGGCATTTGGGGTGGGTATAGTTATAGCAGTGATTTTTCAGATAATGTATTTGTAGGCAATAGAATTGGCATTGCTATTGAACACGGACAGAACAATAATATTGCTATGAATCGTTTTTTGGAAGACGGCACTGCCATTAAACTTTGGTCTAGAGAAAAACAACCTGCAGATTGGGCCTATGCCAATTTGCGCAATACCCAAAGCAAAAATTATTGGATTACCTCAAATAGATTTAGCTATAACAAATTGGTCTATGATATCATGGGCACAGACTCTTCCGCATTTGGTGGCAATAAAAAAATGCAAGTTGGAGAGATTTGGAAATGGGGTCAACGCCTTAATGAAATTGATACCAGCCGTGAAGGAGATCTACTTGATTTAGATTATCAAGAAGACAAAAGACTGGCCAGCATACCAGCTAAAACCCTTGCCGCACAGGGGTTTCCGCAAGGCATTGACCAAATTAGAATCACTCCCTGGGGGCCTTATGATTTTAAGTCTCCCCTTTTATGGCTAAGCAAGATAGACAGTTTGGGGCTCTATCATTTTGAAGTCTTAGGACCCAAGGGAGAATGGACATTAAACAAATTACAAGGCTTTGAAATCTTAACTCGCGGACCAGATAGTTTGCCTTCTCGCCTGCTGGCGCGATTAGATTCCAATACCCTCATTCCCATGATTCAATTACAGTTCAAGGGCCGGGCTACAACCGATGAATTTGGTAAAAATACAGATGCAGGAATTGTACAAAATTTTTCTTGGAAGGGATTTATGCCAAAAGAAAACTGGTTGGTTAATTGGTACCAATGGGATAGTTTAAGCCATCCAGAAAATGCGGTAGCTGCATTTGAACAGCTGTTAAAAACCAAGCCTATGATATCCACCACGGTTAAGGATTTGAACTATATCTGGTGGGGAAAAATGGGGAATCAATTACCAGCAGATAGTTTTGCAACTGTTGCTACTACTACCATGAATTTTCCAAAAGATGTTTATCAACTCAGCATCACTGCCGATGATTTGGTTCGTGTTTATTTAGATGGAAAAATGATGATTGATGCATGGTCTTCTAACTATACCCAATACGATGACGGCACTAGCCATATGGTGGAATTGGCATTAAATGGCAAACATCAATTAAAAGTGGTACACGCAGAAAAAACAGGACTAGCCACTTTGCAGTTACAGATCAGACCCAAGAGTCAGTTGCTTAATTCCCCTGTTGTGGCCGGAAAGTAAAATTTTTCTGACTCACATAAGAGAACGCCACCACAAAAAAAGTTGTCAAAATTTTACTGGGTGTGGGATACCAACCAAAGAGGTCTACAAATAATTTTAAGAACGCGTAGTTCAAAATCAAGCATCCAAACACCACGGTAAAATACTTGGCCAATTGTTTGGCTTTTCTAACCGATGTTTCTTGAAATACCACATACCTACTTAAATAAAATCCAATGGGAAAAGTGAACATAAATCCAATCAAGAAAGCGGCAATATGTGGCCCAATGGTTAAGAAGCCCACATGTACTGGTTGTTTTTCTAAGATATAATTGTAAGAAATAAAAAACAGGCTGATGTCTAAAACCGTATTAAATCCGCCACAAGCGGCATATCTAAAGGTTTGTAGAGACATGAGCTTTCTAAAGAACGGATAGAAGAAGTCTACAACACTGAGAATCAGGCTTCGTATATTTTCGTGCAGCTTTTGCATTTACCGCGGTAAAGGTAGGCCTTAATTTGTTAGCTTTGTCCTCCGAAAATGTTAAGATGAATAGTGTAGTAGCCCAAATAAAAGCAGCCACCGTATCCTCCATTAAGCAATTGTATGAGGTTTCCATTGATATAGAACAAGTCTTGGTCAATGCCACGAAACCCGAATTTGAAGGGGATTATACCGTGGTTTTATTTGCCTTTGTGAAGCAGTTAAAAAAATCACCCGATGCCCTGGGTCAGGAATTGGGAAGCGCCTTATTAGCAGCAGAACCAGCACTATTTAGTGGCTTTAATGTGATCAAAGGATTTTTAAATCTGAGTATTGCCAATGACTATTGGTTGGGCTTTTTAGAATCTGTTCAAACAAAGGAAGGATTTGGTTTACAGGCTTCTCGCAATCAAACCGTGATGGTGGAATACAGTTCTCCCAATACCAATAAGCCCCTTCACTTAGGCCATTTAAGAAATAATTTCTTGGGTTGGAGTATTGCTGAAATCTTAAAAGCAAATGGATACCATGTTGCTAAAACCTGTATTGTCAATGACCGTGGCATTCATATTTGTAAGAGCATGATTGCTTGGCAGCGTTATGGCAATGGCGCTACTCCGCAGACTGCGGGCATGAAGGGTGACCATTTTGTGGGAGACTATTACGTGAAATTTAATGACGCCTATAAAGCAGAAGTGGCGGAATTAGTAGCAGGCGGAATGGATAGTGCCTTAGCTGAAAAAGAAGCCCCCATTATGAAAGCTACCCAAGCCATGTTATTGGACTGGGAAGCAGACAATCCTGAAGTAATGGAACTTTGGCGCAATATGAATGGATGGGTGTATGAAGGGTTTGACGCCACTTACCAACGCATTGGTAGTGATTTTGACAAGACCTATTATGAATCCAATACCTATTTATTGGGTAAGGATTTGGTGGCATCTGGATTAGAGAAAAAAGTGTTTTATCAAAAAGAAGATAGTTCGGTTTGGATAGACTTAACTGCCGATGGATTGGATGAAAAACTGGTACAACGCAAAGACGGAACCTCTGTTTATATGACACAAGATATTGGTTTGGCCGTTCACAAAAACCAAGAGTTTCATGCAGACCAAAGTATTTATGTAGTAGGTGATGAACAGAATTATCATTTTAAGGTTTTAAAACTAATTTGCCAAAAACTGGGGATCCCGGCAGCCGATGGTATTTTTCATTTGAGCTATGGCATGGTGGAATTGCCCACTGGTAAAATGAAGAGCCGTGAAGGAACCGTGGTAGACGCAGATGATTTGGTTGACGCCATGATTGGCATAGCGCAACAGAAAACAGAAGAGCTTGGAAAAGTAAAAGACTTTACTTCAGAAGAATTAGTAGAACTCTACGATACCATTGGTTTGGGGGCATTAAAGTTTTTCCTACTCAGGGTTGATCCAAAAAAGAAAATGATTTTTAATCCAGAAGAGAGTATTGATTTTCACGGATTCACAGGACCTTTTATACAGTATACACATGCCAGGATCAAGAGCATTTTGCGCAAGCAAGAAAATGCTGACTGGAAAACAACTTCTCTTGTTGGAGAATTACTTCCATTAGAAATTGCCCTGGCCAAACAGCAAGAAATCTTTCCTGCTGTTTTGGAAGAAGCGGCTACTGAACACGATCCTTCTAAGATTGCCATTTATGTGTTTGAACTAGCCAAGACCTTTAATACTTTCTATAATCAATTATCTATTGGGAATGCAGAAACGGAAAAAAAGAAAATCTTGCGATTACAATTAGCCGCATTAACTGCACAAATTCTCAAAACGGGTATGTCTTTATTGGGCATTCAGGTTCCGGAAAGAATGTAATTAGACAAATTCATTTTGTAGTCAACTTTTTTCAGGACGAGACACTAGGTAATTCCTCCGTAGACTTTTGGAGGGCATTGGTCATTTTGTCATCCATTAATGCAGCTTGGGGCAAAGGTTGTTGCAACCATCCCGTCATGCCATAGAGAATATTGGGCTTGCGTAAAAGGTAACCAACAATGAATAAGATGGTAAAAGTGATGGCAAAAATGACCGTATGCCAAATACTGAAATAGAGGGTTAATTGAAAGACCACTAGTCCAAAAGCAATCAAATAGAGGGAAGCCCCACAGCAGGTAAAATAAAATAACCAATTGTAGGTATCTTTATTTTGCCCCATTCTTTCTGGTGCTAATGGCAGATTCTTTTTCCATCGAATCAACATTTTAAATTGAAAAAAAGCCAAAATCATTCCATAAACAGACCTAGTAAGGGTACCAATACCATTAGGCAAGATACTTTCAGGCTCTTTGGCAATTAAAGAATTATCCGCAATGATTCTCTGAACAATGAGCAATTTTTCGGCCGTTGGCAATAAAAAAAAAGGTAGCAAAGAGAACGGATATAATAACGCTGGAAGAAAAAGCATCCAATCCCATTTCTTAAATGCATAAGACTGTTCTAGAACAGACCTTACATAGAGATAACCAAAAGCTTGAAAACAAAAACTTGCAAAAGCTGCAACGCGCCACAAATGCGGGATATTCAAAAAGAACCTAGTTGCCATTAATTCATTGTTCAACACTAAAATACAAATGCTGACCAAAAAACCAGCCAATAATCTAGAAGAAAAAGTATCTGTTTTGTTGACAAAAAAAAGTATTCCCGAAACCAAAAAGCCAAGGAGAGTCACAAAAAAACCAGGGCAAAATACCAGTCTGCCAGTTGCTGTATAGAATGAGTTATGGTCTTAAAAGAGTGCAATTTAAGCCCAATAAATTTAATGAATAAATTTAATACGTCTTGAAATATAAATAAATTGGCAAGGATGTTTTAAGTTTCATCCAATACTCAAATTAAATCAAGAACAATGGCTAAGTTTTGTTTGAGTTTTTTTATTTGCTCTTGGCTCAGTTTGCCCAATTTTTGAATAAATCGCTTATTATCAATTGCTCTGATTTGGTCTACTAAAACATCACTGGGTTGGTCCAGTTGTTTTTTAAGGTGTATCCTTAAAATGTCTATTTGAGGTTGAACATTAGTAGTGATGGGACAAATGATAATAGAAGGATGTACCTCATTTAATAAATTGGTTTGAATCACTACTACTGGTCTTGTTTTTCCTGGTTCTGTTCCTTTGCTTGGATTCAAATTGGCTAACCAAATATCGTATTGCTCAATTTTCATCCACAAATTTTTCAAATTCGTGGAGAATGATCATAGATTCCTTACTTGAAAGTTTTGACTCTTTGTGTAGTTTGTTTTTGAGTAATTTTCTTTTGTTGAATTTGTTATAAATATCAACTGCTTCATTGATATACCTATTCCTAGCAAGCTTTAGCTCAGCCGTAATGGCTTCTGCAGCTTCAAAGGTTTCATCGTCTAGTTTTAAAGACAGGGTTTTCATACAAAGATTTTTACAAAAGTATACACTTTATGTATATACTCTTGTAAAATCCTTTTAGTCATTCGGGACCGTATTATTGCTTCACCGGTGTATTCACCACAGGCACTGGTTTGGTCCAAGAACCCGTGTCCAGCTTACGTGGTGTTGGATAAATTTCATCCAAAGAATTACCATCATAGAGACGGCCGTTTTTCACCACATATTTGATGGTATTGGTATTGTGAAGATTGGTCAATGGATTTTGATCCATGATCACTAGATCAGCTAATTTACCGGCTTCAATTGAACCTAGGTCTTTGTCCAATCCAAGGGCTGTTGCTCCAAGAATAGTTGCTGTTTTTAACACGTCTAATGGCTTCATGCCACCGCTACCAATACTCCACATTTCCCAATGATAACCCAGACCCTGTAACTGACCATGACTACCCACTCCTACTAATCCGTCCTGTTCTACCAAGCTCTTTAGACCTTGTGCGTGTTTGGGGAATACCTGGTCTTCTGGTGTAAACCAACCACCCAATGAACCAGCACGTCTTGCAGCTTTGGCGTGCAATTCTTCATAGGGTGTAAAATGATTCAATTTGGGATCATGCAAAGGACTCTCTGTAGTATAGTAAAAATTCTCTGCCCATGGTCCACCATAAGCCACAATTAGTGTTGGCGTGAGTGCTGTTTTACTAGCAGCCAAACTCTTGGTCAAATCTTTGTATAAAGGGAAGATGGGCAATGAATGTTCAATACCAGGATAGCCATCTAACATATGGGTCATATTCAATTTAAAATCCAAACCACCTTCTGTAGTAGGCATGAGTTTTTGTTCTTTGGAAGCCTGAATAATCCATTGTCTAGCCTGTCTATTACCCGTTAAATACATTTTGATGTATTGGGTTTTGTAGTACTTGCTATATTGCTCCAAGATTTTTTTGGTTTGATCCAAACTGGTTAGGTTGTATAACCAAAATCCTACACCAGGACCGGTGCTATAAATGCGTGGACCAGGAATCTGACCAGCGTCTACCATGTCTCCATAAGTGAGCACATCGGTGGTAGCCGTTTGTGGGTCACGGGTAGTGGTTACACCATAAGCCAGGTTGGCGGCATAAATCCAAATATTGTCTTTGTGCATGCCCCAGAAAGGCCACATATGTGAGTGCGTATCTACAAATCCGGGGGTAATGGTCTT
>Ga0136644_10002378_pt1 | contig 14420 bp, 11 predicted proteins | sample C_130820_EF_Meta_FD_94780 | JGI IMG/M metagenome (GOLD analysis project Ga0136644, IMG submission 94780) | Freshwater microbial communities from Lake Croche, Canada to study carbon cycling - C_130820_EF_MetaG (v2) (version 2) | ecosystem: Environmental > Aquatic > Freshwater > Lake | place... | reverse complement strand
GGTGATGAACACAATATGAAAGGTTTTAACCCAAAGATAGGAATTGCTCATATTGTTTAAGTCCGAATCTCGCCATGGCCCATGACGATGTATTTAAGAGAGGTTAGGCCGTCCAATCCCACTGGGCCTCGGGCATGTAGCTTATCGTTTGAGATACCAATTTCTGCACCCAGACCATACTCAAAACCATCAGCAAAGCGTGTGCTGGCATTGACCATCACGCTAGCGCTATCCACTTCTCGCAAGAAGCGCTCTGCCTGAGATCTGTTGTTAGTGATGATCGCATCTGTATGCTTGCTGCCATAACGCTCAATATGATTCATGGCTTCATCAATATCAGCCACGGTCTTAATCGACAGAATTGGAGCTAAATATTCAGTTTGCCAATCTTCTTCACTTGCATCAACCAAATCTTTAAAGCCATTTTCTTCAAGAGTTTTACGAGTCAAACCATCTACTCTGAGCTCCACACCCTTATCTTGATAGATTTTGCAGAGTACAGGCAATACTTGTTGTGCAACGGCCTGATTCACCAATAAAGTCTCCATCGCATTACATGGTGCATAGCGTTGTGTTTTAGCGTTGTCGCATACCTTCACGGCCATTGCGATATCTGCATCTGAATCGATATAGGTGTGACAGATACCATCCAAGTGCTTAATCATGGGAACACGTGCTTCAGCCATTAAGCGCGCGATCAAGCTTTTGCCACCCCGTGGCACGATCACATCAATATATTGAGTCATCGTAATCATTGCACCGACAGCGCTGCGATCAGTAGTGGCTACCACTTGAACGGCATCCTTTGGAAGATGGGCTGCCGCCAAACCTTCTTGAATAATTTGCGCTAACAAAGTATTTGAATCTATTGCTTCAGAGCCCCCGCGCAATATGACGGCATTGCCCGACTTTAAGCAGAGTGCAGCAGCATCAATAGTCACATTAGGACGTGACTCATAGATGATGCCAATAACTCCGAGGGGAACACGCATTTGAGCAATCTCAATACCCGATACCTGCTTTTGAAATGCAGATACTTTGCCAATCGGGTCATCCAAGGAAACAATTTGCTCAAGTCCCAAAGCCATGGTTTCAATTGTCTTTGGGATCATCGTCAGGCGATCGATAAAAGCAGCATCTTGGCCATTGGCTTTTGCACGCTCTACGTCAACTTGATTGACCTTTTGAATCTCACTCGCTTTTTCGCGAACCAGTTTAGCAATATGCAATAACGCTTGATTCTTCTGCTCAGCAGATGCACGCGCCATGGCACGCGAGGCGACGCGTGCACTCCGACCGATGCCTTGCATCATTTCTTGAATATTGACATTGACTGCTTCACTCATATTCCAAATCCTCTAAAGCTTTACCGCAATAAATTTCCAACTAAGCGCAGACCATCCCATGGATCGGCCGGCAGATCAGCAGCATGCAAGCCCTTTGACTGACGATCCAAACCTGCAGCCACTTGCATGGCTTTACGCAGTTTTAGGGGCTGCACCCTGCGTATTGCTGTTGGATATAAGCGCTCTTTGTTACCCCAAATCCGATTCACCCGCATGAGCTGTTGAACAGATTCGCCCGCATCACTTGCAGCCTTCAGTTTAGATAGTAGCCGAAGCTCTTCCGTTACGCTCCACAAAATTAGGACTAGAGGCTCACCCTCACCTTTTAAGCCATCTAACATGCGATTTAATCTTGGCAAATCACCCGCCAACATGGCTTCTGTGAGTTCAAAGACGTTATAGCGTGCTACCTTCAAGATAGAGGAACGAATTTGCTCTTCACTCAACTTGCCCTCTGGATATAACAATCCCAATTTCAAGATTTCTTGATGGGCAGCAATTAAATTGCCCTCAACTTGATCAGCAATGAACTCTAATGCTCTCTGACCATCTGGTCCGGCATCCACTTCCTGGTTTTGCTTTTGCAAACGGCTAGCAAGCCAGCGAGGCAAATGACTACGATCCAGAGTATCAATTTGTATAGCCATACCCGCTTCATCTAAAGCGCTAAACCAAGCCGAGGTCTTGGTTTTTCCATCTAGTCTTGGTAACACGATACAAATGACTGTGTCAGGGCCGTCGGGACCCACTGACTGGCCTGCAATTTGTGCGGCAAATTGTTTCAGGGCATCTGCACCGTCACGTCCAGGCTTCCCTGTAGGAATGCGCAATTCCACCCAGCGCTTATCCCCAAATAGGGACATGGTTTGACCGGCATTCATGAGCGTACTCCAATCAAAGCCACGCTCTTGCACCATTACTTCGCGATCCGTAAAGCCCAACTTCTTCGCAGCTGAACGCAATTGATCCATTGCTTCCATCATTAACAGGGGCTCATCACCGCTAAAAATGTAGAGTGGCAACATAGCTGCGCCAGAACTCAAAGTTTTGAGATGTACCTGTAAGGCATCAACCTTAACCATGTGAGCTCTTCGATAGTCCCTAGAAACTTCTTGATCGTGGACTTTTGGCAGCAGCAGCAACACGGCGCAGAATCTGCAATGCCAAGTCCTTACGCATCTGCCCTAAAAATTGAGCCTGTTGCTGATCGGCTGCTAAAACCGTACTGTTAGAGAAGTCGAGATCCCTTGTAATATAGATATCACTCTCGGGAATAATTTCCGCTCCAGACAAATCGTAGGCCCTAAATGTCACACGAGTAGTTAATCGATAAGCAGACACCTGACCGGTGGAGCTATAAGCCAAAATTTCTCGACCATTGATTTCGTTATTAACCTCCAGAATCAAATCTGCATCTTTAGGATTGATGGCAACTTTGACATCAGTCCCAGTCAAAATAGCAGTCTGCAAATCTGCGCGCAGTGGAGGCGATGGATTTCCTGTAATAGCGATTGCCTTAAAGGGCAAATCAACCATACCACGCATCCGGTACCCGCATGCGAACAAACTAGTTAAGGGCACAAGAGCAACAAACCCTAGAAATTTGCGTCGAATGTGATTTGCGCTCATATTTAGATTCTGCTTAATTGAAAAGTTAGGCAACAATATTGACAAGACGGCCTGGCACAACAATTACCTTCTTAGGAGAGCCGCCATTCAAAGCCTTTGCAGCGGGCTCGCTTTGTAATGCTAAAGCCTCGATCTGCTCTTTACTTGCATCTGCAGGTACTCGGATCTCACCCCGCAACTTGCCATTAACTTGCAGCATCAAGGTAATCTCTGTTTGTACCAAAGCAGCTTCATCCACTGAGGGCCAAGGTGCGTCAAGGATTTGGCCATAAGTCTTGGCATAAGCCATTTCTTGCCAAAGCACATGAGTTAGATGAGGAACTACTGGATAGAGCACTCGTAACAAGATGCCTAAGCACTCAAGCAAGACAGGGGCACTAATTGCAGTCTCTTGACCTAACTTGATTGGCTCAAGGACATTGAGCATCTTCATCGCTGCGGAAACCACAGTGTTGTATTGACGACGTTGATAGTCAAAGTTCGCCTGCTTCAAGATTGTATGCACCTCACGACGCAATTCTTTTTCAGCATCATTTAAGTTATTTGGCAAAGAATCCTGTGCTTCACGAATCGCATTCGCTTGGCTGCTGGAGTACGTCCATACGCGGCGCAAGAAGCGAGATGCACCCTCTACACCGGCTCCAGACCACTCTAGTTGCTGCTCTGGTGGGGCAGCAAACATCACAAATAAACGAGCAGTATCAGCACCATACTCATCAATCAGCGCCTGAGGATCAACCCCGTTATTTTTACTCTTCGACATTTTCTCAACACCCCCCACAATGACTGGAGCATTGGATGCATCGCCTTTTAGCCTTGCACTGATTGGCCGACCTTTATCGTCAAGATTGAGCTCTACATCTAATGGGTTAAGCCAAGTTTTCTTACCAGAGGCATCCTCTGAGTAATAGGTTTCATTGAGAACCATTCCTTGGGTTAACAAGTTCTGGAAGGGTTCGTCAAAAGTAATCAAATTGAGATCGCGCATAACCTTAGTCCAGAAGCGGGCATAGAGCAGGTGCAAAATTGCGTGCTCAATTCCACCAATGTATTGATCCATTGGCATCCAGTACTCGTTGCGTGCATCGACCATCGTTTTAGCATCAGGGCCGGTATAGCGCATGAAATACCAAGAGGAGTCGACAAAGGTGTCCATCGTGTCAGTCTCACGCCGTGCAGGCTTGCCACACTTTGGGCACTTCACATTCAAGAAGTCTGCGCGTTTATTTAATGGGTTGCCGCTTCCATCTGGCACACAATCTTCAGGAAGTACTACCGGTAAGTCAGACTCCGGAACCGGCACAGCACCACAGCCTGGATGAGCTTCATCACCGCAATGAATGATCGGGATGGGTGTGCCCCAATAACGCTGACGAGAAATACCCCAGTCACGCAGGCGATAGGTAGTCTTGATCTCACCGATACCCATCTTTTCTAAATCTTTAGCTACTGCACTGACCGCCTCTTCGTGCGAGAGGCCGTCGTACTGTTTGCTATTAAAGCAAACAACGTCTTCTTTTTGCGCATACCAATCTTCCCAGTGGGTGGAATTAAAGATTGGGGATTCGCCTTTGAGGGCAATGACTTGCTTGATGGGTAAATCATATTTAAGAGCAAAAGCAAAATCACGCTCATCATGGGCAGGCACACCCATCACAGCCCCATCACCATAGGACATTAGTACGTAATTACCGACCCAAACTGGTACAGGCTCATTCATGAGGGGATGGGTAACGTAAAGCCCAGTAAACATACCCTCTTTTTCTTGGGTCGCTAAGTCAGCCTCAATCACACTACCCGTTTTACATTTCTCAATAAAACTTGCTAAGGCAGGATTATTAACAGCCGCTTTGGTTGCCAAAGGATGCTCCGCAGCGACCGCACAAAAGGTAACCCCCATGATGGTGTCAGCACGGGTTGTGAAAACATATAAAAGACCATCTTGAATAAAGTTGCCATGATCATCAGCAATCTCATGCTTAAAAGCAAAGCGCACGCCACGACTTTTGCCAATCCAATTCTGCTGCATGGTCTTCACGCGCTCAGGCCAACCTAAGTCATCTAGACCTGAGAGCAATTGTTCAGCATATGCAGTGATATTGAAGTAATAACCAGGAATTTCTCGCTTCTCGACCAATGCTCCAGAGCGCCAGCCACGTCCATCAATCACCTGCTCATTTGCCAGAACTGTTTGATCAATTGGATCCCAATTCACTACTTGGGTTTTACGATAAGCAATTCCCTTTTCCAACATTTTCAAAAAAAGCCATTGGTTCCAACGGTAATAGTCCGGATTACAAGTAGCAAGCTCGCGAGACCAATCAATCGCCAGACCCATCGCCGCCATTTGCTTTTTCATATAAGCAATGTTGTCGTAAGTCCATTTTGCAGGAGGAACTTTATTTTGGATCGCTGCATTCTCAGCAGGCATCCCAAAAGCATCCCAGCCCATTGGCATTAAAACGTTATATCCCTGCATACGCAGTTGGCGAGACATTACATCGTTGATGGTGTAATTGCGAACATGACCCATATGCAACTTACCAGAAGGGTAAGGCAACATTGAACAGGCGTAATACTTTGCTTTTTTCTTGCAAGCTGCATCTACAGCATTTTCTGACACTCGGTAGACTTGCGCGCTTTCCCAATCAGCTTGCGCTGCCGCTTCAATACTGCGGTAGTCGTAATCCTTACTCATTCAAGACAACTCTTTTCTTCTAATTTTAATGATGAAGGGAGCGGTTTATTTCCGCAAACCTAGTACATCCTGCATGTCATACAAACCAGAGGACTGAGTCTGCAAAAAGCGTGCTGCGCGTAAGGATCCCTGCGCATAAGACTGGCGACTCGAAGATTTATGACTAATTTCAATCCGCTCTCCATCACCAGCAAAAAGAACGGTATGGTCGCCAACAATATCGCCACCTCGAATAGTGGCAAATCCAATTGAACCTTCTTTGCGCTCTCCCGTGTGGCCCTCACGTGCATACACGGCGACATCATTCAACTTCTCACCCAACGCATCCGCAATGACCTCGCCCATCTTCAAAGCAGTGCCTGAAGGTGCATCTACCTTATGACGATGATGCGCTTCAATAATTTCAATGTCATAGCCCTGATTGAGCATTTTGGCTGCAATTTCTAGCAACTTAAATGTGGCATTCACACCTACACTCATGTTCGGTGCAAACACAATTGCTAATTGGGTAGAGGCTTTTTTTAAATTGGTGATCTGCTCAGCACTAAGACCGGTGGTACCGATAATCATCTTGGTGCCTGTTTTCTCGGCAACCGCAAGGTGCGCCATCGTGCCTTCAGGCCTGGTGAAGTCAATCAGAAATTCTGCATTGGCTAGAACTTGTGCAACATCAGCAGAAATCATTACTCCGGTTTTTTTACCCAAGAATGCGCCTGCATCTTCACCCAGCTGTGAACATGCAGCATGTTCGAGAGCACCAACTAACTGGGCATCAGAACTATTGAGGACAGCCTCAATCAACATCCTGCCCATTCGACCAGTCGCTCCTGCAATTGCAATCTTCATCATAAGTATTGGCTTCTAATTGAACGTGTTATTGCTTTACTTCAGTTGGCTGTGGAACATTCATCGCACCAGGACCCAATGTCTCAGATGCTGGGGCTACCTGCCCATCTGCTGGCTTATTTGATGAACCGAAGAAGTCCCAAAATGAGCTTTTAGCCTCTGCAGGAATAGGTGGCACTGCCGCACCCTTTGGTAAGTTATCTGTTGGGCTTGGTACTAGCAATTCAGGTGATTGCAGAGGTGGTGTCACCGGAGGTTTATTGGATCCCGTAACAACATCCCAAAATGAGCGTTTGGTTTTTGCATAGTTGTCGATCTCAGCCACCATCTCAATATCAGTTGGTAAAGCATCTCCCTGAAACTTCACCACCTTATCACCATCGAAGAAGACGGTTACACGGCGATCTTTGCCAATGGGTCGCCCATCACGCTTAAATTCAAATATGTAATCCCAGCGATTCGCGTGAAAATAACTTGCTAATAAAGGTGTTCCTAAAATTTGGCGAACTTGCTCGCGACTCATACCCAATTGCAGCTTTGCATATTGCTCACTAGAAATAAAATTACCTTGAACGGTATCAGGAACATAGGGTTGGAAGAGTTTATTCATCCAAGCTCGCTGCGTTTCATCAACAGCCGAGGTACACCCACCAACTCCCAACAATCCGATTAAGGCAAGAGCTGCAAATCCGAAGCGAATAGATCCAGACCCCCCCTTGAATGCAGGGTTCAAAAAACGACTAAAAAGTTCAAAGCAATTTTGCATGGCTGGCCGTATCATTAAGACATTGATTTTAGCTCCCAAAGCCATGAATACGACCCAAAACCCTACTCCAGCAAATTTGCGTGACATTGGCCTTAAGGCCACCGGCCCTCGCATGAAAATTCTGGATTTTTTTCATCAAAATGGTGGCACCCACTTTAGTGCCGAGGATGTCTTTATGGCCCTCGCCAAAGAAGATCAAGAAATTGGTTTGGCAACGGTCTATCGGGTGCTCACCCAGTTTGAGCAAGCCGGACTCCTCTTGCGTAGTCATTTTGAGTCTAGCAAAGGCGATAGTCGCGCTATCTATGAATTAAATGAAGGTCACCATCACGACCATTTGGTATGCCTGGATTGCGGGCATGTCGAGGAATTTGTTGATGAGGCGATTGAAAAAAGGCAACGCGATATTGCTAAAAACCTTGGATTTAAGCTTCAAGAGCACTCTTTAGCCATGTACGGCCATTGTCAGAAGAAAAACTGTCGCAATAAGCAAAAATAAGCACTTTTCTGAGCTAAGCTCTCACCTCAGAATTAAAAAAGACCTCAAATTGAGGTCTTTTTTATTGATTTTCCTTAAAAAGCAGGTTTTTAACGACTTTTGGCTACAGAAGGCTGCTTTTAATCACTTTACAGCCATCAATGCCTCTGCTGCATTGAGCATTTGCACTGAATAACCCCACTCATTGTCGTACCAGGACAATACTTTGACCAATTTGCCATCGGCAGAAACGCGGGTCTGAGAAGCATCGTAAATACTTGGGCGGGGATCGTGGTTAAAGTCGATTGATACCAGAGGCAAGGTGTTAAAGCCCAAAATACCTTTGAGTTCACCCTCACTTGCTATCTTCAGAATGGCGTTGACCTCATCCACACTAGTAGGACGACTTGCTGCAAAGGTTAAATCCACCACAGAAACGTTAATTACTGGCACCCGCATCGCAAAACCATCAAAGCGCCCTGCCAAAGCGGGCAACACCAAGCCGACTGCTTTTGCAGCACCAGTCTTGGTTGGAATCATGCTTGTTACTGCCGAGCGGGCACGACGCATATCCTTGTGATACACATCCGTTAACACCTGATCATTTGTAAACGCGTGAATGGTCGTCATCAAGCCAGACTCAATGCCAATTTTTTCCAACAGGGGCTTTACCAATGGCGCCAAACAGTTTGTGGTGCAACTCGCATTAGACACAACGACATCACTTGGCTTTAATACATTTTGATTAACGCCATACACAATGGTTGCATCTACATCTTTTTCACCAGGCGCAGAAATCAATACTTTCTTAGCGCCCTGCTGAATGTGAATCATCGCCTTCTCTTTAGAAGTAAATTTACCAGTGCACTCTAAAACGAGATCTACACCCAATGCACCCCAAGGCGTTTCCGCTGGATTACGGGTACAAAACATCTTGATACGATCACCATTGACCACCATACAATCACCATCTACGCTCACTTCCGCTGGAAAGCGGCCATGTGCTGAGTCGTATTGAGTGAGGTGCGCATTGATAGCGATATCACCCATGGCATTAATCGCTACGATTTTGATATCACGACGTGGCTTACCACTTACCTGGTCTTCATATAAAGCACGCAGTACCATGCGCCCAATACGTCCATAACCATTAATTGCGACACGAATTGTCATTGTGTTCCCCTTGCTAATATTAAATTTGTTACGCTGGCTTCTTTGCGATGCATTGCTCAACAGTCTTCGCAATTTGATCAACCGTTAAACCAAAGTATTCATACAACTGGCCTGCAGGTGCAGACTCGCCAAAAGTATCTACGCCGTGTACTGCGGCACACCCATACTTCCACCAGAAATCACTCACGCCCGCCTCAACAGCAATGCGGGGGATATTGGCTGGAAGGACTTTTGCTTTATATGCCGAATCTTGCTGATCAAAAACAGTGGTTGATGGGATTGAAACCACTCGAATACCAATCTTTCCCGCACTTTCTTTTTCCAGACGGTCTGCTGTTTGTAAAGCGAGAGCAATTTCAGAACCGGTAGCAATGATGACTGCATCAATTCTGCCTGATTGAGGATCACGCAAGACATAGCCGCCGCGAGCAATATCTTTGATCTGCTGGCTACTACGAGAAACAAATGGGCAGTTTTGACGACTAAAGATCAAAGCGCTCGGGCCATTATTACGCTCAACTGCTGAGCCCCAAGCTACGGCGCTCTCAGTTGTATCGCAAGGACGCCAAACCATGAGATTTGGAATCAGACGCAAGCTGGCTACATGCTCCACCGATTGATGGGTGGGACCATCTTCACCCAGACCAATAGAGTCATGCGTGAAGACAAAAATACTGCGGAGCTTCATCAACGCAGCCATACGAATCGCGTTGCGGCTGTAATCAGAGAAGGTTAAGAAAGTGCCGCCGAATGGAATATAACCACCATGCAAGGCAATGCCGTTCATGATGGCGCTCATACCAAATTCGCGCACACCATAATTAATGTGGTTACCCCACTGATCACCACGCACTGGCTTACATACTGACCAGTTGGTTAAGTTAGAGCCTGTTAAATCGGCCGATCCACCCATAAATTCTGGCAATGCTGGCGCCAAGGCTTCAATGGCATTTTGACTCGCCTTACGAGTAGCAATAGTTTCCGCTTTCGACTGGCAAGTTTTTAAATAAGCATTTAGGGTTGCAGTGAAATCTTTTGACAAATCACCTTGCATACGACGCTGCAATTCAGAAGCAAGCTCAGGAAATTTATTTTTGTATTTCTGAAATTCTTTATTCCACTCATGCTCAGCAGCTTGACCACGCTTTTTAAAATCCCATGCAGCATAAATATCTTTGGGGATTTCAAAGGGTGCATATGGCCAATTGAGTGCTACCCGAGTAGCGGCAATTTCAGCGGCGCCTAATGGTGAACCATGGACTTTATCGCTGCCAGCCATATTGGGCGAGCCTTGGCCAATAGCAGTTTTACAGCAGATTAGAGTCGGCTTATCACTTTTCTTAGCCTTGGCAATAGCAGCAGATACAGCCTCGGCATCGTGACCATCTACGGCGCGTATCACGTTCCAGCCATAAGCTTCAAAACGCTTCGGCGTATCTTCGTTAAACCAAGAAACTACCTTGCCATCAATCGAGATTCCGTTGTCATCCCAAAGTGCGATTAACTTATTGAGTTTTAGTGTGCCAGCTAATGAACACACTTCATGGCTAATGCCTTCCATCAAACAACCATCACCTAAAAAGACATAGGTGTAGTGATCAATGATGTTATGACCGGGACGATTAAATTCTTCTGCGAGTAATTTCTCAGCAAGTGCCATACCCACTGCATTAGAAATTCCCTGACCAAGTGGACCAGTAGTGGTTTCAACACCAGGCGTAACTCCATACTCAGGATGACCTGGAGTTTTGCTATGCAATTGACGGAAATTTTTTAATTCCTCAATCGGCAAATCGTAGCCAGAAAGATGCAAGAGTGAATACAACAACATTGAACCGTGACCGTTTGATAAAACAAAGCGATCACGATCAATCCAATGCGGATCGGTTGGGTTGTGTTTCAAATGCTCATTCCAAAGTCCCACTGCGATATCAGCCATACCCATCGGCATACCAGGATGACCCGAATTTGCCTGCTGAACTGCATCCATGGATAAAGCACGTATCGCATTGGCCATGCGTATTTGAAGGTTTGACATCGTAAAAGTGGTCTCTGGAAAATTAATTGGCTATATTTCAGTAATGCCTCAATTTTATCTTCCCGGACCATGGGAATCCCAAAAGCCCACCCCCCTCACTCCCGAGGTAGCTCACCATTTGCGGGTACGCCGTATCCAAGTTGAGGAATCCTTCCCAGTATTTGATGGCAAAGGCCAAGTGGCTAAGGCTGAATTACTCTCTATCAGTGGCAAGACCGGCCAGGTTCAGCTAAGCGAGATCTGCTCAGATACCCATCGTGAGACACCTTATGCCATCACTTTGGCTCAAGGGCTTGCTGGTGGCGACAAAATGGATTGGATCGTGGAGAAAGCCGTAGAAACTGGCGCCCAAGTAATTACCCCCTTGCAGTGTGAGAGGTCGATCTTAAAACTGACTCGCACTAGCGATCTGGAACGTGCGCAAAAGCGCCAAATCCATTGGATGGGAATTATTCAAGCTGCGTGTGAGCAATGTGATCGGACTGTTTTTGCTACCCTAGAACCAATCCAAACTTTTGAAGCCTATTTAAAGGCAGAACCAAAGTCTGCCCTAAAACTATTACTCAGTCCAGATGCTACCAAGAGCATGTACTCCGTATTAATGGATGAAGATCCTCAAGATATTATTTTGATGATTGGCCCAGAAGGTGGTCACTCGCCAGAAGAAGAGGCACAGGCACAGGCAGCTGGCTATCAAATCGTTTCACTGGGAGAGCGCGTGCTGAGAACCGAAACTGCTGGCATCGTTGCTATCACAACAGTACATAGCATTTGGAATCCTGAAATGCAAAATCGCCTCAAGTAGAGGCGATTTCAGGGCTCAGAGCCAATGAATTAAGGCTTAAGCGAAAGAGTAGAAGACGCGATAAGGCGTGCGGCGTTCAGCCCAATAATCAACAGCATCACGGAAAACATCTAGCAAAGTTTCACGTGCTTCCTTGTCGAATTTTTGAGTGCAAGGCAAGCCTTCCAACACAACAACAAATCCTGGCTGTGGGCCTGCTTTATCTGTCATGGTGGTCAGAGCATCTAGCAATGGATCAAAATTCTTTGCTTGTTGCTTAGTAAAGGAATAAGCAATTGCAATTGCTTCCAGCACTTCACCTTTAGTCATTGCATTTGCGCAATTGGCATAAATAAAATGTTGGCCGAGTTCCGTAGCAGCTTCTTGCAAGTCTGGTGTACGAAACGCACGAATCGATTGAACAATATTAGTACGGACGCTACGTAACATGGCGGGAGGTCCTGCGTCGCGAACGGCCAAAGCGGCACGCCAAGAGGCAGTCACTTTTTTTCCTGAGACCTGATTCGCGGCATAGCTTTGTAAACGAGATAAACCACCTTGGGCATATACATTGGCAGCGGATGATTCGGTTTCGAGTCGATCATTACTATCCCAACTTTCAGCGCGGCTGTGTTCTTCGAAGCTGGCTGTATTGCTGATTTCTGAGCGATTATTCATGATAGGTGTTAGGTTACCCGTAACAGCCCATCAAATCAAGCCCATATACAGCACTTTTTATATAAGTTATTGATTTATATAGATTAAATATATGTAAGTTATCACTAACTTACATATATTTCAAGAGCCTAGTTGATGCCTCTAGCGTTGCTGGCAGCCTCGACAACTGCCAAAGTTGTCACATTGACGATCCTGCGAACGGTAGCTGCTGGAGTCAAAATGTGAATAGGTTTAGCAACGCCCAATAACAATGGTCCGATTGCAATTCCGTTACCCGCTGCAGTCTTCAACAAGTTATAAGAAATATTGGCTGCATCAATGTTTGGCATTACCAACAAGTTGGCATCACCCTTCAACGTTGAAGAAGTTACCGCACCTTCGCGAATACTTGCATCCAAGGCACTATCGCCATGCATTTCGCCATCCACTTCTAATGCTGGATCGGCTTGCTGAATTAATGCCAATACTTCGCGCATTTTGACTGCTGAAGGAGCATTACTGGAGCCGAAATTGGAGTGAGAAAGCAGTGCAACTTTTGGCACCAAGCCCAGTTTGCGCATTTCACTGGCCGCCATTAATGTGAGCTCTGCTAATTGTTCTGCGGTTGGATCAATATTGATGTGTGTATCTACCAGGAAGACCTGACGTCCTGGAAGAATTAATCCAGACATTGCACCATACACTTTTGCACCTGGCTCGTGACCCACTACTTCATCCACGTATTTCAAATGCGTTGCTGAGTTGCCTACCGTTCCGCAAATCATGCCATCAGCCATACCCTTGCTGATCATGATGGAGCCGATCAAACTATTACGACGACGCATTTCTAACTTAGCAAAAGACTGCGTCACACCCTTGCGCTCCGTCAGACCTAAATAGGTTTGCCAGAAATCACGGAAACGTGGGTCATTTTCTGGATTAACCAGCTCAAAGTCCTCTCCCATCTTCATGCGTAAACCAAACTTTTCAATGCGGTGCTCAATTACTGCTGGGCGACCAATCAGGATTGGAGTAGCCAAGTTTTCATCAATGATGATTTGAACAGCACGCAATACCCGCTCATCTTCACCTTCAGCAAACACGATGCGTTTTTGATTGGCTGGTACACGCTTTGCAATACTGAAGAGCGGCTTCATCAAAGTACCAGAGTGGTACACAAACTGTTGTAACTGATTGCGATAGGCATCGAAATCTTTGATTGGGCGCGAAGCAACGCCATCGTCCATCGCCGCTTTAGCAACTGCTGGTGCAATCACGGTGATTAAACGGGGATCAAATGGTTTTGGAATTAAGTATTCGGGGCCAAAGGACAGATTTTCAATGCCATACACCGATGCTACAACTTCGCTCTGCTCAGCCTGTGCTAACTCTGCAACCGCTTTCACAGCAGCTACTTCCATACCGCGGGTAATGGTGGTTGCACCGACATCTAACGCACCGCGGAAAATAAATGGGAAACACAAAACGTTATTGACTTGATTTGGATAGTCGGTGCGTCCAGTAGCCATCACTGCATCTGGGCGCACTGCCTTCACTTCTTCCGGCAAAATTTCTGGAGTTGGATTTGCCAGCGCATAGATCAATGGCTTATCAGCCATCTTCTTAACCATATCTTGCTTTAAGACACCGCCTGCAGAAAGGCCCAAGAAAATATCCGCTCCAGCAATGACTTCATCCAAAGTACGCAAATTGGTTTCTTGACAGAACGGCTCTTTCTCCGGATCCATCAATTCTTTACGGCCCTTGTATGCAACGCCTGCTAAATCGGTGACCCAAATATTCTTACGAGGAATGCCTAGATCAACCAATAGATCTAAACAGGCTAGCGCTGCAGCGCCAGCACCCGAGGTAACCAGCTTTACATTACTAACATCCTTGCCGACAACCTTTAAACCATTGAGGATCGCTGCTGCAACAACAATGGCAGTGCCGTGCTGATCATCATGAAAGACCGGGATCTTCATGCGAGCTTGTAACTTGCGCT
>Ga0136644_10002375_pt1 | contig 14431 bp, 19 predicted proteins | sample C_130820_EF_Meta_FD_94780 | JGI IMG/M metagenome (GOLD analysis project Ga0136644, IMG submission 94780) | Freshwater microbial communities from Lake Croche, Canada to study carbon cycling - C_130820_EF_MetaG (v2) (version 2) | ecosystem: Environmental > Aquatic > Freshwater > Lake | place... | reverse complement strand
TTATATTTTTTATTATTTTATTAATCATAAATAATTATTTTATAGAAAATTATAATAATATAACAAACTTAAATTCTATAAATTATTATGTAATTACATTATTTAATGAAAATAGAATAAATAATATATTAAATCAAGAAAAATTATATAATATTAATATTAATAAATTTAATGCTATTGCTGGTAAAAATATTAATCAAGATAAACTAATTAATAATAAAATATTAGATCCTGTTTTTAAATATGATAGTTTAAAAAGATCAAATGAAATTGCTTGTTATCTAAGTCATCTGAATTTACTTAAACATATTCGTGAACTAAATAATTATAATAACTCTAAGTATAGTATTATCTTAGAAGATGATTTTAATATTACTAATAGTGATTTTATACAGCTAATTAATAATGCTATTATTCAATCTAATAATACTTTTGATATTATATTTTTAGGTTGGACAAATGATAATAATGATTCTAATAATTCTAATAATTCTAATATTCATTCAGAAAATCTATTTAAAATTAATTCAAATAATAATTTATATGGATCACATGCTTATTTAGTTAATAATAATTCAATTGATAAAATTATTAATCTTATTTCGTATATTGATAAACCTATTGATTCTAAATATAAAGAACATTCTTTAAATAATAATTTACAAATATATTGGTTAAATCCAACAGCTTTCAATGTAAATTATTCTTTACCTAGTACTATTGTAATTTAGAGATTTAGGTATTTTAATTAAATTTAATTTTTAAAAATTATTTTAATATTTTTATTGTAATTATTTAATAATACAATAACTTTTTTATTTTCTAATCTTTCTTCCATCAATAGTGCCCATTTTTTACCTAGTTCTTTGCATTCATTTACTTCTGGAAAATTAGTTATATTATCTAATTTATATAAATAAATAGTTTTTTGGGGTATAATATTCATAATTATATCTTTTTCAAAATCATCTATTTTTGTATAATTATCTAATTTAATAATTTCTGTTAATTCGAATCTAATTGTTTTATATTCTAAATGAAAATATATTATTATTGAAAAATTATTGTATTTTTCATTATTACACATCTTTTTGCACCATTCTTTTGCTAATTTCTTCGCATCATCTGGCGTTGTTGGCAAATTACTCCAATTATTTAATTTATAAGTTATAACACCTTCAATTGGTTTTATCTTAAAGTAAAATGATTCTAGTAAATTATTGTTATTATCAAAATTATTTTGATATATAAAATATTTTTTTTTATTAAATGCTTTTATAGAAATATTTTCATTATCAAGTGATTCCATTTTTTATATTCTATATTTAATTATTTTTTAAAAAATATTTTTAATATAAACTTTATTTTAGAAAATATTTTCCTTTTAATTTTGTACATAACCAATATATTGCATAAATAAATGCTATAATACAAAAAATATACATAATAAAAATCATTTATATTTATTTTTTTATAAATAATCTTATATATAATCTTTAAAAAATGTTAGATCAAACTATTAAAAAAATTATAATTAATAAAAAATTAAATAAATTTGAAAAATTATCAAATATATTAAAATATTTATTTGTTGATCTTTCTAAAATAAATCCAAAAAAATATTATATATTAGGATCATTTGCTATTAGAGAATATAGAACTATTAGTGATTTGGATATTAATTTAGATTATAATGAATTTTTCAAATTAAGTGCTCTAGTTAAATTAAATTTAGGTCATATTGAATTTTATAATAATCAAATAAGATGGTTTTTTGATTTAACTAAAGAATATAACGAACTAACTAAATCTAATGAAAATGATTTTTCAATAGAAGCTTTTCAAAAATTAGATACAATTGGATTTCCTAATAATAATTTTTCACTTAAATATTTAACTAAAAATAAAGGTTTAGATACTGATAATAATAATCATCAGTTTTTTAGCCTTAAAACATTATTAAAGTGGAAAAAAACTATGAATAGACCTAAAGATCAAGATGATATAAAATTAATTGAAAAATTATTAAAAAAAAATAATTTTTAATAGATGTTTCAATAATTATTTTTGTAATTTTAACCACGGTTTATCTAAATCTAGCATTAATTTAGCATAATTAGTTTTTTTTTTCTCAATATCACTATAATCTTCTTTTTGTATAACAGTCAATGGTGTTATTAAATACCAATTATCTTTTCCTTGTAATGAGAACCAATATTTATCAATTGCATAAAAAAATTTATTATGTGGTTCAAATAATAATTTCTGTATACCTTCTTTATAATTTTGAATTAATTTATCATAATAATGATTTCTTACTAAATAACCTGTAGTAGTTTGACATTGTGAAATCTTTATACAATAATCATCTATTTTTTTATATGGTGGAATATTATTTCCAGAAATTAATACTACATCAAAATCTTTTTGCTTGGATAAAAATAAATTAAATTGGTTTTTAAATAATTCTGGATCTATAAAATAAATATCATCTTCTACTATTAATATGTGATCTAAATTATTTTCTTTAGCATATTGAATTAATTTAAGATGACTCATACTGCATCCGATAGCACCATTTGCCATTTGTATAGCTTTAAATCTTTCAACATTAATATTTATTTGTTTCATATGTTCTTCAATATATATTTTTCGATCTGGTCTAGAATCTAAATTTATATAAAAAGCATGTTTAATATCTGAAATAGAATTTAACATAATAATTAATAATTATAATAATATAAATTATTATAATTTTATTAAATTATAATAATTTTATAAAAATTGATTTTAAAATTTAAAATAATAATGTTATTGTATGTTATAATAAATGTTATTTTATAAAATAATTATATTATTTATTTTATTATTTAGTATATCATTCAATAGTTATTTTGCTTTTCAAATAAATAAAAATTTTATAAGTTTAAAAAATATTGTAAATTCGAATGCTGTATTATCAACAGTTATAAGTCAAGTAAATAATGAAGTCATAAATGAAAATTTAATTATGAATGAAATAAATAATAATAAACATAATTATAATCTCGATTTATTATATTCATTAGCATTCATATACTCGTTATATTTACAATATAAATATTTTAGTTATATTGATAATAAATGGAAAGATATTAAGGCATATTCTATTATTAAAAATAAACTAAATATATTTTTATTAATAATGATTTCAGTATTTACACGAAATGTTCAAAATGCAATATAATTTTTTTAATATTTAATATTTAATATTTAATATTTTTAAAAATATATTATTATTAATATTAATATAATATGTTTAAATTTTTATTTATTTTATTCACACTAATTAATACTAGTTTTTCTTTAATAAATCCATCCAATAGCATTCATAATAATTTAATAAAAAAAAAATCATTTATTGTAAATAATGTACCTAATTATAATTTACAAGAAGAAAATTACAATAATTTAATTCAAGATATATTAAGCAATAAGGTTGAAAATTTATATATTGATAAAAATTATAAAGAAATTATTTCATATAATTCTGGTGAATATTTTCATACAACAATTGATCCAATAATTGTTCCAAATTTAATTCAAAAGGCTTCAGATCTTAATATACCATTTGAATTTCGTAATATTAATTTTAATGCTTTTACTTTTTTTAAAGATATGTTTGTTGATTTTTTAAATTTTGGTTCATATGCTATTGTTGGAATATTTATATTTTCTGCTTTACAAAGTTTGTATCAATTTAATAATATTAAACAATCTGGTAATCCACAAAATAGGAATATTTTACAAAATCTTATGCCATTCAAAAATAATAATGAGAAATTGTTTAAACCTAATGTTTCTTTAGAAAGCTGGGCTGGTTCTCCAGAAGTTATTGAAGAATGTAGGGAAGTTATTTCTTATATTGAAAATAAAGATTTATTTAAACAAATTGGTGCTGATATGCCTAAAGGTATTTTATTTGAAGGTCCTCCAGGTACTGGTAAAACCTTATTAGCTAAAGCCATTGCAACTGCTTCTAATTCTACTTTTATATCTATATCTGGATCTGAATTTGTAGAATTATTTGTTGGAATGGGTGCATCAAAAGTAAGGGATTTATTTAATACTGCACGACAAAACAAACCATCGATTATTTTTATAGATGAAATCGATGCAGTGGGTAGACAAAGAGGTGCTGGTATTAATATGGCAAATGATGAACGAGAACAGACATTAAATCAATTATTATATGAAATGGATGGTTTTAATAATAATACAGATTTAATTATATTAGGAGCGACTAATAGAAAAGATGTATTAGACCAAGCATTACTCAGACCTGGTAGATTTGATAGAGTTATTAGAATTCCTTTACCTGATGTCGAATCTCGTGAAAAAATTTTAGATTATTATTTAAAAAATAAATATTCTAATAATAAATTATATGATATTAAAATGATTGCTGAAATGACAGAAGGATTTTCTGGTGCTCAGCTAAAAAATTTATTAAATGAAGCTGCTATTCTTTCTGCCAAAAATAATAATAGTTTTATAAGTGAAAATTATTTATTAGAGGCTTATGAAAAATCTATTGTTGGTTTAATTAAAAAAAATATTACTGTTCCAGAAATTACTCAAATTCGTGTTGCCGTTCACGAAGCAGGTCATTCTTTATTAGCAATTATTTTTTCTGAATATTTTGATTTTAAAAAAGCTTCAATTAAACCTACTTATAATGGTGCTGGTGGATATACTCTCTTTTCTGAAAAAAAAGATATAGTTAATTCTGGCTTGTATACTAAAGATATACTTAAAAAAAGATTAATTGTTACTTTAGGTGGAAAAGCTGCTGAATTTTTATTTTATGGTAATGAATTTGTATCTTTGGGTGCTAATGAAGATTTAAGTCAAGCTAATAAATTAGCACAACAAATGATTGGTAATTTTGGAATGGGAGAGAAATTAGAAGTATTCTATAATGAAAATACCAAAAATGAGGCTAATCCATTTTTAGGTAGAAGTTTAGCACTTGGTGATAAATATTCAGAATATACAAAAAGTGTAATGGATAAAGAATCATTAAAATTAGTTAATGATGCTTATTTTGAAGCAAAAAGAATATTAGAAGAAAACTATGATTTATTAATAAAATTTTCAGAAATATTAAAAGAAAATGTTATTATAATAAAAGATGACATTAATTATTTAAGAATATTGAATGGAACCCAAATTTAACATCTTCCATAATTTCAATATCTATTATATTTTTATTATTTTGAATATCCAAAATAGATATATAATTTTTACTATTAATTTCACAAAAAAATATTAAATAATTTTTATTATCTATTTTTATAACACGATGTTCTCCTTTTATATTTCTATCTTCAAAAATAATTTTTTTAATTATTTTTAAATCTTTACATATTATAAATCCATTTACTGTATTATTATATCTATTGCATAAAACAATCTTACCATCGTAACTTATTGGAAAATCTAAATTATATTTTTCTAATTCTACATTTTTTATAATTTTAACTTCACTTGTTTTTTTATTTATTAATAACATACGATATCTACCATATATGTCTAAATCTAAAAAATCAATATTATCATATATTGGTGCAAAAATTTTTATATAATCCTTTTCTTCTATTATCTTACTATAATGAAATAAAAATATTGATTCATTATACATATATATATTTGTTTCATTTTTAATTTTATTATATACATGAATATTTGTTTTTTTATTTTTATTTAATAATAATGGCATTTTTTTTATTAAAATTTTTTCATAATCTATTTCTATGGGACAATCAATTAAATATATATTTTCATTTGTTGAATAAAAATCATGTACTAGTGGTATATTTTTAAAATTAAAATTAATCGTTTTTTTTATACTGAAATTATTATCTAACTCATAATATCTTACTAGATTTTTATCCATTTTGTATTCAAGTGACTCTATTAAATTATTTTTTTCATTGAATTTGGAATGTCCTGAAAAATGTTCAAAATTATTTATAATTTTTTTACCAATTGTATTAATAGTTTTATTATTACAATCAATATCTAATAAATAAGGATAATCCATTTCGTATAATGCATATACTTTATTATCTACATTTAATAATGCTGTATTCGCTAATCCACCTATATTTGGTAATTTGTTCATTTTATTCATTATGAAAAATATAAATATTATTAGTGGATTCTTTGGTATTATGCCATATTTTTCTTCAAATAAATATTTCTCTGTCTTTATCATCGCCTTACTATATGTTATCTCACCATTATTGAAAAAGATACCCTGTATCATACCATCTCCTGAAAATAAATCATACATAGTTGTATCTTCTTTTATATCAATGTTCGGACCCAATATTCCATAAAATCCATTTATCCTTTTTAATATATCCATTTTTTTATTACATAAATTATATGTAAGCTTCTTGTTTATATCTATATTTATTTTATTTTTAAATAAATTTAAAAATGCTTCGCTGTAATTATTTATTAAATAAAATAATATTAAAAATATAAAATATAATAGTTTCATATATATTATATAAATATTTTTATTTATTAAAAATCTTTTATTTTAGGTGTTAATTGTGTTTGAAGGATATAAATTGTAATTTTTTGACGAACAAGTTCTTTATTTATTTCGTCATTATTAATAACTAATTTTTCATGTTCTCTCACGAGATTTTGGTATTCTTTTATTTTATTATCAAGTATTCTTTCAGCTTCGTTTCTTTCTTGTAGTAACATGTTAATCATTCGTCGAAGATCTACAACATCATTATGATAAAATTCAACCTGTTTTCTTAATTTTATTTCTATTTCTTGAAAATAATAAACTTTATCTTCTAATTTTTTTATGTATTCACTTGTATTGTCTACCATTTTAATACTAGTTTTATTTTATATTAATATACCATTTTTATTTTTTTTCAATTTTATCTATATAAAAATAAATTAGGATTTAATTCTACTGCTACTTTTACAATTTCATCTTCTAATTTTTTCAGTAAATTTGAAGAACATATGTAAACTAATGAGTTTTCGTCTACATCTTCTAATTCTTCAACACTATTAGAGTCACCATGTTCATCTATTCCTTTCAACAATATTTCTCTTTCTATAATTAAGTTAGTAAACTTAATAAATATTTTAAAGTTAGATTCTGTTATAGTTGGTAATTCTTTTACTATTGATTCAATAGTCTGTGCCATCTTTAAAGATTTTAGTTACTGGTAATTTGAAATAAAGAAACAATTTGTTTTTATTTCAATTTTTATTTTAAATAAATAAATATATATACATTCATATATTATACAAAAATAGAAAAAAAGCAAATATGGTTCTATTTACACTGTCAAACTAGCCAAAATTGCACGAATTGCAATTTCTTGCGGTTTGTTACCAGTTGCAAGTGTTGTAATGACTTTTATCATTTCTTTCAATTGCTCATTCTCTTCCTTTAGAATGGGATCGACTGATGACTTGTTATTCTCCAGGAGAGATTTAAGCTCATTAATCTCCAATTGGAGATCAGAGTTTTCTTCATCGAGCTCAACTGTTTTTTCGTGTAACTTTTGAATCTCCAGATCCATCTGGTCAAACTTCTTGAGAAGTGCTTTTTTCTCTTCTTTCAGTTTTGCAACTGCTTCCATCTCGCGGATCAAATGTTGCTGAATCTCATCAACAATCTCAGATTGAGAAGTATCTGCAGTTTTGGAAGAACCTCCACCTGCAGATTTAATTGATTTTTTGGGGCAATTTTCTCTCAAATGATCATTTTCGCCACAATCGTAACATTTATAGGTACACTTATGGGTAGGATGATTGCTTGCTCTGCCAAGGTTCTTACAAATTAGACACATGTTTGCAAAATCAGTAATTAGTTATATTCTATTTAAGTATTAAATATATTAACATCCAAATAATTTAAATTTCAATTTTTTTTATATATATATATATAAAAATTACAAAAATATTATAAAATATATTAAATATAAATTAATTACTAATTATTTTATATGTAAATATATATATATATAATGAATTTTCAAGTATTATTAATTCTTCTTATTATTGTTGTCATTATTTATTCAATGAATAATAAAAATGAACATTTTGCATCTAAACCTACACCTTCTAAAACTACACCCTCTACATCTAATAAAAATAATGTAACACCAACACCATATGTATTTAATCCAACAGATTTTATAGGTAAGTTACCCACAATTCCAGCAATGAATTTACCTATTTTACAAGGTTCATATCAAAACCTAGAAAAAAAAACAGTGCAAGATTCAAATAATACAATAATAACAGATTTATCTAATGATTTATTAAGCAAAATGACACAGTCACCTGATTCAATTAAAAAGCAATTAGAAAATGAAAGAATACGTGAAGCTAACTTACCTTTTACTACAAAGATAAATTATACATTAGACTTAATAAATATGATGTATACCTATAAAAATAATCTAAATGATGCAAAAGATAGAAGTGCTAATCTAAAGGGAGATTTCTCATACTATGTAAATGAAGTAGATGATGTTAATAAATCAATTACTGATCTTATGAATAATAAATTATATAAGTTAGCAACTACTTTAAGCGGTGTTCCATTAATTAATCAATAATTTATGTATAATATCTTTCCAATATTTTTCTATATCACTATTTTTACTAAATTTTCTGTAAAAATATGATTTACATTTTTTTATATTCTCTAAATCTTCTTCTTCAACTTTTGTTATTGTTTTTGGGCTTTTTGCTATTTGGTTGAATTCATCTTGTAATTTTTGACGTTCTTTATGTGTATCTATTTTTTCTTTTTCTTGTTTTTCCCATAATAATTTTATCTTGTTTTTTATATTTTTTTTTATTTTATTTATATAATCCCAATCATCATAAGTTACTGCAAAATCTCTAGTGTTTTTTAATGGATATAATACTGACAAAAAGTATTCGTCTCCCACTTGCATTCTGTGAAAAAATTCTAATTCTTTTTCTTTTGATAATAATTCTTTTACATGTTCACGATTTAAACAAAAACGAGCATAATTTTTTATAAAATGTGTTGGTTTAAATCTTGTTTTTTGTAAATTTAAACGACCTTCATAATCATATTTTGTTAAAACCATACTTTTTATCCACGATTTAGGATCAGAAATACAATCTTTGTAAAATTTATCAAAACTAGTTATTGGTATACACGATTCTGAAATAGTCACAAATTTATAATTATCTGGATCTTTATATGCTTCCTTTAGTAATTCAATATAAGCACGCGTTATAAAACCCCAAGCAGTTTCTTTTAATAATTTTACCATACGCTTTTTTTTCCAAATTAATTTATCAGGATACTTAGGATGTATATAAATAGAATATTTATCCGAATGACCTCTGAAATATGAGTCCCATATTTTTGTAAAATTTGGATTATCTAATATTAAAAATAAAAATGCTATTTTTTTCATAATTATATTATATTACTATATTAGTATATTTTAATAAAAAATAACTTTTTTATTAAAATAAATTTTAATAAAAATTATTTATCACTACTACTTTAATTACTTACTAATTAAACATATGATTAATAACATAAATACCATCTGATTTGATGATGTTGTAAATGTATTTCTTATATCATCTTTTTGATAATTATTTATCTTTATCTTATAAAAATCATATAATATAGGTAATGATGTTATTATGAATAATAATGAATAGTTTATATATCCAAAATTATATATTAATAAAGTATTTATGAATATATTAAATTCTAATATTTTTTTAGAAATTAATAATGATATATTTTTACCAAATATTGTCGCTATTGTAAAAATATTATTTTTTTTATCACCATCATAATCACTTATATCCAATAATATTTCATTATATAATGATCCTAAAAATACTAATAAGATCGATTGATATAATAAATTAATATTTATATTTGTATTTAAATTTGTATTTATATTCATATTTGTAATAGTTGCTAATCCACCAACATATATTGACGATGATACTATTGTAGCACATGATAAATTTTTAATTAATGGTATTTTTTTCAAAATAGGAGTATATATAAATGTATATAATAATGATAAATGAATAATATATTGTAAATTAATTGGTAAAAAATATATATTAATAAATTCAGTTATTGCTAAAAAAAATATTAATAAAAAATATGCTTCATTTAATTTAATATCACCAGTTATTAATGGTCTAGTTGGATTATTTATTTTATCAATATTAATATCTAAAATATCATTAATAATCATATTACTCATTAGAATTAATATTGTATTAATTGATGAAAATAATAATGTTTTTGAATTTAATAAATTACATAAATTATTAAAATTTGGATTTACTATCCATGAACCTGTTAATAATAAATATAATGTAGGTAATATATTTTTATAACGTATTATTGATAAAAAACCATCTATTTTATTAATTTTATTATTATCATTATTATGATTATTATAATTATTATAATTATTATAATTATTTTGATTATTGTGATTATTATCTTTATTAAGTGATTGTGAATTTAATTTTGTTGATACTAGCAAATTATGTTTTATTAAATTAGGTGATATTTTTTTAATTTTTTGTTTAATAAAAGAATTTGTTATTTTATTAGAAAGCAAAAATAGAAATATATATATAAAATTAAATTTCATTCAATTTATTTATATAATTAAAATTGTTATTTCTTTATTCATTTTAAGTTAATTAAGATTTTATATCATTTAGAATAATTTTACTTAAAATATCGTATAATTCTCCATTATCTCTCATTGCTCTTAAATTAATATTTTCTTTTTTTGTTATAAATACATTTGGATGATGAGAAATACGTTCACAATGACTTATATGATGATGATCATTAATATTAGTAACACTTAAATCAGCATATAAATAATATTTTGTTGTATTATTTATATATTTATTAATATCTCTATATTTTTCATCTATAACTTTTTTACGAAGTATTGTTTGCGGTATAAAAGCAATAACAGTATTAATATTTAATAAAGAACCAAATAAAATTGCAGCATAACCACCTGCTGAATTACCTAAAAAAATAACATTTTTATAATTTTTAATTTCATTTTTTAAATATTCAATAGTTTCATCAATATTGGTAGATAATCCATTAATGCCTTTATGATATGAAACTTGATAATTATCAATATAAAAATGTTTATTTATATCTATAAAATGCTTATTAAGAAAATTTAGAAATTCAAATTGTGGAATTCCACCAAATTGTTTAGCCAAACCACTAAATGAAATGATTATTGTATCTGAATCAATATTTTGAATTTTATAGGAAGAATTATTCATTTTTAATTATTTAGATTATATTTATAATATGATATAATTATATTTATTTACCAGTAATAATAAATTATAAAAGAGTAATATAGTATAATTAAAATGTATATATCTATAAATTCATTAAAAAATTTTTTTATTGTAAATAGTGTATTATTTTTTACAAGTTTAGTACAATATCAATTAATTTTATTTAATTATAAAAATAATAAAAATATTTTACAAAATTTATTTGTTATATTTTTAATTTTTATAAGTAGAAATTATTTTTTATTAAATTTTATTGATTTTAGTACAAAAAATAAAAATAATATTAATAATAATAATTTATTAATACCTAAAGAAAAATATAAATAGGTATTATGTAAATTTATTCATAAAAAATAATATAATAAATAATTATAAATTATCAAATAATATTTTTTATGAATTAATTTACATAATACCTATTTCTTTTATATTTGAGATTATTTTTGATTTTTTTCATTATTTAACACATCGTTTATTACATAATAAATATTTATATAAATTCCTACACAAAAAACATCATAAATTTACACCATTGAAGATTTAAAATGAGACAAAATTTTAATATATAAATATTTATATATTAAATGTCTAAACATAAAAGTGAAGATTATAAATTATCTGCGGTTAAATATTATCTTAATAATGATGTTAGTTTAGATGATGTTTGCGTAATTTTTGATTGTCCTAAACAATCATTGTATAGGTGGGTTAAAAGATTTAATAAATTAGAAGAAATAAAAAGATTAAATAGAGAATCAATATCTTATAAAATAACTAAAGAACAAGTAAAATATGCTATAGTAAAATTAAAAGAAAATGAACAGATTACTATGGAAGAATTACATAAAATAGTTAAAAAGAAATATAAGGATTTTGATATTTCATCTCAACATTTAGGTCAAGTTATAAGAGATAATAATATAACTTGAAAAAGAACTAGACATGAACATTATCCTAAAGAAAGATATGGAAAACCTACAGATTTTAAAAAAGAGTTGAAAGCATTTTATAAAGAAGTTGGTAAATATACATTAGATAAAATTATTTCACTTGATGAAACATCAATTAGTCCAGCCCTTATAATGGAATATTCAAAGTGTCCTTTAGGAAAAAGATGTGTTGTAAAAACCGATGATAATTATGTATTTAGAAAATTTACTTTATTATGTGCTATATCTAATTCAAAATGTGTTGGTGCAACATTATATAAAGAAGGTGGTATGACTAAAGAAAGATTTGTAGAATTTTTAGAAGCAAATATATTTAATAAATATAAAAATAATCTTATAATTTTAGATAATGCTGGTAGTCATAATAATGAATATGTTAAAGAAGCAATTATTAATAGTGGTAATAAGTATTTATTTTTTATTATTTTTATAATCACTTTCCCAAATTGTGATTATATTATAACCTTCATTTTTAATTAATTCTAATCTTTTTAATGTTTCATTATATAATTCACCAAATGTTTTTTTATTTAATGGATTAATATCATTTTGATTATATAATTTTGGATTACCATGGAAAAAATCACCCATAAATTCATATGCAGTATTTGTTTCTTTACAATATCCATCAAATTTAAATAGTTTTTTATTTGATTTTATTGTTATTTCACCTCCATTATTACCATGTTGAATAAAAATATTTTCATTTTTCATTATAGTTTCTAACCATTCAATACATATTTTAGAATAATTGCCCATTCCACATTTTTGACAACCACACCCATTTAAGTGATCATTTGGTGTCTGTATAAAATCTCCATGAGTTTTACAAGATATTATGATTTTTTCACGGGAAGATTTGTATTCTACTTTTGAATAATCATATAAATTATTATGTCTAATATTTGCTTTTTCTATAAAATCTTGAGTTGTAATTATACGATTAGCACATTTATAACATCCACATCCAGAAAAATGTTCTCTTGGTGTTTGTTCAAATTCACCATGAACTTTACAAATAATTTTAACTGGTTTTGTTATATGTATATATTCTACATTAGAATAATCATATTTATCTCCATGAATTTTTTTAGATCTTTCTAAAAATTTTTCATTTGTTATTTTTGCATTTTTACAACAATTTGGACACCCAGTACCTTTTAAATGATTATTGGGTGTTTGTGTAAATATCCCATGAACTTTGCATTTAATTTCAATATTTTTAGTATTTCGTACTTCATTATTACTAATAATATAGTCATATTTATCTCCGTGAATTTTATGTGCTCTTTCTAAAAATATAGTCTTTGTAATTCTTCCTACACCTGAACAATATGAACATCCTTTACCCATTAAATGATTTGAGGGTCTTTGTTCAAATTCACCATGTTCATTACATATAATTTTAACTTTAATTCCAGTATTTTTCCAAATAATATTACTATAATCATATTTATTATTATTAATTTTTGTTGATTCTTGTATAAATAATTCAGAGTTATATTTTTTAACCATTATTAAATATTATAATTAATAATCCTTTAAATTATTGTTCAATTAAGTTAATTAAAATAATATAATAGTATAACTAATTTAATTGAACAATACTCCTAAAACCAATCCAATAGAGCAATATTTTAATCAAATAAAACATTATTTGAAATTAAATAAAAAGGTATTGAAATATGATGAATTAGTTATTGAAATAAAAAATGCAATAAAACAAGTTAAAAAAGAAAATTATAAGAATTACTTTGAAAATGCATATAATAAAGATGCTTATAAAGATTATGTTAAAAAAGATTCTACATTAAAAAGAACACCTAAAAATTATAAAAATTAACTTAAATATTTACCATTAATATGTTTTGATGCATAACAATCAGTTGCATAATGACCTTCTCTACCACATCTGTAACATGTATTTTTTTGTTTAATTTTATTATTTTTATTTTTACACTATAAATTTTCATGACAAGTTACACCTTTTAGTGTATCAAATTCTTTATAACAATAACTGCAACAAAATACTTCTATTTCTTCATCAGAAGAATCTTCTATTTCATCGCCAGTTATTG
>Ga0136644_10002372_pt1 | contig 14436 bp, 12 predicted proteins | sample C_130820_EF_Meta_FD_94780 | JGI IMG/M metagenome (GOLD analysis project Ga0136644, IMG submission 94780) | Freshwater microbial communities from Lake Croche, Canada to study carbon cycling - C_130820_EF_MetaG (v2) (version 2) | ecosystem: Environmental > Aquatic > Freshwater > Lake | place... | reverse complement strand
ACATGATGAATTATTACGATGATATAGATAAAAATTATAAAAAATTATATATTAATAATATTGATAAAAATCCAGATGAACAAATAAATAAGTTTATTAAAAAACATAATATAACATCGATTAGATTTTTTAATCCAATTGAAAAAGAATTATTAAATTCGATAAATAATCGTAAATTAATCAAAAATTTATTATTAGAATATTTAATATTTCCAACACCTTATTTTTTAAATTCATCTTCTCTTCAAATTAATGAAAAAATTAATAAAGAATTTAATGATAATATTAGACATGATGTTTTTTATAAAAAACAACGTATTTTATATAATATTATGGTTACTAATAAAAATGATAAATATATACCAGATGGTAATAAATGGTCATTCGATACTGAAAATAGAAAACCATATGAAAAAGATCACAAAGATCCAAATATACTTATTTTTAAAAATAAAGATAGGAAAGAATATATAAAAGAAGGGATTAAATATGTAAATAATAATTACAAAGATCACTATGGTACATGTGAAGAGGAAAATTTCATATATCCAATAAATAGGGAAGAATCAATAAAATGGTTAGATAATTTCGTAAAAGAAAAACTAGATAATTTTGGTAAATACGAAGATGCAATTTCTTCCAAAATAAAATTTGGTTATCATTCATTATTATCAGGATTAAATAATATTGGATTAATAACTAGTTTTGATATATTAGATAAAGTGGAACATTATAAAAAAAATCTAGCTTCAAAAGAGGGATTTATTAGACAAGTAATTGGATGGCGCGAATATTGTTATTTAATATATTATAAATACGATAGTTATTTATTAAATAATTATTTTTATGATAAAAATAAAAATAAAATACCTAAAAAGATTTGGGATGGTAATACAAATATACCTTTTATAGATAATATTATTAAAAATATTAATAAATATGCATATTCACATCATATAGAAAGATTAATGTGTATTGGAGTTTTTTTATTATTTATTGGTATTAGCGTTGATCAAATTTATATTTGGTTTCAAACTATGTATATTGATGCATATGATGTATTTATGATACCTAATGTACAAGGTATGTTGTGTTATGGATATATTAATGAAAAAAATCACATGATGACAAAACCATATTTTTCAGGTTCAAATTATATAAAAAAAATGTCAGATTACAAATCAACTGAAATAGAAATAGATAATAAAAAATACAAATGGGATGAAATATATGATGGTTTATATTATAATCATATAAATAATTACAGTAATAAAATGGAAAAAATATATTCAACAGCACTAGCTGTTAAACGTTGGAAAACGACAAGTGATGAAAAAAAAAGAGAACATTTAAAATTAGCAAAATTGTATATTAATTGGATAAATAAATAATTATTTTATTTATAGTTATAAAAATAGTATAAACTATATATATATATATAATAAATATGATAAGTTATAATAATACTTATCCATTATCTGCGTTAGATAATATTAATTATAAAGAATATTATAATAACAAGATAAAAAGTTATAAAATTAAAAAGTATATTATAGAATCAACAGTTAATAATGTAGAATATATAAATAACATTGAATATAATACTGAAGTTGAAGAAATAAAATATAAAATACTTGATGATATAACATATATCACTAAAAATAGAAACAATATAGAATTAGTTATAACATTGCCAAATAATTACGAATATTTATCAATAGTAAAGATAAAATTATCAAAAGAAATAAATAATTACATCAAAGATATTTATATTAAAAAAAACAATGAAATTGTATTAACAAAAGATAAATTATTAGATATTAAAGTAAAAAACATAAATAATTTAATAAATAATTCAAATAATCAAATAAATAACGTAGAAGAATTAAATTTACATATTATAATTGAAAAAAATAGTTTGAATTATATTATAAATTCTTATATTTATATTTTATTTTCATTTGTAAATATTAAAAATAAAATTAAATCAATTTAATTATATAAAATTTTATTTAAAAATTTTACATAAAAAATTTTACATAAAAAAATATAACTATTATTAGATAATTCAATGACTGAAAAGAATATTCCTAATATATATAATAATAAAAACATAATTGTAAAAAATAATTCTAAAAGACTAGTATTTGAATTAGATGATGAATCTGATAATAATTCAGAAGATGAATTAGAAAAAAATTTTAATTTACAAATAAATAAGAATTTGAATAAAATAAATTCAAATAATATTATTAAAAATACCATTAAAAATAATATTAATAAAAATGATAATCAAAATTTAAATATACCTAAAAATTATGGTAATAAATGGACAGATGAAGATAGAAATTTATTAATATCTATGTTAAAAAAGAAAAAAAATAATGATATTATAATTAATTCATATAATAATGATGTAGAATTGAAAGGATTATATATTTCAGAAATTGCTAATAAATTAGGCAGAACTGATGGCGGTATTAAAAGTGAAATTAATAAAATAATATATAATATGTATATGAATGGTAGTGATGCAGAAAAAATAGCAAAAGATTTAAATTTTACATATAAAAGTGTAAAATCTGTTATAAAAATTTTTATAGATAAAGAAAGTGAACAAGAAATAAAACTATTAGAAAAAGAAAATAAACTATTAAAATTAAGAATAGAAAATCTTAATTTGAGGCAAGAACTTAAAATAAAAATAAATAATTAGATATCATCAATAAATAAATAATCATTATTTTTATTATTATTTTTAATATGATTAATTAAATTATACAATTGAGCTGATTTAATTAATTTAATATTAACTTTAGATTTATTATCATCATGATGATATACTAATTGATTAATATTTTTATCATCAATAAATAGTAAATTAAATCTTAATTTATTTTTATAAATATTAACAGATTCTATTTGTTTTTTATTTTTATCAATTTTATATTTAAGAGTTTTAACATCATTATTGTTAATATTATTAATTACATTATCATTATGATCATATATTGGCGTATCATAATTTTTAATAAATAACAATACACCAGATTTTATATGGTGATTATTAATATTTATATAATTATTATATTTTAAATTATCAATATACATACTTAAACTTGGATAATATCTAGTTGTATTAATATAATCATTGAATTCTTTATTTAATTCTGATTTAACTTGTTCTTTATTATCAAATTCTAAATATTTATTAGGAATTATATCTATTATATTACGATCTATGTATTTTCTTGAAATATCTTTTTTATTAACTTTTCTATGCAAAAATTTGGATTTTTTTTCATCAAAATATAAACAATTAAATAATCTATCAAAATTATCATCACTTAAATAATAATTTGAATTAATATATTCAGGATTATTCGGAAATATTATATCTTCTAAAATATCAGATAATAAATATCCGGCCATCATGAAATTTGTCGCTTTTAAATTATCATTGTTTACTAATACTGTTGAATCACCTATAGATGAAAAATATTCATTCGAAAATGATTGACTAGTGTAATTATCATCATTTAATTCATTTATATTATAAATATTATATCTTTTAGGTATCATGCTGAAATATAATGCTGCTTCTAATTCATCATTAATTTCATCATTTAATCTAATTTTATAATTATTTCTAAGTATATTAGACAATTTAGTTTTTTCAGTAGTTTCGTATCCTAAATATCTTTTAACTTGTTCAGTAACAAGTTCTTTAATAACAGAATGAAAGCGCAAAGGTATATTACCAATTTTAAAATCAGTGATTGGATCAATAGTTAGATATTTACCATTTAACGGATATCTAAGTATATCAATTGGTATACCTAATTTAAGAATACAAGGATAATTATTAGAATCATTTAGAGCATAATAATATTCATTAACATGTTTATTAGCGAAAGATCCTAAATTCAAGAACAATATATTTTCAGAATATTCTCCTTTAATTTTATCAAATATATTAGCAAGAATAAATTCATCATTTAAAAATCCAATTTGAAGATTGGTAGCATTAAAAGATATAAATAAAATATATTTAAAAAATAATTCTTTTTTTAAAATTTTTAGATTATCTGATTCTTCAAGTGATTTTGAGATATTAACAGGTTTTTTATTATTACCTCCAAAACAACCAGCAAGATATGGATTTACATCAATTCTCCATTTTAAATAAGGAAAATAAAATTTATAAAATTGAAATACATAAAATGGTACATATTGATATTTCGGATTATTAAATTTATTTATTATATTTTTATCAGTTAAACTCAATCTACAATCTAAATCTCTTACGTGAAATTCACAATTTTCGTTTAATGGTAAGAAACGTAAATTTACTGATATGTGACATGATAACATGCCAAATGTTGATTTGACTTTTATTTTATTTAAATCAGTGTAATTTATTTCCAAATTTTCAGTATCTATTTTTACATTTTTTGTCCTTTTTACTGATTCTGAATTTATATTAGTAGAATTTAATGTTTTGGATCCACCTTCATTTGACATATTTAATAATGGAGAATTTATATAACCATCATTCGTATTGAATAATATATTATTATAATACTTTTTTACATCTTCTAAATCATATACAATTGAATCAAATATACTATCGTCGTTTATCGTATAATATGGATTTATAAAAAATACTATCATTTGTATTGTATCATTATATGTAGGATCTATTTCATTTATTATTTCTAAAAACATATTAAATAAATTATATGTTTCTGCTGATCCAAATACACTATGAAAATCTATGTATAAACGCATCTTATAATCTTGAAAATGTTTTCTCATAATAGCATAATTGTATACTAAACCTATAAAATATGTTAAATTTTCGATATTACCTATAAATAATGTAAATGAAAACAATTTATCCGTTTCTGGAACATCATAGTAATCAATCATTGGAATTAATTTAAATGTTTTACATTCTAAATTAAAAAAATTATATAAATTATTTTTATTTATTTTATTTATTAATTCTATTTTTACATTATTAATCCAACTAATATAATTTAACATTATTTTACTATAATAATCACCTGCTATTATTTTCTTATTAACTGTATTTATATGATCTTCTAATTCATTGATTTTTTTTTTCTGATATTCTGAAAAATTTAAATTATTTAGCTCTTCATTATTATGATGATTATTTTGATTATTATGAATATGATGATTATGATAATTATTATGATGATTATTTTGAAGATTATTTTGAATATTATTATTTTTATTATCAATTAAATCTTTTATAATTAATTCATATTGACCAATCCTGGGATTATTCATTATAATTAGTATATATATATTAATTATAATATTTTTATTATAGTTTATATAATTTAAAAAAATCTAAAATATTAAAAGATCCAATCTTTATCAATATCCATCGCCCAAAAAAATTTATCTATTAATGTTTGAGAAAATATTTTTTCAAGAGCTAAATTATGTTTTTTAAAAAATGCAATTGTTATTCTTGGATCTATATAGTTTGTTTTGGATGTTGTTAATGATAAATTTTTTAATTCCATTTTTAATTCTCTTTTGCTTAGTTTTTCATTAATTTTTATCTTTATCTTCTTTATTTGTTCATTTATTTTTTTATTTTTACTTTTATCTGTTGATTCTTCTTTTAATTTTTCTAATCTTTTTTTATCCTTTTTTAAATCATTTATACTCTCATTTAATTTTTTTAATTGCTCGTTAAATGATTTAGATATATTTTTTTGATGATTACATAATGCAGCTACTTTTACATTCGCTTTGTTATACATGTCTAGTATTAAATTAACTTTTTGTGTATTATCTTTATTATCTTTATTATCTTTATTATCTTTATTATTATCTATTATTTCACTAATATTATTTAATTCTTCTTGAAATAAATTAGAAGCATTATATGTTCTAAATACTTTTGCTGTTAAATCAGGCATCATCGATTTTAAATAATTATTTAATAATGATGGATTTATTAAATCAAATAACTCTTCTGATTTTTTTTTATTGTGTATAAATCTACTCAGTATTTTATAAACTTCTTCATCTATTTTTATAATATTTTGATATCTTACACTGTCTTTACCTAAAAAATCTAACTTTATCTTATTATCCTCTTTTAATTCTATGTGCTCAACTCTTAGTGAACATACTCCTACTGTATCTGCTTCATCGTCCCCTTTCTCATTACCTACTCTTAATGCTAATTTATCTATTAAATATAATGCACCGGCTAATTGTTTAGTTTTATCATCTACTGAATTTAATACTATATTATTATAATTTACTCTTCTTATACCAACTATTATTTTTTTTAGTTTTCTGGCTAAATCATATTTATGTTGATCTGATTTAGCTTTAAAATCAGATTTGGCACCCATCCATACATATTTTACTTTTCCAGTAATATCGTCTTTCCAACTAGCTAACCATTCTAAACTATTATCATGAATTATTTTATGCCATTTATGATCTTTATAAAATGGTGGCATTAATGGTATAGAAGATAATTTATCTATATTTATAGTTATATCTTCTGGATAAATTCTTCTTTTTATTTTACCAGCTTTAGGGTGACAACCTCTACCTAAAAAAATCCCAGGAGGTTCAACTCTAAAATTACCAGTTGCTTGTTCCTTACCATCAATAATTGCTATTTTAAATTTTTCTTCAAATTTATCTCTTTTTTCTTTTTGTTTAAGTTTTTCTTCTTTAGATATATTCATTTTAGCTTCCTTATATTTAATAATATAATCTTGTATTAATTTAAAATTACATTTAGATAAATCAGTTATTTGTGTAAAACCACCTTTTTTTAAATATTGTTTCCAATCATGAAAAAAATTTTTATTAAATCTTTTATTATTAGTATATTCTGTATCTATAAATTTTGCATATATTGTTGCATATTCTTCTGATTCTAAATCTAAGATTATTTCTTCATTATCGTAAATTAATGGAGTTTTATGTGGTTTATATGGTTCTGGAAATAATACACCATTATGACTAAATGTTGTCCATTTAATTTCATTATTACTTTTTTTACCACCAAATTGATTTATTATAAAATAATTAAATAATTTTAATTTTATAGTCATTATCGTCTATATATATTAATATATATTAATATATTATAATATTATAATTTTGGTAAAATCCATTCACCATTTCTATTTTGATAAACATTTTTATTATTCCTTCTATATAACATTATCCATATAGAACAATTACCTGTTCCACAAATAATATATTTACATTTAGACATAATAATAGTTATTCCTAAATAGTTTTTTGAAAATTTATCTATTTCATCTTTCATTAATTTATCAACTGTATTATTACACTTTTTTATATGTCTAATTTCATCTTTCATATAAAATGAATTTTGAGGAAATGTATCAATCATTTTTTCAATAAATTCTGTTTCATCGCTTTGTATTAAAAAAATAATATTTGGATTACTATTTAATATTTTCTGAGCATAAATAATATATTGATCATAATCACAAATTAAAGTTTCCGTATTTTTATCATTTCCTCTATAAAATAATACACACGTATTATTATAATCTATTTTATATTTTTCCTCTAATTCTTTAATATTCTTTTTAATTTCTTGAGAGGGAGAAAAATATTTTATAATAAATGGATGTATATCATCATATTTTATATTATGATAATCCAAATATTGATAACTATTATGATAATCAATTTTATATTTATAAATTATTGTATTATAAATATTATAATTATCAAAATAAATAAAAGTTATATCATTATTATTTAAATTTGCTTTATACCATTTAAATTGTTGTGAACTATCAACAATTTCTGGTAATTTTTTATTTTTATTGAAATAATTGATAATATTATAAAGTCTTACACTACAACATGAAAAAAATCCAGCATTATGTATTATTGTTAATTTATTCATAACAACTTTAATATTTTTATTATAAATTAAGAAAATATTAATTATAAATATTTAATAAATAAAAAATTAATAAATAAAAATTTAATAAATAAAAATTTAAGATGTTTCGTAATGTTCTCTACATACTGGAATATATTTTTCAGATCCACCAATATCATTAATTTTTTTAGATTTTGTAATTTTTTTTGAATAAATTGCAATTCTACAATATTTATTTTTAGCACATTCTGCACAATATGCATGTAATCTTTTAATATCAGTACATATTGGTACTAAATCTAATATTTTACCAAATTTTCTTCCATTAAAATCTGCTTGCAATCCTGCAACAATTATATACTTTTTTTTATTTAAACATAAATTTACAAATGTAATTAAATCATCAAAAAAATGAGCTTCATCTATGATAATCATATCGTATGAATTAATATCTAATTCTAATAATAATCTTGTTTTAATCATTGTTACATTTTTAATAATACTTTCTTTTTTAATAAAATCTACATGATTATCAAAAAATGGATTATGTGTTGAAAATACATTATTACTTCTATCATCAAAATCAATATTAATATAAAATATTTTATAATTTAATTCAGCTAATTTTGCAATTTCTGATAATAAATATGTTGTTTTACCAGAAAACATTGTACCAATTATTAAATCAAGTCGACCATCTTTGAAATCATTCATAAGTTAATATAATTAATATATTAATTATTTATATTTAAAATCAATTTTTTATTATTTATTATATCAATGTTTGTTCAATTTATACAACTACTTGAATTAAATATACAATTTTTAATATATTATTTCTATTTGCTAATTAATTATTTATTATCGATTTCTCGTAATATTTATATTTTTACATACGATTACTTCTTTGGTAATGAAAAATTTAATTTATCTACTCCAAATTTATATAACTATTCTATCAAAAAATTAAATCATAATTCAAAAATTTTAGATTTTGGATGTGGGAATGGTATTTGTTATAAAAATAAAAATGTAATAGAGAATATTAAAAATAATAATTTACAAATTATCGGTATCGATATTGATAAAATTTATATAAAACAATGTACAAAAAGAATAAAAGAAAATGGATTGCAAGATTACGTTGAAATTAAATTAATTAATATTTTTAATTATAAATTAGAAAAAGATGAAGATAAATTTGATTATGTTATTTTTTCAGAATCTGCACCTCTTTTATCTAATGAATTATTAACTAATATTATAAAATATATAGATGATAATCTTATTAAAAGTGATGGTAAAATTGTATTTATTAATAATTTAAGTGAATCTAATAATCCAATGAAAAAATTTAAACCATATTTAAAATATATAAGTTTAATAGATTTTGGTAGATTGTTATCTAAAGAAGAGTTTATTTTAATTGCAAAAAATATGAATAAAAATATTTGCATAAATTTAATAGATTCAATGAAATTTACAGAAATTTTATCTTTTTTTAAATTATATTTTCTTTACTATATTGCAAAACTTTTTGGTATATCTGATTATAACGTTGAACAATATGAAATTATATTAAATAATAAAAATAATATAGAATAATATAATAGAATGAAAGAAATACATAATGGTTCATTTACTGTTAATAATAATGATAATATTTATATTATTGGTGATTTGCATGGCGATTATCAATGTCTAGTACATTGTTTAGTTGATTTATGTAAATCATGTAATATAATTAAAATTTTTGATGATACAGAATTTAACACAAAAAATAGAGAATATTTAGAATGGAAAAAAGAAAATAATACTACAATAGTTTTTTGTGGAGATTTAATACATCGTAAAAGATTTGATCATGTATTAGATGATGAATGTTCTGATATTTTTATATTAAAAACATTAATTAGATTAAAAAATGAAGCAATTAAATATAATGGAAATATTATAATAATTGCAGGAAATCATGAGATTATGAATATTACCAATATTGAAGATGATAGATATGTTAGTCCTCTTAATAAGAAAAAAAATTTGGAATATTTTAGTAATAAAATATTTATAAATAAATACATATCTAATAGCTACGCATGGATTAAAATAAATGATATATTAATTGCACATGGTGGTTTATGTTCAGATTATTTAAAATATTTAAATGTTAATAATGTAAATATTGAAAACAGTAAAATTGTTAGTTATGTAAATGATAAATATCGATCATTTTTTAATAATTATGATAATAAAAATGACAATAATAATAAAAAAGATTTAATTGCTTATGATTTATTTATAAATTTTGATTTAGAACATAAAACAAAAGATAATGTTTTTTGGTGTAGAGAATGGGGTTATGGTAATATTGATTGTGATAAAATTAAAGATATGTTAAATGAAGTAGATTGTAAAAAAATGATAATTTCACATTGTCCTCAATTTTTATCGCAAGATTCTCCTAAAATGATTAATTTTCAATGTCGTCAAATTACAGAAAAAAAAGATGAAGAATATTTATTAGCTAGAATTGATTTAGGTATGTCAAGATCATTTGATTATAATAATAAAGATAAATTTTTAGATCATTTAAGTAATAATTATAACAGAAAAATATCTATTTTAAAATTATTTAATAAATCTAATAAAGTTTATTTTAATGTAAATGGAATAGTTACTTCTAAATTATCTTGTTTACAATATCTATTGTTAAAATATGGCATTACTAGCACAGATTGGAAAAATAAAAATATTCATTCTAATTGGATTGGTTTTGAATATATTAATATCCTTTTACAATCTATTAATAATAATCATAATATTAATAATAATCATAATAATTCTAATAATTCTAAAAATTCTACTAATATTAAAAATATTAAAAATAATCAAAATAATTGTAATAATATTTCTCAATATAATTCAAATAATGTTTTATTATGTTTGTTATATCAAATATATATGAAAGATATTAAACTTGAATCAATTATTCAATTCAATAAATTACTAGAAGATTTTAATAAACATAATTAATATATAAATATATATATATTAATGATTAATATTTTTGAAATAGCAAAATCAATAACTGGATTATCTTCAGAAACTTTATTTATAATTTTTAGTATTATAGCTGTAATATTGTATAATAATCCTTTTTATGATTTAAAATCAATGATTATTACTGGAATCGTTTTAGCTATTTTTGACCTATATCTTAAACAAATGTTATTATTTAATGTTAAAGATAATTATTATTTATTTGTTATTAATAATATTATTACTATTATTACTGTTGATATACTTGTAACATCTATCCATGATAAAAATAATCCTAAATTAACTTTTAATAATTATATAAATATTGCATTTGCTTGTCTTTTTTACGAGACTATCGTTTTTAAATTATATAATTATAATAATCTATGTAACAAACGATTAAGACATGTTACTAAATCTATTATTAGATTAGCTACTATACATATTTTATCTACATTTCTTAGTAATGATGATTTTGATCAAAGATGGTTTAACTTTTCTTTTGCACAAATTTTTAACTTTACTTTATATAATTCTATTTTTGAAGAATAATATTATTTTAATAAGTTATTTATTTTCTTAATATAATATTTCATGGCCTTCTCTTTGGATAACCCGCTTTTGTTTTTCCATGCATTATATTTCGCAGTTCCTTTATAATCAAAAAAACCTGGCTGTTCTATATTACAATCACCTTCTACCGCTTGTTTATAATAAGCATATAATTCTAATAATATATCATTGTCTAATGATAAATTAGATTTTTTAATATCTTCTGCCGCTTTTAAAAAATCTTCTTCTAGTCCCATACTAATTATTAATATTAATATTAATAATTAATTATATTTTAAATTAAATATTTTATAAAAAAACTTTCTTTTAAAATTTTAAAAAATTAATTCCATTTAATTTTCTTCATCTTCGTCTGAGTCATCAGAAATCTCAATTACTGTCTTGTTAGATTTAACTATTTTCTCTTCCTTAACTATTTTTGCTTCTTTTTTTTTTGATTCAGTTTCTTTTTTTTTCGATTCTGTTTCTTTCTTCTTTGATTCAGTTTCTTTCTTCTTTGATTCAGTTTCTTTCTTCTTTGATTCAGTTTCTTTCTTAGCTTCTTTCACATCTTTGGTTTTAGATTCTTTTACAGCTTTCTTTTTAACTTCCGGTTCTTCTTTTTCATCATCATCTTCGTCATCTTCATCATCGTCATCATCTTCATCTTCTTCATCTTCTTTCTTATCAGACGATTTGACTTTAGGAGGTCCCATAGTAGAACCTGTTTTTGCTCCAGTTACTGATCTAATAATTTTTTTAGCATCAGTCACTTTTAACTCATATAAATAATCTGAATGACTTGTCTTATCTTCTAATTCTTTCTGCAATTTTTCTGTAATTGATTCAAATGATTCAGTTGTCTTGCAATAAAATCCTTTAATTCCATTACCATAATATTTCTTTAATTCATCTAATTTAGTCTCAGGATGTGTTGCCGATGACTCAATATAAGAATACTGAACTTTTAATCCATCACCATATACACAATATACATAATTAGTTGTAAAAACAGTGGTTGCTTTATTCTTTTTAGTCGTCATCTTTTATATATTTTTTATTGTTATAATAATATTCTAATATCTCATTTTATTTATTTTTCAACTTTTTATTAAACAGTATTTTGGTATTATTTCTATAAAATTAAGGCATTTTACACAATGAAATCCAATTTTGATATCTCTCTTTAGAATCAAATATTGGTTTAGGATGAATTTTTTCATCATGTTTTGTATTCCAGTTATATAATATTTTATTGTCTAATTCTTTTAAATGTGGTAACCATTTCTTTATATATATACACTCTGGATCCCACTTCTTTATCATGCTGTTATCTATATTCATCGGTCTACCAGCTAATATTGCTCCACTTGGTGCATATTTTTTTCCTGGAAAATCTAATTCTGTTACCCATTGACAATTTAATTTATTTTGACTAGTACTACAATCTAATAAATATCTACTGAACCAATCATTTAATCCATAGTATCTATGTAACGGATTAATTAATAAATATTTTACAGAAAATGTTCCTACAATCATTCTACATCTATTATGCATAAAACCTGTCCTTTTAATTTCTTCTAATGCTGCATCTATTATTAAAAATCCCGTTTTTGAATTAATCATTAATTCCCATTCTTTATGTTTATTACTTTTTTTATTAATTTCATTACCCCATTTTATTTTATCATATCTTGGATCAATGTGATTTTTATATGAATTAGCTTTTTCTAAATATCTTAATAAACATAAATAATAATCTCTCCATATAACTTGATTTATTAATTGATTATTTTCTCCTAATTTATCTTTTACTGTTTCATAAAATTCTCTTTCAGATATTAATCCAAAATTTAAATATGCTGACAAATGTGTAGTATTATATGATAAAATATCTCTTTTTTCATTATATTCTTTATAGTTTTTTAATTCTGATAATATTTTTAATCCTAATTCTCTTTTACCTACTTCTAATGGACTATAATTACAATCATGACCATTTTTTATGTTATCATCGCATAATTTATATATCTTTTTTAATTCTATCGTGTTTTTAAAATTTACTTTTTTTGCAAATTTTATCTTTTTGTAATCTGTTTTATTAAATTTACTCTTATTTTTTAACATATTCTTTCTAAATGCACCATATTGCTTATATGGCTCTAGATTTTCATTTTTTGTTAATAATTTCATGTCACATAATGTGTAATCATCGTCATTTACTATCATTTTTATTTTATTTTTATCACATATATTTTTTATTAATTTATCTCTTTTTATAGAATATTCTGTAAAATCTTCATTAAAACCAATACATATCTTTTTATTCTCTTTTTTGAATAAATTTATTAAATATTCTATTACATTCTCAGGTTTATCGTTGAATATATTTAATTTAGATTTCTCTTTCTTAATAAAATTACCTAAATCTTCTATTGACTCACATATAAAACGTAAAGCTCTATAACTCATGTAATCTTTATTTTTACTGTTTTTTTCTATTTGATATGGATCAAATATAAATATTGGTATTATTTCTTTACATTCTTTCTGTAATTTTATTAATCCTCTATTATCTTCTATCCTAAAATCCTTTCTAAATATATATATGCCAAAATCATTATCCATTATATTATATATATATATATATAATATCTTATATTATTCAATTATTTTCTAAAAATTATAAAAAATATTATTAATATTATACCTAATGTAATTATTGTAGTTGTTCCTATTTCTGAAAATATATTCGAACGATCTTGTTTTTCTACATCTTTTGTTGTCATAGGTACTGTTGTCATAGGTACTGTTGTCATAGGTACTGTTGTCATAGGTACTGTTGTCATAGGTACTGTTGTCATAGGTACTGTTGTCATAGGTACTGTTGTCATAGGTACTGT
>Ga0136644_10002370_pt1 | contig 14437 bp, 12 predicted proteins | sample C_130820_EF_Meta_FD_94780 | JGI IMG/M metagenome (GOLD analysis project Ga0136644, IMG submission 94780) | Freshwater microbial communities from Lake Croche, Canada to study carbon cycling - C_130820_EF_MetaG (v2) (version 2) | ecosystem: Environmental > Aquatic > Freshwater > Lake | place... | reverse complement strand
CCGGCGTGTACGTTTCCGAGCAGCGGGGAGACCGACCGTTCGGCGGCGACTGACTATTTTCTGGAAGGGTCGGTGTTCGTAGCCGGCAGCCTTGTCGGCTGGCTCCGGGATGGCCTGGGAATGATCGCGCATGCGCACGAGATCGAGCCGCTGGCACGGAGCGTGGAGGACAGCGGCGGCGTGATGATCGTCCCCGCATTGACCGGTCTGGGCGCGCCCCAGTGGGACCCCTTCGCCCGTGGGCTCATCATCGGGCTCTCGCGGGCCACCAGCCGGGCCCACATTGCCCGTGCGGCGCTGGAGTCGATTGCCCTGTCGGTGGCCGATGTCGTGTCTTGCATGCAGCAGGATGCGGGCTGGAGCCTCGGCTGCCTGCGAGTCGATGGTGGCGCCAGCAGGAACGACCTGCTCATGCAGATGCAGGCCGACATCCTCGGCCTGCCGGTAGAACGTCCCATGGTGCTCGAGATCACGAGCCTCGGGGCGGCGTTGCTCGCTGGGCTGGCGACGGGCTTTTTTCCGGGGCCCGCCGCCGTGCATGAGGCACGGCGGGTGGGACGGGTCTTCGAGCCGTGCATGGCCGAGCAGGCACGCACACGTCTCCTTGACCGCTGGCAGAACGCCGTCGAACGCAGCCGCGGCTGGGCTCGACAAGCGTGATGCTGCAGCAGGCGACGCGTCTCAGCGAACGACCGGGCCGTTGGTCGGCGTGCGATTCTCGGCGACCATGGCCCCGGAGGTGTAGCGCTGGGGGTTGGCTGCGAAGGCATCGCGGGTTTCGGGTGATGTGAACAGATAGGTCCGCGATTGGTACGTGACCCCGTAGCGGCGCTGGCCGGGCGTGCTCTTGCCGGCATCGAATGCCAGCACGGGATCGTCCCCGGAGAGTGCGGGGGCATACCGGTCAGGATCGGCCAGGAAAGCCTGCTGCTGCTCGACGCTGGCAAAGAGATACGTGCGGCCGCGGTGGCGCACGCCCCACTGGGCGCGGCCCTCGACCCACACGCCGCGTTCCGCGAGTGTGACCGGGCAGTAGCCCTCGAGGCCGACCGGCATGGAGCCATACGTGTCGGGTTCGGCCGGCGTGGCCGTGGCAGCGGTCGCCTCGGGCGATGCATTGACGGGAGTCGTCGCGCTCTTAGGGACCGCCTTGTCGGTCGATTTGGGAGCCGCGGACTTCGCAAACATGCCGAAGGGCTTCTGGATCGCCGCGACCAGCGAGGATGTCGCCGTGGCGAGCTTCGACGGTTTGGTTTCCGCAAGGGAGGCGGCAGCTCCAGCGGTCGGCTGTTCCGGCGGAGTCGGCTTGGCGTCTGCAGCGGGCTGGGGTGCCGGAGGTGCCGGGGGAATTGCCGCCGTGGCGGTGGCAGGGGCCGTCGGCACCGCCGAGGTGGGCTGATTTTGCTGCGTGGCTCCCAGCCACGAAGCAGCCCCAGAGGTTGTGTTCGACGGAGCCGAGGGAGCCGGCTCGATGGCCAGTGGTGATTGCGTCCCCTGACCGCCCGGCGTGAAGTTGCTGTTTGTAGCAGCCGAGCCGGTCGCTGACTGAGTTGGTGCGACGAATGCCACCATGGCAGGGCCCGCCGTCGGGGTCGTTGCAGGAGTGTCCGCAGGGAGAGGCATCGACCCTTCGTCCGCTGCCATATCCGCTGGCGTAGCAGGACGCGAATCATTCGATTCGCCTTGGGACGGCATGACGGCTGGAGCGGTGGCCAGCTGGTCGGCGGCACCTTCGCGGAACGCGGCGGCGACCGCCGGATTCGCGCTGGCCGCAGAGGAAGCGTCGTCGCTGGCGAAATCGGAGAGTCTGCGTACTTTGGCGGCGATCGCATTGATCGACTGGCCACCAGAAGGCACCGTGCCCTGCACCCCGGCGCGAGCGGTCACCTGCCGTGCCTTCCCACGCTCGCCCCCGAAGCCGGCGAGCGCACCCGAATCGTTTGCGGAGATGTCGTTCAGAGTCCTCAGATTTGCGGCTGATTCGGCCGTCGTGGCCGCGGACTGGGATCGCGAAACGGTGGCGGAAGCAAAGGCGGCCTCTTGCGCTGCGCGGGCCGCCGCCGCTACAAAGCCAGCGGGCGTCTCAGGGAGTTCGAATTTCGAAAGCACCTGATCATCGGCTGTGAGGATGCAGGCGGTGGGCACTTTCGAGATGCCGAGCCGACGCGTGGCTTCGGGACTCTCGTCTACATCCACGCAAACCGGTTCAAAGCACGCTGTGATGAGGGCGACGGCTTCGTCGCTCGCGAGCGTCGTTCGATCGAGTGTCGTGCTCGCTGAACTCCAACTGGCAGTGAAGATGGCAAGCACCGGTCGGTGACTGACCTCGGAGGCACGGTGGGCAGTGGCGATATCTGCATGCCACGCCACTGCGGCGGAGGCACTGGTCGCCCACGCAGACGACAGCGTCATGAGGGCCACGGTGGCCAGGAGGCGGCAAATTCGGGATGGGATTGGCATTGGGATCACCATACAGGTGGAAGACATCACTCCAGCCTCAGGAGACATCTGGCACGACCATCAAGCCTGGATGAGCTGCCATCCAGGCGGCGGGCCCTTGTGGACTTTCGATCTGCCCTTCTTCAGGCCCGGAAGATGTATCGGTCGAAACGGTCGCAGGAATCGCGTCGAAAAGGCCGCTCGCTGTGATTTGGACCAGAAATAGCCTGCCTAGGGGCCGTGTGCCCCCTATCTTCACGGGGTGTTGTGGCATCCCTCCGCCGCTCCGCCGCTTGACAATCCGACGCGGTCGGATGATACTTCCCGCTGACACGTCGCGATGGGGTTTTTCAGCAGCGGCTAAGCCGCCGTGTCGCTCCCGAGGAATCGTCGAAAGATTTTTCGAACGAAAGATTTTTCGAGATAGAGGGCCGTTCAAAGGCCTCCCCGGGATCTTCTTCCGGTTTCCCAACCGTTCACGTGGAACGTAGGGCCGCTGGAACGTTTGGGCACTGAAGCCTTGGGCCTCTTAGCCGAATCTCTGAGGTCTCGTTCGGTCGTTTCGACCGTCCCAGCCTGATTGACCGCACGTCGTTCACTGTAAGGACAGTTTGGGCGGTCAATTTGCTGCGGCCGGATTGCACGCGGTACGAACGATTAACGGTTGTAGTCAGATCCTTTTTCCTTAGGTGTGTTGTATCCATGTCGAAGCGGAGGCGATCGCGGGGCCGTGGTGGATTTGGCGGACAGGGAGGCCAATCACCGGGCGGTTACGGGGGCGGTGGGCAGGGACAGGGACAGGGACAGGCCCACGGCGGCGGCGGCGGCGGCTACGGCGGCCGGCGGCGGCGGTTTCGTCGCGGTGGCGGCGGTGGCGGTGGTCCAGTGCCATCTGGTGCCGGTGCTGTCGACATGGAAGGGGAGGGGATGAGGCCGCCGGAACTCGAGCCGGAGGTCTCCGAAAACGGCGAGCCAATACCGCTCGAACCGGGGAATGGCATTCTGGAGATGCACCCCAACGGGTACGGATTCCTGCGGAGTCCCGAGACAAACTACCAACGTGAGCGGACCGATCCGTTCGTTCCCGCAACGATGATCGAGCGTTATCGGTTGCGCGAAGGGGTGTCTCTCAAGGTGCTCGTGCAGCCGGGGAGAAGGCAGCAAGGTCCGCGTGTCCGCGAGATCCAAGAGGTCGAGGGCATGGCGCCCGACCTGTACGTCAACGTCAAAACGTTCGATCAACTCACGCCCATCAACCCGGAAACCTGGCTTCGTCTCGAAACCGGCCAGCAACCGATCACGACCCGAGTCATGGATCTGCTCACGCCGCTGGGCAAGGGGCAGCGGGCGCTCATCGTGGCGCCGCCCCGTACGGGCAAGACCGTGCTGCTGCAGCAGGTATCGCAGGCGATTTCAGCCAATCACCCGGAATTGAACCTCGTGATGCTGCTCATCGACGAGCGTCCCGAGGAGGTCACCGACATGCGTCGGACCGTGAAGGGTGAGGTGATGGCCAGCAGTCTCGACTGTGACGTCGAAAGCCATGTGCGTCTGTCGCAACTGGTGATCGAGCGCTGCAAGCGGATGGCTGAGGCGGGCAAGGATGTATTCCTGCTGATGGACTCCATAACCCGCATGGCACGAGCCTTCAACAAGTGGGTCGGCAATACCGGCCGCACGATGTCTGGTGGCGTCGACATCAAGGCGCTTGACATTCCGAAGAAGCTGTTTGCAACGGCCCGTGTGTTCGAGGAGGGGGGCTCGCTGACGATCGTGGCGACGGCTCTGATCGATACCGGCAGCCGGATGGACGAACTCATTTTTCAGGAGTTCAAGGGCACAGGAAACATGGAATTGGTGCTCGACCGCAAGCTGTCGGACAGGCGGGTCTGGCCGTCCATCGACATCTCGCAGTCTGGGACCAGGCGAGAAGAGAAGTTGCTCGATGCCAACACGCTGCACGCGGTAGGCATGCTGCGTCGCACCCTCTCGACGATGCATCATGTCGATGCCATGGAGCAGCTCACCAAGCAGCTCGCCAAGTTCAAGAGCAATCGCGAGTTCATCTCGCTGATCGCCAGTTCCCGGGCTGACGACTAAGACATCCTCGTCAGCAAGGACGTGGAGGGCAGGGGTGTTGCAGTTCTAAGCCCCTCATGTGGCACCACATCCAGTGAGAGGCTGGGCGTGGTCGGCCATCCACCCACGCTGCCATCCCAGATCATACGGCAACGGCGTTCGAGTTCAGTCTGGTCGGCGAGCGGGTTCCAAATGGTTTCCGCCACCATGGCCGGCACACGGCGCATCTTGAGATCGATAAAACCTGCCTCGACAAGCGCGCCGCGGAGGTTCCAGAAAATGATGTGGTTCAGCTTCCAGTCGCTGGCACGGTCGATGTAGGCGCGTCCGCCGATCACGGCCGCCATTCACTTCGGCCGGCTCATCGCCGAGAGCCGAGCCAGCCAGTAGGCGTATTGAGGATCGCCGTTACGAAAAGAAAACACGGCGTCGGGCAGTCGCGATTCCTCCGGACCTTCCGACCGAACCCTGACGACGATCTTTCCATCGCCGCGTTGCTCGATCGAAATCTGATCGTCGGGGATCTGCGGAGCTTCCTGCTGCGATGGCATGATGTCCAGCTTCCCGAGAACGCGGGCTCCTCTTGAGGTGCTGCGAACCCAAACTCCCTGCTTGACGAAGTATGGCGTTTCGTTCGCCCTGAATCCAGCCGGTGACCTCGGGAACGGTCGACATGCCCCCTCTTTTGACACCCCCTGCACGCCACCCGTATACTCAAAATTCAGACGATTTTTCCACCGGAGTGTACACGTTATGACGCAGTATGCGTCGCTCGCCGACGATTTCTACGTCAACATGAATCTGGCCACGGAGATGGAACTTCCGGGCCAGCGGGAGACGATCCTCCACTTCTTCGAGCGGGTGCAGAAGCGCTTTCCGACCATGCGGAAGTTCTACTGCCGCGACAAGAGGGATTTCGTGTTGGAGGAGGACAAGGACCAGGGCCGATACCGCTGGGCGGCGGTCGAGACCAAGCGTCTCTGTTCGGGTCAGGTGAATCCGCCGTCGCTCGACGCCGTGCTTGACCAGCATCGGCTGGTGCTCGAGTTGGCACCGGCATTTCTCTCCATCAGCCCCCTCGATTGTGAGGCGCTTGATCTGCTGTTCGGGTTCGATTTCGCCTTCCGCGGCAACCACAACGCCCTGCTGGCGGAGGCGCTCGGCGTCGGGCCGGCCTTCGATCGGACGTCCGAACTGCCCGGCGGCCGGGTCATCAATTACGAGCCATCACTCACGATCTCCCTCGACGAAGACTGCCGGGTGCAAGTTCGCGTCAGCACGGAGTCGAGGACCAACGCGTTTCAGGTTCGTACTGGTGACTTTTCCGAAGAGCAGTTGAGCGTCTACGTCACGGCTCGGCAGTATGGGAGCCTTGAACCGGGCACCACCTACGTCGACGCGATGGACCGACTCGCCACACTGGCTCGCGAGGTGGTCGACACTTGCGTCGTCGATCAAATCCTGCGTCCTCTGGCGAGGACGATTTCACTCAAATAGCTGGATGAGACGCGTCTTCAAGAAGCCCGGAGCGGAAGCGATGGGACACCGGGTCGTTGGGCTTTTCCCGGATCGGCATGGCACGCGGGACGATGCTTCGACCCGGAGTCCCCCGGCTTCCGCCGGGGGCTTTGATTGAAACGGATCGCATTGCCTACTGGTTTTATCGGCCTTGAAACCAGCTTTAGCGTTGGTCGCCCGAGCGGCCGCCGCGTCGGGAATCACGTGATCTTTCTGATGAGCCACCTCGTGTCGAGGAGTCACCACGTGGTTCTCCGCCACGGCTCACCTCCCCACTCCGGGGCGATCGGCTGCGAGCATCAAGATTGCCGGCGATGACGATTCCGATCGCTTCCACCCAACTCGGTACGTCGAGCACCTCGTTGAGCCCGCTCTCGATGATGCTGTCATCATCGTCGGCAGGGTGACGCTCGTCGCGGGCGCGTCCGTCGTGGCCAGCATCCTCGATGCCGAGAAACTCGAGGCCCTCGTCGTCCTCCTCCCGTCCACCGGCCACGGGAGCAAACTCATCGCGACGACCGCGGTCGAACGTCGATGCCGAACGGCGCTCTTCCCCGGCACTCCGACGGCTGCGCCTGCCGCGACGTTCGCCGCTGCCCTCTGTGGAGCGGCTCGAACGGCGGCCCGTGGAGCCTTCTCGGCTGCCAGCGGTTGAAGGTGTCGAGGTGCTGCCAGTGGTGCCGCGGCCTTCGCCCCGACGGCGGCGACGACGACGGCGGCCACCTGCCTCCCCCGGTTCACGGTCGTCTGTTTTTGTGCTCCCAGATGCATCGCCGCCTCCGGCCCGGGATGCATCCGATCGGGGTACGTCACCTGGCCTCGTGGGCTGACGCACGCCGTAACCGGCCGGCAGCGGCTCATCGTCAAAATCTCCAGCGGAATCACCCGCGGGGATCCGTGACTCACCGTCGGTGGAGCGACGTGGCGGTTCTCCGCCCTCGCGATCGGCCTGCGGGCGGACGCCGCCGACCTCTCCTTCACGGTCGCCACGGCCGCGGCGACGGCCACCACGTCGGCCCCTGCGGCGGCGACGGGGAGCGGACTCTCCGTCGCGGTCACCTTCGCCGAGGGTGTCCGGTCGCTGCTCCCCATCCTCAGGTCGGTTCGATTCGCGTGCCACTCCGGCACGATCGAACCGTTCGCCCTGCTCCTCACCCTGATTGTCTCGTAGCGGCCGTTCGAAGCCGTCGTGACTCTCTGCGCCGGCAGGCACACGCCCTGGTCCTGCACCCGTGCCATGTTCGCCATCCGTCTGGCCCGGCAGTGGGCGGTCCCTTCCTTCTTCGCGGCGACCTCGTCCACGGCCACCACGTCGGCCACGGCGACGGCGACCACGGCCTGCACCCTGCTCGTCCTCGCCGCCCCGCGGTGCGGAGCCCGATTCGTTGTGGCCGCGATCGTTTTGATCGCGGGAACCGGATTCCGCGAGTTCTCCGCCACCTGATCGGAAGGTCTCAGAGGATGCGGGCTCTTCTGTCCGCTGCGACCGCGGTGGATCACGTCGCGGGACGGAGTCGATCGGTTCACGGCTTTGCTGGGACGCCGACTCAGGAGCCGGCCGGCGGCTGCCAAAGGAGAACTCGTCGCGCTCGCGATCGCTGCGACGTTGCGGCGGCTCCACCGCTTCCCGGGCCGGCGGAGCGGCCGGTGGGAGGGGCTTGGCCGGTTGTGACCGGCTCGACGTGGTCGGTGTTTTCGGCTCACCTGCGGGTGCCAGTCCCAACGCCGATTCCAGTCCGCCCCAATCGGAGCGGACGGCGGGAGTTGGCTTCTCCTCGCGTGCTTTCTGCGGGGCGCGGGCAGGGGCTGGCGGCGTTGCGGCGGCAGGCGGTGAGGCGGGCTTGGCGACGGGCTTGGCACCGAGAGAATCGGCGAGGTTGGCCCAGGGATCGTTCTTGTGTTCGTGTTCCGACATCATGAATTCCAAAAGGGCGATGGTGTGCGGGATTTCGGCGTGCCAAGAGCGGGGGCCCCCATCGACACGTCGACACGGCGACACGTCGCACGGAGGCGATTCCAACCCGCCTGCACCAGTACCCCGGCAAGATACTACAAATCGCGCCGCTGTGGCAGTCGGCCGCGGTTTTCAAGTCCTGCCGGCCCCTAGCCGCGGGCTACCGGATCCGCTGGCCGCGGGCCAGAGCGCGGATCATGCTGCCGTTGTCGGCCACATCGAAGAGCGGCCGATACGGGCTGGCCAGACTCCGACGGGCGCGGCCAGCCGGGTAGTAGACCAGGTTGACCGACAGGTTCCACGCTGAAGGAGAAAAGGTGACGTTGGTGCCGCCCAGCGAGTAGGTCTGCGACTTGTCGGGGAGCAGATAGGTGAAGTTGCCTTCCATGGCCAGCGACCGCGCCAGCGGGGCTCGGATCGTCGATCCCACGATCCCCTGACCGTTGCCTGAGGCACCGCCCCAGACGCGGGCCTCGTTGGCGTCGCCGAAGTGCAGTCGATAGAAGGCGGTGTAGAGATCGATGGTGCTGGCCACGCCAGGCGTCCGCTGCCCGGGCACGAGGTTGCCCTGCTGTTCCAGCACATTGAAGGCTCCCCAGAAGCCCAGTTCGTGGTAGCCCCAGACGTAGCTCAACTCGCCGCGGATCTGTGAGACGTCGATCTGTTCGAAGTAGCTTTCGCTCAGATAGTCGTACACGGCTCCACCCTGCAGGCCGCGGCCCTCGAACGCCCGCGTGAAGAAGCCGGTGGTCACGAACGTCTGCTGTCGCGAGTTGGCCTGAAACGTACCCTGACTATTGGAGAGCGACGGCTGCTGGAAGTTGGTCTGAACGGCTCGACCACCCAGCTGCCAGCCGATGCCAAACGCGTTCCAGAAGGGCATCGCCCAGTTGAGATATTCGTTGGTGCCGTTGTTGGCGAGCAGGCCGAAGTTGGACTGATTCTGGAACGATGTGACGCCGGCACTGGCGGTGAAGTCGCGGTACCAGTTCCAGCCGTAGTACGGCTTGCCGAACTGACGCAGCCAGGCGCAGACCCGGCCATCGTGCGGCCAGCAGGTCAGGAAACCGTCCGATTCCTCGCAGGCGAAGGGATCGTCATAGAACGACTCGACGTGGAGTTGGGAGGGATACTCGCCCATCAACATGCCTCCATCGGCAGGCGACATCGACGGGTCATACCCTTCGACACCGTAGTCGCCGTATCCCTGTGGGCCGTATTCCGTCATCTCCGAAGGCATGGTGTTGATCACGATGGACGGATCGTCGCTCATCGTCATCGACTCGGAGGCCGCGGGCGATGGCAGCGTCTGGCTGGGCATGGCGGAGGCGGCGGGCAGCCGACCAGGGACAGAGCCCTCGTCGATTGCCGCAGCCTGCGGGGCCCGGGCCATCACCGACGGCAGCCCATCAGCATTCATCGCCAGCCGCTCGCGTCGCTGGTCTGTGGGGCTGCTGGCAGTGGCGCGGTACCTCGGGGCCAGACCGCCGCCGAGTTGGCTGGCTGCGGGAGCGTTGGCTGTTCGCCGCGGAGTGCCCTCGACTGCCAGGACCGGGCGACCAGTATTGCCCTGCGGACTGCGGAACAGATTCAGATCAGGCATGCTGGGGAGCGCTCGCTGGCCTTCGGTAGGGGAACTCGAGCGGAAGCGACCGGGTACCCGGTTGTCGCTGGTCCAATCACCCATCTGGCCCGTGGGACGCGAGCGCTGCGACGCGTATTGCTGGGGGTTCGATGGCTGGCGCTGGGCGGCAGCCACTGCAGGCACACCGGCTGGCAGACCTACCGACGCGGGCGGTTGAGCAAGCATTGGTTTTGGCGGTGCAACTGGCGGCACAGCGGGTGCCCCGCCTGTCGTCGGCGAGCTGCCGGCGGTAGGGCTGACAGCCTGTGACGGCGATGCGGTCGCGGTGCTGCCGGAGACGGGGGCTGACGTCGCCTCGGTTGATGTGGCGGCCCGATGTGGCGTCCACTTCAACTGGCTCTGCCCAGTTGAAGCAGCTTCAGTGCCTGGCTGCTGCGACAACGCGATGCCGTTGCCCAGCAGGACTACCAGGGACATGCCAACCAGATGTCGCAAACCGAGAGAAACGTGCATGACAATCTCCTTCCGATCCGTCGCTACGGCGGGGGTGCCCCGGCCGATATTCGTCAGTCGGAATAGATATCGTCATCCGGACGACCGAAACTTCCGCCAAAATCAACGCGACTGGTAGGGTTTGTCTATCTTGTGCAGTCGAGCGCGGCGGAGAGGTCGGCAATCAGATCAGTCGAGTCTTCGATGCCGCAGGCGAGACGGATCATGTTGTCTGGGATGCGGAATGCCGCCCGCTCGGTCGGCGAATAGTTCCAGTAGCTCATCACCAGCGGCTGCTCGATCAGCGACTCAACGCCCCCCAGGCTCGGGCCAATCCGCGGGATTTTGACCGAATCGATCACCCGCGCCGTCTGCCGCCAGTCGGCGTCTTTCACAAAGAAAGTCACCAGACCGCCGAAGCCACGCATCGTCCGCACCGCCAGGGCGTGGTAGGGATGGCTTTCCAGGCCAGGATAGAGCACCCGCTCCACCCGCGGATGACTCTCGAGGAATTGTGCTACGGCCAAGCCGTTGGCGTTGTGCCGTTCCATCCGCAGCGCCAGCGTTTTGAGGCCGCGCTCGAGAAGATAGGCATTGTGGGGCGAGTTCACGCCGCCCATGATGCCGCGAAGGTGGCGGACCGGCTCGAGTTTCTCCTGCCCGCCGATGACGACGCCCGCCAGTAGGTCGTTGTGTCCGCCCAGATATTTCGTTGCCGAGTGGAGCACGAAGTCGACGCCCGACTCCAGCGGCCGGAGGTTGTAGGGCGTGCAGAGCGTGGCATCGATGAGCGAGAGCACGCCGTGCCGCCGGCCGATCTCGGCAAACCTCCCGATGTCGACCACGCTGAGGTGCGGGTTCGTCGGCGACTCACTGACAATGAATTTGGTCCGAGGCGTGATCGCGGCCTCCATCGCCGCATAATCGCAGGTAGGGACCTCGCGGAATGTGACGCCGAACCGCGTGAGGTGCTTGCGACAGAACTCACGGCTGCGGTGGTAGCACTCGTCGAAGAAAACGATCTCCTCACCGGCGTTCAAGTGGGCCATCAGCAGGCCAACCAGCGCCGCCATCCCGCTGGCAAAGAGCACCCCGCTCTCTCCTCCCTCGATCGCGGCCAGCTTGTCCTCCACGACCCGCTCACCCGGATTGCCGTAGCGACCGTATTCCTCGCGGGGCTGCTTCTGCTCGATGAAGTCGATGATCGACTGTGTGTCGCGGAAAGTATAGGTGCTCGACGCGAAGATCGGGTCTGTGATCGAGAAGCCGGGCTTCTGGCGGGCCTCGCCGGCATGCACGGCCGTCGTGGACGGGCCCAAGGCGGCGGGGTGTGCTGGGCCGGAGACGTCGGGGTTGAGCATGCCGAATCCTGCTGGAAAAAATGGTCTGAGCGAGTCTAGTTGAGCCTCGGTAGACCGACAAGGAACACGGTGAGGGTAGCGTCCCACAAAGTCGCGCCGCCGGGTGGCACCGGTGGCAACGCACCGCCGGGGACGGCATCCGGACCTCCGCCGTGGGGCTCGTTTAGGTGCCGACGTGTTCTTGATGGTTCGCCGGCTGCGGCATGCTCGTCGCCGGCGGATTCTGCTGCGGGAGGCTCATGGACAATGGTGAATCGCTCGTGAGTCGCAGAATTCACCGGCTCCTGCGCGTGCCTCCGACCGGCTCCTCAGGATCGGGGATCGAGGGCTACGGTGCGCCTAAAATCGCGAAGATCGGTACACTCCCGTGGCTATGAAGAAAAAGCAAAAAAACCGTGTCATAGAGTCCGTGTCGAAGGGGGGCGATTCGGTCCCACGGTCGCTCGTGCCACCGCGTCGTGTGTGGATCGCGGTCGCCTCGCTGGCTGCCGCGGTGGCGCTCGTGCGGGGTGGGTGGCTCGAGCCGATCGTGGGGGCCATCATCGATCAGGCGGTGTCGAACATCATCACGCTGATCCTCTGCTTCTCGGCGCTGATGACGATCCTGCTCTGGTTTCTGCGGGAAAGCGGCCATGCACCGAAGGCAAAGTGGGCCGTGCTGGGCGGACTGCTCGGCGCGGTGGCACTCGGTGCTGCGCTACTGCGGATCGAGCGGGTGTCGGGGGATCTCATCCCCGAGTTTGCCTTGCGCTGGAATCCGTCCCGCGATCGGCTGCTGCCGCAGCATCGGGGAGCCACGTCGGATGCCGTGGCTCCCCAGTCGGCCGCTCCATGGCAGGCCTCGTCCACCGATTTTCCAACGTTCCTGGGACCGACTGGCAACTGCGGAGTCGATGCGCCCACGCTCGATCCCGACTGGGATGCGCAGCCGCCACGGCGGCAATGGAGGCGGCCGATCGGTGCCGGCTGGGGTGGCTTCGCCACCTGCGGTGATCATGCCGTGACGCTTGAGCAGCGAGGTGACGACGAGATCGTGTCATGCTGCTCGGTCGTCACCGGCGAGATTGAGTGGACGGTGGCGGTGAAGGGGCGGCACGAGACCGTGCTCGGCGGCGTCGGTCCGCGTTCCACCCCCACGATTTACGACGGCGCCGTCTATACCCACGGGGCCACCGGCTGGCTGCATGCCGTCGATGGCGCAACCGGCACCGTGCTCTGGAAGAAGAACGTGCTCGAAGAATTGGGCATCGATCCTGCGGCCCACGCGCTGATGGTGGCCTGGGGCAGGGCCGCCTCGCCGCTAGTCACTGCCGACCTCGTGGTCGTGCCGGCAGGCGGCCCGCGAACGCGGCGATCGGCACGGGAACCCGAGTTTCTCGCGCTCGTGGCGTTCGATCGTGTCACGGGGGAACGTCGCTGGACGACCGGCGACGAACAGATCAGTTTCGTGTCACCGAAACTGGTCTCGTTCGGCGGACGCGAGCTGATCCTGAGCGTCAACGAGGGGCATGTGGCCGGCTACGACCCGGCCGACGGCCATGAACTCTGGGAGCATCCCTGGCTGGGCCACTCCAACTCAGATGCCAGTTGCTCGCAGGCGATGCCGATCGGTGATCGACGGTTGTTCCTCTCAAAGGGCTATGGCATCGGGGCTGCCGTCTTCGAGATCGAAAAAAATGATGTCGAGCCCTGGAGCCTCCGCGAGGTCTGGCGGAATGCCGGCCTCTTGAAGACGAAGTTCACGAATGTCGCCATCCACAACGGCCATGCCTACGGCCTATCCGATGGCATTCTCGAATGCGTGCGTGTGGATGACGGCACGCGGCGGTGGAAGGCCGGTCGCTATGGCCAGGGACAGGTGCTGCGCGTCGGTGCTCTTCTGCTCGTGCAGGCTGAGTCGGGCGAGGTGGTGCTTGTCGATGCCTCGCCGGAGAAGCATGTCGTGCGGGGCCGGCTGGCCGCGATCGACGGCCAGACATGGAACAACCTCTGCCTATCCGGCAACCGGCTGCTCGTGCGAAATGCCGAGGAGGCAGCCTGTTACGAACTGCCCGTCATCAGCGGGGCCAACGAGCCCGTCGTAACGGATGCAGGTACCGCCACGGGAAACACGCCGTGAACGCCCCCATGAACGATCTTGGGGGACGGACGGCGCTTGTCACCGGTTCGACCCACGGCATTGGTCGCGAGGTGGCGGTCAGCCTGGCGGGGGCTGGGGCTCGAGTAGCCGTGCATGGCCGCTCCCGCGACGCAGCCGACGAACTGGCCGCGGTGTTAGCTCGAACCGACCGACATGCGGGCACGTTTCTTGCCGATCTCGCCGATACGCAGGCCATTGAGCAGTTGATCACCGACATTGGCCAGCGTCTGCCGCAACTCGACACGCTCGTGCTTGTGGCCGGAGCGGACGTGCTCACTGGGCCACCGGCGAAGTGGAGCTTCGAACAGAAGCTCGACCAGTTGCTGCGAGTCGACGTTGTCTCCACCATGCTCCTGGCGCGGGGGATCGGCAGGTGGATGCGGGACCGCGAGGGGGGCTCGATCGTGACGATCGGCTGGGATCAGGCAGCCACCGGCATGGAGGGCGACAGCGGCGAACTCTTTGCCGCCACGAAGGGGGCCGTGATGGCCTTCACGAAGAGCCTCGCGAAATCACTCGCGCCGCAGGTTCGCGTCAATTGCGTGGCGCCCGGCTGGATTCGCACTTCCTGGGGAGAGGGGGCCAGCGACGCTTGGCAGGAGCGGGCTGTCCGCGAGAGCATGCTCGGCCGCTGGGGCACGCCCGCTGACATCGCCGGCGCGGTCCACTGGCTCGTCTCGCCGCAGGCGTCGTTCGTGACAGGCCAGGTGCTCCCCGTCAACGGTGGCTTTCGCCCGGCGTGATGGGGGGAGGTTTCGGGGCTGCCCATGCCCCGTCGCCGGACGTTCGCTACGGCCATCCTGGCCTTCGCTCACTCGATGCTGACTGCGCTAGCCAGATCGCCTCCGCTTCGGCATCCTGCCTGCGCT
>Ga0136644_10002367_pt1 | contig 14440 bp, 21 predicted proteins | sample C_130820_EF_Meta_FD_94780 | JGI IMG/M metagenome (GOLD analysis project Ga0136644, IMG submission 94780) | Freshwater microbial communities from Lake Croche, Canada to study carbon cycling - C_130820_EF_MetaG (v2) (version 2) | ecosystem: Environmental > Aquatic > Freshwater > Lake | place... | reverse complement strand
TCTCGGACAACATGCCGTGGGGCACGTTTCTGCCGCCCGATCAGGTCACGGCCGAGGTCGCCGTCCGGGTGAATTGCATCCTGGCATGCGTCCGGTTTATCTCGCAGTCGATCGCGTGCATGGCCATGGAAATCATGCGCCGCCGGCCGGGGATGCCTAAAGAACACGCCACGGACATCCCTTGCTATGACGTGCTCACGTGGTTCCCAAACACGTGGCAGAGCCAGTACGACAAGATCGAGACGACGATGTACCACCTGGCGTTGCACGGCAACGCATACGACCGCATCGTGTCCGGCCCGAAGGGATTTTGCTCGTCGCTTGAGCCGCTGCACCCGTCACGGATGCAGGTGATGCGTGGCAGCGACAACAGCCTGACATATCGATACTTGTTCCCGGACGGCGTGTTCCGCGAGTTCCAGCAGGCCGAGATCGTGCACTACCGGTGGTTATCGGACAACGGGTTCGTTGGGCACGTGCCGGCCGAGCTCTGCGGCACGAGCGTCGCCCTGGCCCGCAAGCTGGACGTGGCCGCGAGCTCGTTCTGGGACAACTCGGCGCGGCCCGACGGCGTACTGACGACTGAGGAGACGATTCCGCCGGAAGCGCAGAACGTCATGCGTTCCCAGTGGCAGGAGACCTACGGCGGCTCACGCAAACGCGGCAGCGTGGCCATTCTGCCCAAGAAGGTCCAGTTCGTGCCGATCAGCGGCAACTCAAACGAGAGCTCGCAGTACATGGAGCTCCGCAAGAGTCTCTTGCCTGAGCACGCGCGAATCTACGGCATACCCACGACGTTGCTCGGCGACAGCGAGATGGCCAAGTTTTCCAACGTCGAGCAGGAGTTCGTGACGGCCCACGTGTTCGGCCTGCTGCCGTGGCAGAAGCGATACGAGGGCGCGATCGACCGCCGCATCCTGCGGACGTACTCGACCGGCGGCGACCGCGTCTATGCCCGGCTGGACAGCCGCTCGCTCTTGCGTGGCGACACGCAGGCCCGCGTGGCCCTGCACCAGTTCCTGTTCAACACTGGCGCCCTCACGCCCAACGAGATCCGGGACCTTGAAGACCTGTCGCTCTTGGATTCCGAGGCCGCCGACAAGACGTACATGCAGCAAGGATTCGCGCCGCTCAGCATGGTGGCCGACACGGTGTCCAGCGGCGTCGACAGCGCCAAGGAAATGGAAGGCGTGCTGGCGGTCGTCGACCGCCTGGTTGCCGGTGCCATCGACCGAGACGGCGCTATCGCCCTGATCTTGGCGTGCGCTGCGTCCATCGGCCTCGACGAGGCCGCTGCCATCGCCATCGTCAACGGTGCCATGGCCAAGGCTGGGCAGCCGGTCAACCCGGACGAGTTCGACCTGGGCGGCACGCAGCCTGCCGCCGGCGACGACTCATCCGCCATGGATTCGTCGATGGGGATGGAAGAGCAAGACGACTCGTCAGTCGTCGGCGACTCGTCGCTGGCCGCAGAGGAGGACGCAATCAATGGCACTTGAGATTGAACGACGCTACGTGGCCGCCGCCGTCGAGCCCATCGAGCTCGAGGAGCGGTCGGCCGCCCAGCCGATCATCAAGGGCATCAGCCCGCCGTTCAATTCGATGTCCGTCGACCTGGGCGGCTTCCGCGAGGTGTTTGCCCCGGAAGCGTTTGACCACCTGATCGGCCGTCACCGCAACGACCCACGCGGCGGGCTCGACGTGCTGGCGCTGTTCAACCACGACGAGAACCAGGTGCTCGGCCGCTCGACGTCCGGCACGCTGGAAATGAACCGCACCGACAAGGGTCTGGCGTATGCGATCACGCCGCCCGACACGCAGATGGGCCGGGACGTCGTAACTCTGCTCCGTCGTTCCGATCTGACGGGGGCAAGTTTCGCATTTTCCGTGGCCCCTGGCGGCGAGCGCTGGGACCAGCCGGCCGACGGCCCGGCCACCCGCACGGTCACGAAGGTCGACAACCTGTACGACATCAGCGTCGTTAGCCGTCCGGCGTACCCGAGCTCAACGGCCGCTCTGCGGTCGCTCGAGGCGTGGCGGGCCGAGCACCTGACCGACGCCGAGCAGAAGCACATCGCCGAGCGTGCCGCCGACGAGGAGGCCGACAAGCGTCGACGCAGCTGGTCCTACGCCCTGACGGCGGCCGGAGCCCGGCTGCTTGCCGCGAGGCTCAAAGCGAATGCCCCACGAATCAAGTAGAGCGTGCCGCGAGTGTGGCCAGCGCTGCCGTGTGATCACGTCGCGCCGCAACGGCGCCGACCAGGTCCAGCGTCTGGAATGCACCTGCTGCCACGCTCGCCGCAAGCGACTTGTGCCCGCCACCGAGATCTGGAGCCGCAAACGATGACAGGAGCGGACAACGTCACCACGCTGGCCGCACAGGTCTCTGTGTTTCTGGCAACTGCCCGCGAGCAGTGCAAGGACGGCGTCAGCTGGTCCGAGTTTGGCCAGATGCTCATGCAGCTGCTGCACCTTCTGGTTACAGGGCTCGACACGATCTCGACGCTCACAGGTCCAGAGAAAAAGGCGATCGTGCTGACGGCCGTGGGCACGCTGTTTGACACGTTTGCAGACCGGTGCGTGCCGCTGGCCGTCTACCCGGCGTGGATCATCCTGCGGCCGGGCACCCGTGTCCTGATCGTTTCTATCGCCGCCGGCGCCACCGAGGCCCTGCTCAAGATCACAAGGAGCTCGTCATGATCTCTGCCGCCCTAGTCCTCGCCGCCGTCTACCTGATCGCCGGTCAGCAGATCGCCGACAAGCTGTCGGCCCTGTGGGCAAACGCCAAGCTGCCGGCGGTCGACGCCAAGACCGCCGCGGGCGTCGTGCTGCTTGTGGCGGCCGCCGCGATGTTTGCCCCGCAGATGGACGCCCAGCCCCCTGCCCCGGTGCCGCCGGCCCCGGACGGGTTCTCGCTCAAGGGAAAGTTCATCGGCCCGACGGCCAGCCAGGACGCCGCCACGCTCGGGGCGCTGTGCGACGAGCTCGCCAACGTCCTCGACTACGACTGGGCACAGACCGAACCGCGTATCAAGACCGGCGCCGCCATCGAGGACCTGCGTCTGGCGGCCCGCGAGGCTCGGCTCCGCGGCGTGTCGCTGGGCGCGCGGCAGCCGTACGCCCGTGATGCCGTGAAGGCGTACCTAGATCAGTTCGCCGGCACGTCCGGTGGCCCGCTGACGCCCGAGCAGAAGTCCGCATGGGTCTCCGCATTCCGTGACGTCGGGAGGGCCGCAAACGATGCCGCGCGATGAAAATGGCGATCTGCTTGTTTACGACCCGCTGTCGTGGCGTGCCATCATCGGTGGCATCCTTGTGGCAGTGGCCGCGTGGATGGCCACGCGGGCGCTGTTCCACGCCGAGCGTGCGATCACGGGCAACACGAACTACGGCTACACGCCAGACCCGGCCGGCACCCGCGAGTTCCTGTCCGAGCTCGACAAGCCAAACTTCCGCCAGGCCGGAGCCGACGCAGTCGCCAAGGCCAAGGGCGTCGACACGTTTCTGTATCGTGCCGCTGACAAGGCCAGCCGGGCCGTCTACGGCAAGCCGTTCGCGCCGTGGAACCAAGGCAACGCCGGCACGTGCGTCTCGTTTGGCTGGGCCATGGGCTCGTGGATTGGCCAAAGCGTGGCATGGGCCGCCGGCGAGCTGCCGGCACCGCCCAAGATGGTCGCCACCGAACCGATCTATGGCGGCTCCCGCACCGCAGGACGGCTCCCGCCGGTGACGTTTGCCGGCTATTCCGACGGCTCGTATGGCGGCGCCGCTGCCCGCTGGGTCTCCGGCAAGTGCAAAGATCCAGCCGTCGGCGGCATCCTGTACCGTGAGCGATACGGGCAGCATGACCTATCCCAGTATTCCATCCCGCTGTCGCGCGAGTGGGGAAACAGCGGCGTGCCCCTCGAGCTCGCCCGCCTAGCCCACGAGCACACCGCGACGGCCGTGGCCCTGATCAATGACTACGACTCGCTGGTGGCCAGCATCGAGTCGGGCTACCCGGTGCCGATCTGCTCAAACGTTGGGTTCGCCGCCACGAACGTCCGAGACAAGGACGGTTTCCTGCCAAGAGGTGGGACGTGGAATCACTGCATGGTTGCGATCAGTTGCAGGCACGCAAAGAACAGCGGCGGCCGCGACGGAATCCTGATCCTCAACAGCTGGGGCAACTTCTGCTCTGGCCCTAAGTGGCCGCCAGATCAGCCCGACGGCTCGTTCTGGATCTCCAAGGCCGACGCCATCAGCATCATCGCCCAGGGCGACAGCTTCGCCATCGGCTCTGTCGGCGGCTTCAAGTATCGAGATCTGCACAACGGCAACTGGATGGAGGTGGCCAAGTGAACGTGTTGTTTTTTCTGGCGTTCGGTGCGATGGCTGGCGGCGTTGCCAAGTGGCTGATGCCGGGCAAGTGCCCGGCCGGCTGGCTGCCCACGATCGCCCTGGGCGTCGTTGGATCGTTCGTCGGTGGTCTACCGTTTGGCGGCCACCCGGCCGGGTTCGTTGGCTCCGTGGTCGGCGCCTGCGTGGTTCTCTTTGCCTATTCAATCTGGAGCGACGACCGATGAGCAAGGACGACATCAAGAAGATCGCAATCACCGCGCTCGTCTGCGTGGCCGTCACGTGGTGCGCCGCCACAAGCGACTACAGCCCGGTGAAGCCGCAGCAGGATCGGCCGGTCCTGCGGTTCGTCAAGCGGCTGGCGAAGGTCGGCCTGTGGGTGCTGTGGTGCGCCGAGCCGGCACCGCCCGCGCCCAACATGGCCTACCACGCCCAGGCGTACGACCGAGACGGCAACCGAGTCCTTGACCACGGGAAAGGCTGGTGACGCATGTGGGCGTATCTGCTGTCGCTGTTGACGAGCTGGTCCGCTGATCCGGCGGCCATCGATCAGGAGCCACCTCGAGCTGCTGCTGCGGTGGCGTACGCATACGTCGCCATGGCCCCGGTGCAAGAGCCAGTGCCAGAGAAAAATCTACCGTAGAGCAACCGAGTTCACCGGCATCGCGTAGTTCGAGAAAGTGCGTCCGTCGATCTTCGACCCTACGAACCACCCCGCGAGAAAATCATGAACAAGCTCCGCCTGGCCCAGGACGAAATCGCCACTCTGATCCCGCAGATCGAAGCCCTCCGTGCCGTCGATCCGAACGACGACAAGGACGGCGCCGCCCAGGAGGCGCTCGACCGCCACATGAAGCGGGCCGACGAGCTCGCCAACGTGATCGACCGTGAGAACGCGATCGAGGCCCGGCTGGCGTCCGCTCGCCAGAAGATCACCGCCGACAGCGAGCCCCGCTCGGCCGTCGAGCGTTCGGCCAAGAAGCCGCACCTGGGCGTGAAGAGCCTGCAGGACTTCGACTCGCAGGAAGCCGCCGAGACCGCCGGCATGTATCTCCGGGGCCTGCGTGACGGTCGCCAGTACCGGGCGAGCTCGGGCCTCGGCGAGACGGTCGGCAGCATCTCCAGCGGCGGCTACACGCTCGCCGGTGCCGAGTACGTGCCGATCGAGCTCTACGGCTCGGTGATCAACCGGATCAAGTACCAGTCGGTCGCCATGCAGGTGGCCAGCGTGTTCCCGGCTGTCACGAACCGGATCACGCTGCCGAAGGTTGGGGACGCCCAAGCGTCGTTCGTCGCCGAAGGCAGCGCGAGCACCGACCAGACGATCAGCACCTCGGGCGTGACGGTGAACGTGCTCGAGATGCGTGTCTCGGTGCCGGTCTCCAACAGCCTGCTTGACGACTCGCCGATCGACGTGGCGGCCCTCGTGTCCGAGCGGTTCGGCCTGGCCTACGCCAAGGCGATTGACAAGACCTGGCTCTCGGGCGACTCGTCGGTGTCCATCGGCGGCCTGTGTGCCGGCATCTCTTCCGACAGCACGTTCACCGTGGCGGCCAACTCCAGGACGACCGCTGCGAATCTCGCGTCTGCCATCGGTGCGGTCGACCCGTTCGTCAGCAACACGTGCTGGCTGGTCTCGGCCACCGGCTGGGCCGACCTGTTCAACGTGGCTGCCGGCCAGATCGGCACCATGGTGTTCGGCGGCACGACCCCGGTCCCCACGATCTGGGGCACGCCGGTGTTCAAGGTCAAGGGCCTGCCCAGCAACGTCCTCGCGGTCTACGGTGACTTCCAGTTCACCTCGGCCGTGGCGATCAAGCCGAGCGGCCTGCAGATCAGCGCGGCCCGCGAGCTGCTGATCCGGCAGAACGCCACGCTGTTCGTCGGCGTGCAGCGTATCGGTGTGAGCAATCACGCCCCCGAGTACGCCTCGATGATCGTCAAGGGCACCTGAGCCCGATAAGCCAACCCGCTATGGCCCCCTGGGTGGATCGCCGCTCAGGGGGCCGGTGGGTTTCTGGAGACACACCATGCCCATGATGCGATTCACCAAGGATCACGCCGGCCACGTTGCCGGGGACGTAATTGAGGCGTCGATGTCGTTCGCCGCGTCGCTCCTCGAGCACGGCGTGGCCGTCGATGCGTCCGAGCCGGTTGTCGAGCGTGCCGTCGTCCAGCCCGAGAAGAGAACCGCAGCCGTAAAGAAGTGAGGAGCGACCTATGCGGCTGCGGTCCTCCAAAATCTTGGGCATCAGCGGCGTCGAGCCGGTCACGCTGACCGACGCCAAGAGCCAGCTGCGTCTGCTGCCCGAGCAGACCGACGACGACGCTTTTATGGTTGGGCTGATTGCCACGGGCCGCGCTCTGATCGAGCGGCGGCTCGGCATCGCCCTGGTCCCCAAGCAGGTGCGGGCGGTCTACGACAACGAAGAGCCGCCGATCGATTGGCGGCTGGCGGCGTCGTTCATGCCGACGCTCACCATCCAGTCGACGCAGTACCGGGCCGCCCTGGGCATTACCGAGCCCTACGTGACGCTGCCGGTGTCAAAGACGCTGATCGACGCCAGCCACCCGCTGACGGTGGCCGTGGACGACCTGAGCACAAGCCCGGCGATCCACACTGCGGTGAGCGCCACGCAATACTACGTGGACGACGACAGCACGCCCGGCATCGTGCGGTTTATCAACATGCCCTACGTGCCGGCCCGTGGCACGCTTACGGTGACGTACTGGGCTGGACCGGCCTCGCCGCTCGAGGTTCCGCCCCAGCTTAAGAGCGCAATCCTGCTGTACGTGGGCCACCTGTACACGAACCGAGAGGCGGTGGTGACGAGCGGCGCCCAGCCGGTCGATCTGCCCATGGCGTTTGAGACGCTGCTGGCGTCCGAGTCCGTCAGCGGGAGGTGGTGATGGCACTGCCCGCCGGGATCCTCAGAGAGACGATCGTCATCGAGCAGGAGTCGACCGACCGGAACGCCCTGGGCGAGTCGGTGTCGACCTGGGCGACGTTTGCCAACCGCCGGGCCAGCGTGGAGTTCATCAGCTACAGCGAGCAGGAACGCCGCAAGCAGGTCGGCGGAATCGGCACGTTTGCGGTCCGCTGCCGGTACGTGCCGGGCCTGACGGGCAAGATGCGGATCCGGTGGGCCTCGAGGTCCAACCGGATTCTCTACATCGCGTCGGTCGTCGAGCACAACAACCGGGAAGAGCACGAGCTGAACTGCGACGAGAAAGCGACATGATCAACGTCGAAGCCAACGAATCACAGATGCAGAAACAGGTCCAGGACCTGATCAAGTCGTTTTTGGCGCTTCCTAAGGACATCGCAAAAAAGCGAATGAGCTCGGCGATCCGCAAGGCCACGAAGCCGTTTGAGCCGGCGCTGCGGGCGAATACGCCATATCACACCGGCAGCTTGATGCGGAGCATCAAGACAAAAAGCCGCTTATATGACCACGGCAGCGCGGGCGCGATCTGTTTTGTGGCCGGCTACACGATGGGCACGCTGCGTAAGCGCCGCGGCCAGTTCGTAATCGAGGGATCTGGGCATCACGCCATCATTGTCGAGCGCGGCACGAAGGCACGCTTTAAGAAAAACGGCGCTGGGTGCGGTGTTATGCCAGCCAAGAGAATGGCCCAGCGGACACTCGACTCAACGAAATCTCAAGTGCTCGGCGCCATGGTCACTGAACTGGCGACGGCCTTGGAAAAAACGGCAGCGGAGTACGCCAAGTAATGCCATTCCCCGAGCAGTGGGCAAAGAACGCTATCGAGGCCGCCGGCAGCTGCCAGGCGTGGCCCCTGATCGCCACCGAGTCGGCCGCCCTGCCCTACGTGGTGTACGGGCGGACGAGCACCGACCGTGGCACCAACATGGCCGGCGTGCCGGTGGTGTTCAACCCGTCGGCCCAGTTCCAAATCGAGATTTACGCCGCCACGTACTACGCCGCCAAGACGCTGGCGGACCAGGTGCGGCAGGGCCTGCACAACTTCACCGGCACGGCGTACGGCGTGACAATCCGCTCCAGCCTGCTGATTGACGAGCGAGACGGCGACCCTGTGTTTTTCGACGGCCAGGACAAGCCGACATATAGCGTCGAGCAAACCTACCAAATTCGCTGGGAGGAGTAGCCGTGCCAACGACCACAACAACGATTGCCGACTCGCAGGGGACGACGTTCACTTTCAACTCGGTCGACTTCGTCGCCAAGAATGTGAAAGTGAAGAAAGCTCGCGCCACGATCGACGTGACGCCGCTGAGCGCCGCTGCTGGAAGCACTCGCGTCCTCCAGGCCGCGCCGCTCGTCGACGGCGACGTCATCACGTGCGAATATTTTGGAACGACAGCCCCTGCTCGAGGCACTTCGGCCGCGATTTCGTGCTCTACGCTGAGCATTTCGGGCAACGCATTCTGTGAGGACTTCGAGCTCACTGCCCAGGTCGGCGAACTGATCTCAGGCACCGCGTCGTTCAAGATGACGGGCTGATCGCCCATGAGGTGATCAATGCCAAACGTTCCAGACAGCCAAGGCGCCACGCTGTACTTCAACGGCCTCGAGCTGGGCGTCCTGCAAGACGTGTCGCCGGCGTTCGCCGCAGGCAGCGTTCAAGAAGTTACGTCCATGCGGTCTCCGGTGATCGGAAGTGGTCAAAACGCACGGGTTCTGAAGCAATACAACTGCACAAGTATTGAGCCGGGAACAATGCAGTGCAGGTTTCTCGGGTCGGCAGATCTGGCCAGGAACGATGTCGGCGGGCCTGGCACGCTCGTCTTTTCGTGGCCAGACGGACAAATTTCTGGTCAGGCGTTCTGCTCCGACCTGCAGGCCGAATTTTCGGTTGGCCAGGTGCGTCAGTGGACGGCCACTTTTCAATTCACAGGTTTCACGTCATAGGAGACTTCATGCCACTCACCGCCGACGAGCTGCTCGCCCTGGACGACCTCAAGCCACCAATGCTGCTGCACGTGAAAGCGTGGGGAAAGGACGTCTACCTCCTCGACCCGACGGCAGACATCCGGGACGACTGGGAAATCTACTGCGCCGCCAATCAGGGCAAGCGGGCGAGCTGGCGGGCCAAGCTGGCCAGCCTGCTGCTGTGCGATGCCGACGGGAAGCGGCTGTTTACCAGCGATGCCGACGTCGTGCGTCTCGGCAAGAAGAACGCCAAGGCGCTGCACGAGATTTGGCTGGCCGGACAGAAGCTGTTGATGATTACCGACGAAGAAATTGAGGAACTGGAAAAAAACTGAGAAGCCGGCCGGATGAGGTTTTTCTCTACCGGCTGGCCGCCGAGCTCGGAATCTGGGACGTGGAGGGCTGGAAAAAACGGCTGACGGTTCGACAACTAAAAATGTGGATGGCGGCCTGGAGGGTAGCGCCGTTCGGCGATCCGTGGCGGATGGCCGCACGGTCGGCGCTGATCACCGCGGCGGCGTTTGGCGCGAAGCCAGACCCGAATGCCGAGGAGCGGTTCTTGCCGTCGTACAGGGAAAAGCCGCAGACGATCGACGACATCCGAGCCGAGCTCTCAAAAATCCCGGCGTTCGCCAAGCAGATGCAGGAGAACACGTAAATGGCTGCAACGATCGGAAAGGTGTCGGCCGTTTTTACGGCGTCGACAGCCGGCCTCAAGGCTGGCGTCAACGAAGCGTCTTCGTCTTTCAAAAAGCTGGCTGGAGACGTGGCTGGCGTTCGGTCCGGCATGAGGCTGTTGGCAGCCATCCAAGGCGCTCAGCTGTTTGGCCAAGTGGCGTCTGCCGCGTCGTCTGCCGCGAGGTCGTTTGTCAACATGGCCAAGGGCGAGGCGGAGACTATCGACAAAACCAGCAAGCTGTCGCGTCGACTTGGGCTAACGTACGGCGAGCTGGCTGGTCTCGGTCTGGCCGGCGATCTTGCCGGCGTGTCGATGGAGACGATCGGCAAGGCCGCCACAAAGGCCGACGTGGCGTTCGTCAAAGCCGCTCAAGGCTCGTCGTTGGCCCAAAAGGCCCTGGCTGGCGTCGGGCTGTCTGTCGACGACCTGCAGAACAAGACGCCCGCGGAACGATTCCAGATGATGGCCGACGCGATTGCCGAGTTGCCGTCGCCGGCCGAGCGTGCTCGAGCTGCCATTGGGCTGTTCGGAAAGAGCGGCGCGGACTTGCTGCCGCTGTTTGAGGGCGGAGCCGGTTCAATCCGCAAGGCAGTCGACGAGGCCAACAAGTTCGGCCTGGCATTGACCGACGAACAAGGCGTCTCTGTTGAGAACATGAACGACGCATTTACGCGAGCGTATGCGTCAATCCAAGGTGTCGTGCAGCAGGTCGTGGCCTATCTGGCCCCTGCCGTCCAGAGCGTTGCTGACACGTTCACGAACCTTGTCGGTGGAATTGGAGGCGCCAACATCGGCCAGTTCATCGGCGATGGAATTATCGCCGGGGCCGAGTTCCTGGCGACGATTGCCGACTCGTTCATCGCGTCTTTGTCGTCGGTCTGGGAGTTTGTTTCATCGGTCGGCGTGCAATGGTTCAACGTATTTGACCTTGGGCAGCGTACAGCGGCGTTCCTGTCTGGAGTTGGCAATGCGTTTAAGGTTGTCCTGGCCGCCGGAATCGTTGGTCTCACGGCGCCAGTCACGGCGCTTCTCAAAGGTGCTGATTTCTTGGCAAAGCGAGTCGGCGTCGACTTGGGCGTCGACAATTTCATCAAGGGCGCTGACGCTTTCAACGAGTCGTTGTTTCAGTCGATGACAGACGGTGGAAAAGCCGCCGGCGAAGACTTCAAGCGTGCGTTCGGCGAAGGCGGGCCGGCTGCGACGGCGCAGCGCGGTCCGGTGTCGTCGACGTTGGCCGACGCACTCAAGGCTGCACGCGAAAACGCCGCCGCAACCAACGAGGCGACGAGGTCAAAGGTAAAGCCAGACAAAATTCAAGAAGCACTGTTCACCGGCCCGTCCACCGAGGCCCTCAAGGCAACCGACAGCCGGTCGAAGGAAGGCATGGCCGAGATGTTCCGTCTGATGCGTGGCGCCAGCGGCGACGTTCAGGAGCAGCAGCTCGAGGTCCTACAACGCATCCACGAAGATCTGTCCGAAGGCGACGTCGAGGAGCTGGCCGTTTTCGCCGGAGCATGACCCATGGCAATCGCTGCAGTCCTTGAAACAGCCCGCGGCACCGGCGTCTCCGGCAAGTTCGGCGAGTCGTTCACGTTTACCCGGAAATGGATCATCCGCGTCGACTCGCCGCTGACGTCGCGCGTGAAGATCTGCCAGGCCCCCGGCGTGAAGTTTGGGGACGGCTACCCGGATTTCACCAGCCACAAGGCCATGGAATTCGACTGCACGGAGGAATCCGGCGACGGCATGGTGTGGGGCGTGACGGTGCGTTACTACATCCCGCCGGTCGAGAACAAGCCGAACCCGTCCACGGGCCTACCGACCGACTGCTGGGCGGCGTCGGGGGCCACGACCACGATCCCGCTTTTCAAGGACAAGGACGACGCCCTGATCGTGAACAGCGCCAAGGACCCGTTAGAGGGTGCCGAGCGCGAGGCGTCTGACTTTTCCTTGACGCTCACCAAGGCGTACACCGACCTGACCTGGTCGTCGACGGCCGTGGCGCAGAGCAACACGGTCAACTCAAGCTCGTGGAACTCGTCGGCCGCCAGGACGTGGAAGGTGGCGTTCCGGTCTGCCAACAAGAAAGAGCTGACTGTGTCCGGCAGCGAGACCGACACGAAACCGTACTGGGAGGTGGTGTGGGAGTTTTCCTACCGGCCCGAGACGTGGGATTTCAGACCTTGGGACGTGGGATTCAATCAGCTTGTGACCAGCGACGGAACGCCGTCGGCCAGCGGCACCAAGCGGGCCGCAATTCTTGGAGCTGACAAGAAGCCGGTGAAGTCGCCAGTGGCCCTGGCCAGCGGCGTGGCCAAAGCGGCCGGCAGTGCCCCGGATGCGCTGACGTTCCACCTGTACAAAGAAACCGACTTCTCTGTGTTCGGGACGCCCAGCTAATGGCCAAGCCGCCACGACAATCCGGCCGGAAGGTGTCGCTGACGCCGGCGACGGCAAAGCGTATCGCCGCCGTTGTCCTGGCGTACGAGCGCGGGAACAAGGACATGGCCACGCCGCCGATGCGGACCGGCAGCGACGGCACCGAGATCGTGCGCGGCACGTTCTCGGGCTCGTGGGCGAAGGGTGCCACGGCCACCGTCACCGACGGCGTGCTGTCGAGCGTGACGTACACGGCGACGAACTATTTTGCCAGCCTGACCGGCACGGGCACCAAGTCGTGCGCCATCGCATACGCCGGCGGCGAGTGGATCCTGATTGCTGCGGAGTGCTGAAATGCTTGGCAGCCCTTGCAGCCCATGCTGCTCCTCGTCGCAGTCATGCACGTCGTCTCAAATCACGACGATCATAAACGCGCTCAGGTCGGCTTCCTGCACGATGACATGGCAAGGAAGCGGAATCTACTACCAAGAGTCTGTGTCGTTTCTTGATCGGTACATATCTCGCCCGTCTCGCAACTGGAACGCTTACGTCTGGAAGCAGCAAGAGCCACCGCCGCAAACCATTCAGATGGCCCTGGACATGTCGTACAACCCGACATCTGCAGTGCAATTTGTGAACATCGCGCCAGAGTGGAAAGCTCAGGTAACCGTCAGCGTAGGTTCTGCAAACGCCAAGTGGCCAGGCACAAACTGCGGTCTGTCGATCACCGCTCAACTGTCGCTAAACGGCATCAGCAATTTCAATCCAGCGTACAACCCGCTGTACATAACAACGCCCTACATATGGCAAGTGGCGAGCACATACAGTCCATCGGGAACGACCACATCTGTGTCGCTCAATCAAGAGTCGTACACGACCGCAACCGACCTTGTGGATCAACTCGTTCTGTCGAGCGATTACGCCAGCGGGAACCCAACTTGGCCCTCCACGCTAAATTGGGCGAACACGCAATGCAATTACACTCCACAGCCTTGGTACAAGTGCTACCAGTACGGAGTCATGGCGGCGCAGGTGGTCCCAACTATCGACGAATCGGCGACATCAGTGTCTGGTAGTACGTCGCAAGTAAGCGGCGCGTATTCGCCGCCGTATCGGTTTGTCAACGGTTTCTGGACGGCACCGTATGGACCGAATAACACGACTCAAGGAAGCCTGACGCAAATTGGCGTCAGCATGACGCTGTGATTCTGTGCCATTTTTCCGACGAACGCTGTGTCACATGCGGTGCTCCGCGTGTCAACGAGCGGCAAGTCTGCGGAACTTGGAGGCCCGGCCTTGGAGACCGTGTGGCCGCCGGGCTGGAGGCCATCGGAATCACCAAGGACAGGGTGGCTGGCGTGTTTGGCGACTGCGGCTGCAAGCAGCGTCAGCAGGCCCTAAATCAAGTGGGCTACAGGCTTGGGATTGGCGTTTCCAGCGATGTTGACCGATAAACACGGTTCCCAACAATCGTGAGCATCCGCCCTCCGGAGCTCGCGCGTGGCCACGTCGTTCCAGCAAATCCCGGCAGACATGTCGATCGAGTTCGTGGCCGGCGACGAACTGAACGTCGGCCTGGCGTTCAAGGCTGGCACCGGCACCACGCCGATCAACCTGACCGGTTACACGTTTGAGTCTCGGGTGTTCGTCCCGACGTTCGCCAATCCAGACGGCTCGATGGGGGCCGGTGCGTACACGATGGGCTCGACGGCCGCCACGTTCACGATCTCGACCGTCTCGCTGACGGGCGGCACGCTGAACATCGGACTGACCGAGACGCAGACGGCGGCCCTCAGTGCGGCGGTCGGCTACCGGTGGTATTTCCGCTGGACCGACACGGCCGGCTACACGCAGACCGTACTTTCCGGGGCGTTCACCGCGAGGATCCCGTGAGCGTCACCGTCACCGTCAACGGCCAGGCTGGACCGTCGGTCGTTGCGACGACCGGCGACACTGTCGTCGCCAACGTGGCGGCCGCCACGGCCATCAGCGTGTCGGCGTCGGCAGCAGCTGCACCAGGCGGCGTGGGTGCCACCGGGGCCACCGGCCCGGCCGGGCCGTCGTACACGCTGCCAACCGCCAGCGCCACCGTCCTGGGCGGGATCAAGGTCGGTAGCGGGCTGACGAT
>Ga0136644_10002363_pt1 | contig 14450 bp, 14 predicted proteins | sample C_130820_EF_Meta_FD_94780 | JGI IMG/M metagenome (GOLD analysis project Ga0136644, IMG submission 94780) | Freshwater microbial communities from Lake Croche, Canada to study carbon cycling - C_130820_EF_MetaG (v2) (version 2) | ecosystem: Environmental > Aquatic > Freshwater > Lake | place... | reverse complement strand
TCTTGGGGTTTCCAGCATTATACAGGGGAAAATCTCGTTTGCAAGTTAGGATTGTGTTAGGAAAAAGATTTTGTGGAGTTTTTCCAGGATTTGACGTAAAGTGTTGCCACATAAAGACTTGTGACCGACAAAGCGGATGCTATTGGATGTAAGTCCTTATATAACAGACACTTACTCGCTGACACTGACGCTGACACTGACGCTGACACCGGGGGGTTTTATCTTCTAGGTATAAAGTTGGCTACCCATGCCTTTTTTGCGGGGTAGTTCATTCACAATTCAAAATTATTAACGTAATGTATTACCCAATCCTCCCCAATCAGCCCCCAAGCACAAAAAAGCCACTAAACAGTGTATAATACCATAAGGAGAAACAATATGAATGAACCAAAGTTAGTTGAATCACAGTTACATTGTCGCGCCAACGCTAGTCTAAATAGCTCCATAATCGAAGATTTACAAAAAGAGGATCGCCCACTAGATGCATTACTAGAAGAAAACAAGGATATTGATGAAAAGGACTCAAACGATGCACCAAGAAATCCCCCTCAATAATTGCATATTAAGATGTGTTCTTGGATCTAATGACTTACTTGAAATAACCAACGAGCGCATAGACCAAAACGTAGTACACACACTAGAAGTTGCCGAATTAAATAAACACTATATCTACTCTGTTGTAAAATTAGTATTACCTAATGATGTACATATAGCAGAGCGCGGTATTGGTAAAATAATAAAAAAAGACGAAAAGCATTATCTATCAAGAATTCGCCCCACTTCAATCTATCATAGCGGTAAAGTACATACCCCCAACGTCCACACATCTCCCACAAATATGATGTGTGTAGATGATCAAGTTATATCTGCATCAATAGACCCACCAGCTAATATTAATGAATTACTAGCTTTTCCTTACACAGTAATTTATTCTAATGAGCGTGGTTTTCTAGAGTCTGTCTCTCTGGATAATAATTGTACTTTAGTTAGACGTAATGATGACATAATATCTGTACCAGTTGATGAATTAAAGCAAGCCCCAACTTATAATTCAACTGAAGAAGCCCCAAAGCACAAAGGTCTTATTATATACGATAACTCCTCTGACTGTTTAAAATATTACAGCGGTAAAGGATGGCGTAAAATATGAAAGTTCCATCCAACATGACAGAAGAAGAAGTAATAGCACAAATTAATAAAGTAATAGATAGGATATCCCCCAAGTATACATTTTATGGTTATGATGTTAATGACATAAAACAAGAATCTTTTATTATTTGTTTAGATGCTTTAGATAGATATGACGAAGCGCGCCCCCTTGAAAACTTCCTATCAGTCCATCTGTCAAACAGGTTAAAAAACTTTGTTCGTGATAACTACTCATTTAGTAATAACAATGAGAAAAGAAAAGTCTCATCACCAATGTCTTTATCTTATGAAGAAAATGTAGAAAAAAACGAAACTACTCACGACGTTGATTTTAAAGATATGGACGCATTGATCACAGAACGTCTTCCGGCACGATTTCGTTCAGACTATCTCAAGTTTATTCATAATGTTTCTATGACAAAGGCTAAAAAAGAAAAAATCATTGCGATAATAAAAGAAATACTGGGGGATATTAAGAATGCGTAAGGGGCGTATATCAAAAGAAGAAGAGCGCATTATTTCGCGCTTAATTAACACAATGGCTCCAGAAGATATAGCCAAAGAACTCGACCGCGATGTTGAGTCCGTCGATCAATTTATTAAGCGAAAATTTAGACATAATTTATCACCTGAAGAAGAGGCCACTTACTCACTAGAAGATCGCCCCTACTGGAGCGAATTATCTTCACAATTTACTGAGGAAGAATTAGAGTTATTTAAATATCACTGGGGGCGTATTATATCTCAGTTTAATGATGACGTTTTTCCAACAGAAGAGTTGCAAGTAATAGACGTTATAAAGTTAGAGATACTTATGAATAGGTGTCTTAGGAGTAATAAGGATAATATATTACAAATTAACACATATGATAAGATGATAGGGGCAGAACGCGAACGCGATAAAGATCAGCAAGATATGGACTATATACTTAACCTAGAAAGACAGGTGGCTTCGCTACGCGCTTCACAGGAGGCTTTAAATAAGGACTATCGTGAATTGCAAACAAAGAAGGCTGCGATACTTCGTGAGATGAAGGGTACACGCGAACAAAGAATTAAAAGACTAGAGGATTCTAAGCAGAGCTTTACTAGTTGGGTGGCCATGTTGGTGGATAATCCAGAAAAGATGAAACAATACGGTATAGAAATGGAGAAGATGCGCCTTGCTATGGAAAAAGAGAAGGAGCGTCTATCTTCATATCATACCTACGCAGATAATACAGTAGATCAACCATTTCTTACACCGGACACTATTAAGGAATAATTATGAAGAAAGCTATTATATTCGGGATAACAGGACAGGATGGAAGTCACTTAGCAGACTTACTACTAGAGAAAGATTATAATGTCATTGGTGTGACTCGTCGCTGTAGTGTGGACAATACACAAAGAATAAAACATCTTTCTGATCATAATAGTTTCAAGTTGATCGAAGGAGATATAACAGATGTAAGTAGTGTGGTAAATATACTTAAGAATAACGAAGATGTAGATGAGGTCTATAATCTAGCAGCACAATCGCATGTTGCAACCTCGTTTAGCCAACCAGCATTAACATGGGATATAACCGGCAAAGGCTGTTTAAATATACTTCAATCTATTGTAGATACGGGCAATAATTGTAAGTTTTACCAAGCTTCATCTAGTGAAATGTTTGGTAGTTCATATGATCTAGATCCAGATGGAAATAAGTACCAAGATGAAAATACTAAATTTATGCCAAATTCGCCCTATGCTATATCAAAATGTGCGGCGCATTATTTAGTCAGATTATATCGTGATGCCTATAATGTGCATGGTAGCTGTGGTATACTTTTTAATCATGAGGGTCCGCGTAGAGGCGATAATTTTGTAACCCAAAAAATAGTTAAGTGGACAGCAAATTTTGTAAAGTGGCTACACTCTAAAGATAGGTCATCAACTAATGTTCATTTTAACAGTAACAATATAATAGTTGGAGAAGATATATTTCCCAAGTTAAAGCTAGGTAATATAAATACATATAGAGATTGGGGTTACGCTGGAGATTACGTTGAGGCTATGTGGCTTATGCTACAACAAGAAAATCCAGACGATTATGTGATATGCACAGGTAACTCTCACACTATATGGGAATTTTTAGAACTATGTTTCAAATATGCTGGCGTTAATAGTATTATCAATTGGAAAGATGCTATCCACATAGATCCAGAATTAGTAAGACCATCAGAAGTTCCTTTCTTGAGAGGAAATTGTAGTAAAGCAAAAAATGTTTTAAATTGGACTCCTAAGAATGACCTAGAGGGGTTAGTAAAACTTATGCTAGATGCAAAACTATAGAGTAACCACAGATCTTTCCGACGTTTATAAAGAACTTATACCATATTCTATACATTTAATAGGATATACTTTACCGTTTTCTTTAATATTTATAGAAGCGAACGATTACGATGACGCTTGTTTTGCGGTTGTGGACAGAATAATAAAACAAATATTAAGCAAAAGTAAATCTATAAAAAGTAGAATACTTTGCAGAAAAGTAAAAAGACTTATAAGAATTGATAAAGTAGAACAATTATGAATAATAGAAAAATTTCAGAAGATGTTTACGAACGTTTTAGAAAAGATGTTTTAAAGAGAGATAAAAAGCAATGTCAAATGCCTGGATGTAAGTCTAAGTCTAGACTTCAGGTACATCATATTAGAACTTGGGCTAGTGCCGCTTCCTTAAGATATGAAACTTGTAACGGAATAACACTATGTAGGTCTTGCCACGACAGCATAAAAAATAAAGAAAAACAATACGAAAAACTATTTAGAGAGATTATAGATGGGAAATTATAAGATTGCTCCACCTTTCACGGTCATTAAAGACACTAGAGAACAGGAGGGTTATTATTTTAGCAAATTCAACACTTGTGCTGGAATGATTGACCAAAAATTAGATACTGGAGATTATACCATACTTGGGCTAGAAGACAAGATATGTGTAGAAAGAAAAGGCTGCGTAGAAGAATTAGCAATAAACCTAGGCCAAAAAAAACATCAGTTTCTAGAAGAGATTGATCGTATGGAAAAATTTCCTTATAGGTTTATAGTATTAGAATTTTCTTTAGAAGAATTAATAAAATTTCCAGAAGATACAAGAATACCAATTAAGAATCAGTCATCATTAAAAATAACTGGCAAGTATATGTTAAAGTGCCTTGTTGAATTTCAACTATATAACAACATCAATGTCTTATTCTGCGGAAACAAAAAATCAGCCTTCCTTGCTGTTAGTAGCATTTTTAAGCGAATTAATGAAATGTACACTATTGGGAGAAAAAAATAATATGTCTACAACTAATGACAAACTCTTTGATTTACATAATTATGGATGTAATACAAAAACTAGAGAAATATTCTTGCACAATACATATATTTCCGACGAGAATAGCAATCCCGGCGTTGAGTATAAAATGGCTAATACTTTCTTAAAAAATATTAGAGCTTTAGAGCAAGAAAATACCAACGAAATTTTTATACACATGCATAGCATTGGTGGCGAATGGTCTGATGGGATGGCTATATTTGACGCTATTACTATGTGCAAATCACACGTAACTATGATAGTCTATGGGCAGGCAGAATCTATGAGTAGTATCATTTTACAGGCCGCAGATATGCGATTGATGACTCCTAATTCTTATTTTATGTCTCATTTTGGATCTAGTGATGCTAATGGTCATTATTTAAATGTGCAAAATTGGATTAAATACGAAAAGACTTTATGTGATATTATGATGGATATCTATGCTAATAGATGTGTAAAGGGCAAGTACTTTAAAGATCAAGGCTGGGATATTTCTAAAGTAAAAAATTTCTTATATAGAAAAATGAAAAATGGTGATTGGTATATAAACGCAAACGACTCAGTTAATTATGGATTTGCTGATAAAGTTATAAAATCATGGGAGTAAATGACCTCAAACTAATAGAAGAAGCTTGGCTTGGTTTAGATCAAGCTGGTAGCAACTTTTTCAATCCAATGCAGTTCGTTGCTGCCGATGAAGATGAATTTAATATAAGATTAGCTTGGATAATGACTCAACCAGACTATTTGCCATTTATCGCTAGAAACATTTTAAATACTCAGTTACTACCATCTCAATCATTAATCTTAAGAGAGCTTTGGGAACGAAAATTTCCAATGCTAATTGCCACTCGCGGTGCTGGCAAATCTTTTATGTTATCTTTATATTCAATATTACGTGCGCTAATATTACCAAAAAGAAAAATTGTTATTGTTGGTGCTGCATTTCGTCAGTCTAAAGTTCTATTTGAATACATGGAAACTCTTTGGAATAACTCTCCTATGCTAAGAGATATATGCGATGGAGATAGTGGACCAAGAAGAGATACTGATCGTTGTATACTTAAGTTAAATGATAGTACTATAACTTGTTTACCTTTAGGTGACGGTCAAAAGATTAGAGGTCAAAGAGCTAACGATATCATATGCGACGAGTTTGCTTCTGTTCCAAGAGAAATATTTGAAAACGTTGTTGCTGGCTTTGCGGCAGTTAGTGCGAACCCAGTAGAAAACGTCAAGAGGTTAGCGGCAGAGAAAAAGGCTTTGGAGTTAGGTATTGAGCTTGATAAACCTATAGAAATAAAAAAAGATAATCAAATTATATTATCTGGTACTGCTTACTATGACTTTAATCACTTCGCTACATATTGGAAAAAATGGAAATCTATTATTAAGAGCAAGGGAGATTTACACAAACTGCGTGAAATCTTTGGAGAAGACCCGCCAGAAAATTTTGATTGGACGCAATATTCTATAATAAGAATACCATATGAATTATTACCAAAGGGTTTTATGGATGCTGACCAAGTAGCAAGATCTAAAGCTACTGTACATACTGGTATTTATCAGATGGAATATGGGGCTTGTTTTACTAGAGATAGTCAAGGATTTTTCAAAAGATCATTAGTAGAATCTTGCGTAGCTTCTACATCTAATAATATTATTGATAGTAACGGAAATCCAATTTACTTTAATGCTGCCTTAATAGGAAACAAAGAAAAGCGCTATGTATACGGTGTCGATCCAGCCTCAGAAGTAGATAATTTTAGTATTGTTGTCTTAGAGTTAGATGGTAATTATAGAAAAATAGTACACTGCTGGACAACGACTCGCACAGAACATAAAGAAAAAGTAAAAAAGGGATATGTATCTGAAACAGATTTTTATTCATATTGTGCTAGAAAAATTAGAGATTTAATGCATCTATTTCCATGCTTACACGTTTCTATTGATGCTCAAGGTGGCGGCGTAGCAGTCATGGAATCGCTACATGATAAAGATAAGCTAAAGTCTGGAGAATTTTTAATATGGCCAACCATTGATGATACTAAACCAAAAGATACAGATGATGAGCGCGGATTACATATCTTAGAAATGTGTCAATTCGCAAGACACGAATGGCTAGCAGAGGCTAATCACGGAATGAGAAAAGATTTTGAAGACAAAGTTTTACTTTTTCCAGACTTTGACGCTATAAGTTTAGCCATATCTGAGTCAGAAGATATATCTAAACATCGAATGTTTGACACTCTAGAAGAGTGCGTTATGGAAATTGAAGAACTTAAAGATGAATTATCTATGATACAAATGACTCAAACATCAAACGGTAGAGATAGGTGGGACACTCCAGAAGTTTTGGTTGGCACTGGCAAGAAAAACAAGATAAGAAAAGATAGATACTCTGCACTATTAATGGCAAACATGGCAGCGCGCACAATACAGAGAACCCCAACTACTACAGAGTATAATTTTTATGGCGGCTTTGCTAATGGTGATTATCAGAAAAAAAACAAAGATGAAGATTATTATTCTGGCCCAAGCTGGTTTACTGACACTATGAAAGATGTGTATTAACTGTTATCTAATTACAATCCAATTGATAAGGAATCAATATGAATGAAGAAATGATTACATGGTCTGACGATGAGCCAAACAGCAAAAGCGCAGCTATGAGTAAATTTAGCGAAAGTATAGAAGCATATTCTGGATTGAATAAATCATCTGGTAGTAGTTTTTATAGAAACTTTATAGACATTGAACCAAACAAATCCGTTAAGCCTGGATTTACTCGTAATGATTATTATGCATTTAGGCCAGAAGAAGCTGTCCCAAATGAACAGAGAAGAATTATCAAGATGTGCATGGATGCGTATGATAAAGTTGGAATTATTAGAAATATAATTGATTTAATGGGAGATTTTGGTAGCCAAGGTATACAAATTGTACATCGTGACAAGAGTGTAGAAAAATTTTACCAACAGTGGTTTAAAAGTGTAAATGGGAAAGAGAGATCGGAAAGATTTCTCAATAATTTATATAAATGTGGCAATGTTATAATATATAGAAGTTATGCAAAAGTAACCCCACAGCTTAATAATTACATGAAATCTATTGCCAGCGATATTAAGGTTGAAGTACCAAATGCTGAAAAAAATGTAATTCCCTGGAGATATAACTTTTTTAATCCGCTTACAGTTGCTATGAAAAATGGGAACTTATCACTATTCATGGGGTTAAAGAATTTTTCCATTAAAGCAGATAATTTTTTTGATAAGTTTCAGTCTGGCAATATACCAAGTCACGTTCTTGAAAGTCTACCAAAAAATGTAAAAGAAAGTTTACTTAACGGAGAGAGAGATATTCCACTAGATCCAGAGAGGTTGGGCGTTTTTTATTACAAAAAAGATGATTGGAGACAGTGGGCTAATCCTATGATATATGCAATTCTTGATGATATCATTATGCTTGAAAAGATGAGGTTGGCGGATTTATCAGCTTTAGATGGAGCTATATCTAATATTAGACTATGGACTCTTGGTAACTTGGAATATAAAATTCTTCCAAATAAAGCCGCTATAAACAAATTAAGAGATATACTAGCTAGTAATGTTGGTGGCGGAACAATGGAATTGGTTTGGGGTCCAGAGTTATCTTTTACTGAATCTAGCAGTGAAGTATATAAATTTTTAGGTTCTGAAAAGTATACATCAGTTCTTAATAGTATATATGCTGGACTTGGAGTTCCCCCAACTTTAACTGGCATGGCTACTAACGGTGGTGGATTTACTAATAACTTTATTTCATTAAAGACGTTAGTTGAAAGATTACAATATGGACGCGACCAATTAGCACGTTTTTGGGAAAAAGAACTTGAAATTGTTAGGAAGGCTATGGGCTTCAGGTATAAAGCTCACATACAGTTTGATCAAATGACTTTATCTGATGAATCTGCTGAAAAGAATTTATTAATACAGCTAGCTGATAGAGATATTATTAGTCATGAAACTTTAATTGAGCGATTTAAAGAAATACCAGACATAGAAAGAATAAGATTAAAAAGAGAAATGGAAAAAAGAGATACTGTTGGCCCACCTAAAGCAAGCCCATTTCATAATGCTAATCAAAAATTTGAATTAGAAAAAATAGATAAGCAAGCTAAAGTAGCTAAACAAAACGCCCCTAAGTCTCCAACCGCTCCTAATCCTAACGGTCGCCCATTATTAAAACAGGATACAAATGTTAGAAAAAAGAGAGTAGATAAACCAAAATCTAAACCTGGAGTTGCAGAACTTTTAGTTTGGTCAGAAACAGCTTGGGAAAATATATCAAATACTATTAATGATTCTTTTCTTGACATTAAACAAAAAAAGAATTTACGTCAGCTTACTAAATCAGAAATATCTGAAATTGAAAATATAAAATTGGATGTTTTAACTAATATTCCAATTATGTCTAATATTAATGAGAAAGCTATACATAAAGTGTTAGCTTCTAACTCTAAGACACCACAAGAATTTCGTGATATATTAAAATATAACAGTGTAGATATTGATAATATGCGAATGGAAACATATAGGAAAAACGTCTTAGGCTTATACGTAGAGTACACCCTAAAGGGTGTATGATAAACATACAATTATACTTCTAAAAATAGGTTCAAAATATGGCAGCTAGTAAATATAACTTTAGTATAGAACAAGGAACCTCTTTTAAAATGTCTTTAGTTTATAAGGATAGTAGTGGCAACCCCGTGAATTTAACGGGGTGGTGTGCTAGACTAATATGGAAAACCAATACAAATGCTACACAAATATTTAATAGTAACAATATTGATCACAACGTTTATAAATTCACTATAGACAATGTTGCTGGCAAATTAATATTAATGATTCCAGCGAGTACAACAAACTCTTTTAATTTTAATGCAGCTAATTATGACTTGGAGTTACAAAGTCCAGACAATTTATATTCTGGTGGAGGAAAGTATACTGTACGATTATTGTTTGGTACAGTGAATATTTTAAAACGCTTTAGTCAATCTCAACAACCTCTTAATTGTATATAAATTACATGAATGATTTTATACTAGAAATATTAGATCCTACAAAAAATATACTAGAAGTGGAAACATCTTTTGGTACAGTTGTTAATAATATTCAAATTGAGATTTTTGATGAATCTACAATTACTATTAGCTCAAACGAGCCAATAATTCAACTTGCCGATATTACTGATCTATCTGTTGACGCAAGAAATTTTTTACTAACACCATCAAGTAGCGGTTTAAGAATATTAGTTACAGATGAAACTGGTAGCGGTAATTTAGTTTTTTCTAATAGTCCAAATTTTAGCGGAATACCAACAGTTCCAACGGCAGCGAATGGAACAAACACCAATCAAATTGCTAGTACCGCATTTGTTAGAACAGAAATTAATAATAATACAAGTAACAATCTTTTAATAGCAAGTGTTTCTGGCCTACAGGTCGCTTTAGATGGTAAACAACCTAGTGGTAATTATGCATCTAGTTCACATACGCATGTTGCTAGTGATATAACAAATTTTAATTCTATCGTAAGTGGGTTATTACCAGTAAAGAATGTGGTTGGTAGTGGATATGTTAATGTAGTTTCTACTACTGGTAATTATACGGTCTATGTTACTGGCCTACAACCAAGCGGTAACTATGCGCAATTAGCTCATTCGCATATTATATCGAATATTACTGATTTACAGTCTGTTTTAGATTCTAAGCAAGCTAGTGGAAATTATGCTTCACTCTCACATACCCACACAGCAACTAATATAACAGACTTCAATGCTTCGGTAAGTGGATTAGTTAATGGTATATATGCTCCATTAAATGGTCCAACATTGACGGGCATTCCATTAGCACCAACCGCAATAAGCGGAACAAATACAAATCAAATTGCTAGCACCGCATTTGTTCGCACGGAAATTAGTAATTTAATATCCTCTTCCCCAAGCACTCTAGACACTCTCAACGAATTAGCGTCAGCGTTGGGTAATGATGCTAATTTTAGCACAACTGTTACAAATAATTTGGCTGGTAAAGCCAATCTAAGCGGGGCAATCTTTACTGGATCAATTAGTGTTCCATCTGGAGATTTTACTACCTTAAGACAAAATGGTGTGATTGTTAGCGTAAGTGGTCATACTCATACAATAAACAATGTTGGAGGACTACAAACTGCCCTAGATAATAAACAACCAAGTGGAAGCTACGCCCCACTTAATCATAGTCACACGGCATCTAATATAACAGATTTTAATAGTGCTGTGAGTGGCTTGCTACCAGTTAAGAATATTACTAATGGAAGTGGTATTGATGTTTCTAGTATTGATGGTATTTATACCATTGCTGTTACTGGCAATTTTGGACTAACAAGCGAAGAAGTAGATGATAGAGTTTCTAACTTGCTTAATGCTGGTACTGGAATATCATTATCTTATAACGATAATGGTAATAGCTTAATTATTTCAACTATTGGATTACAGCCCAGTGGAAATTATAGTTTAGTTGGTCATTCCCATAGTATTAGTGATGTTAGCGGGTTGCAGTTAGCATTAGATAGTAAACAGCCAAGCGGTAATTATGCTGCTAACTCGCATACTCATACATCGTCACAAATCACAGACTTTAATACTTCAGTTAGTGGTTTAATTAATGGTATTTATCAGCCTATTTTAACTAATCCCGTAACCGGAATTGGAACTAGCGGCTACTATAGCAAATGGACTAGTTCTAGCGGAGTTAGTAGTGGTATTATTTATGATAATGGAACCAATATTGGCATAGGAACTACTAGCCCTAGTGGTCAATTACATGTAATAGGAAGTGGTATATTTAGTAATGGTATTACCAGTAGTAGTGGCTATCTATCATATTTAAATATTAACAATAATACCGTTGGTGGTTCTTATGCCCTTGCTGTTAATGGTTCAATCACAACACAAGGTCAAGATGTTACTGCTGGTGGATTTAGCATATATGGCTCAACTCTTAATAAATTAACACTTACTGGCTCAACTTTACGATTATCAACTAACGATATTACTGTGCCACATACTTTTATTCATTATTCTGGTGCTACGCCTATAGAAAGAATGAGAATAACAGGGTCTGGAGTTGGAATAGGAACAACTTCTCCGCAATCCATATTACATCTTGCTGATAACAATTCAACGACTTGGTTGACTGTAGAAAATACAAATACCGGGGCTAGCACTACTGTTGGCGTTGTTTTGAAAGATATTTATGCCTCAACACCTAATAGTGGATTGATCTATAATGATTGGTCTGGAGAAGGACTTATATTTAAAACTTCTAGAGATTTAGCTAATAGCCAAGGAGGATTTGTATTTAAGGGATCTGATAATACTACAAGAATGGTAATTAGAACTAATAGCAACGGTAATGTTGGCATAGGAACAGATTCTCCGTCTTATAAATTAGACGTTATTGGTAGTGTCAGAGCTAGTGGGGATGCTATCGTTTTTAATAAAATTTATGGACCAATTTCAACAGGAAATGCTCCAAGCATACAAATTGGATATGGTAGTTCTAGCAGAGTAGATATTACTGCTAGTACAATTTATTTAAATGGTATTATCAATCAACAAGACAATTTCAGCCTAACCCGCGTCGGGGATGCTACATCTACCGCTACTCAAAAAGATAGTTATAATTTATCATTTCAAAATTCTATATGGAATGGGTCATCTAATGGTATTAGAAATGGCGCTACTATAAAATCAACAGCATCTACCACGGTAAATGATGGCACAAGATTATCGTTTTTTATTAATAATGGAGATAATACTGGAAATAGTACAGAAAGACTATGTATTACTAGTTCTGGAAATGTTGGCATTGGAACCACAACGCCATCAACACTGCTGGATATTAATAATAATAAGTTTAGACTTCGTAATAGTAAAACCCCAACATCTCCTTCAGACATTGGTGACGCTGGGGATGTGTGCTGGGATAGTAACTATATTTATGTTTGTGTATCAAGCAATACTTGGAAAAGAACAGCTATTACTAGCCAGTGGAGTACTGACGCATACTTTTCTTATGTTTCATTATTGTTGCACATGAATGGTTCTGGATCAACATTTATAGATGATGGTCCATTTTCAAAACAAGTTACAGCTTTTGGTGGAGCTACACAAAGTAGCGCACAAAGCCGTTTTGGTGGTAGTAGTTTACAAAATAGCGCAAGTAGATATCTATCAATTAATGGTGGTTCTGAATTTAATTTTGGAACTGGAGACTTTTGTGTTGAATTATGGGTATTTCCTACAGAAGCTCCAAGTGGCAATGCCGTCATCTCAAACAGTTATACAGATGATAATATTGTTGGGTTTGCGATAGGATTCAGTACACCAAATACAATGGGCGAAGCAACTGGGTCCAGCCTTTTCTTTGGATGGTACAATAATGGATGGGTTGGGATATCTACATCTAGCACATTAAATATTAATGATTGGAATCATATTGCGGTTAGTCGTACTAGTAATACGACCAGACTTTATTTAAATGGAACACAGGTAGGGTCATCTCTTACTGTTCCTCAGTTGCCAGACATGACCACTTTAATTATTGGTCGTAGATGGGATACTAGTGTAGCGTCTTCTTATTTTGTTGGATATATTGATGAAGTTCGTATTACAAAGGGGTATAATAGAAATTATATAGGTAGTACAATTACCATCCCAACAAGCCCATTCCCTGACTATAACTCATAAAGGATTATCTATCATGTCTGTACCAATTTTAAATGCTTCTGAACCAACAGTCGTTCCTTCTAAAACTTTTGATAAATGGTGGATTAAAGAAATCAATATTATTGCCCCAGATCCAAATGGAGATGCTCATGCTCATGTTGTTTTAGCTAAATTTAGAACAAAAGATGATGGATTAGCAGAACTATCTTCAGAAACTAATGATTTAAATATTATGAATATTTTATCTTCTTCTCAAAATGATGGAGAATTAGCTAATATTATAAACTATCTTATGACATATATAGCCAGGGTTGGCATAGAACAAGGAATAATTAAATCTCCTCAGTAAAACACGGCTTTTAATAGCAGAATAGTAATATAGTTAAATCCTACCACTGAAAATATCACAAGTTTAGCTTTTTTGTATTTTTTGTGTATTATCTTCATAAGAGGCAAATATGAATGTATATAAAAAAGAATTACAAGACGGTATAGGAGAACTTGTTCAAAAACAAGTCTCAATAGCGTATTGTTCACCAGCTATACTTTCAGCAGAACATGACCTCAATCCATCATGCGTAAATAAGGTTATAGCAAATAGCGCTAATCCGAAACAAATAGATTTATATTACATTAAATCAATTTTAGTTTCTACCGGATGGAACAAAAATGATGATGTCTTTGCCGCAGCCACCACTTGGGCCGCTCGTAAGACACCAGAAGATAAACAATTTAATTTTATGCACAATGAGAACGATATCATTGGACATATAACTGGTAGCTATGTAGTAGATCGTGATGGTAAGATTTTAGCTGATGTAGATACTTATGCTTCTGATTTCGATATTGTTACAGAAGCTGTATTATATAACAGTTGGACAAATCAAGAAAATAGAGACAGGATGAAACAACTAATTGCCGAAATTGAAGATGGCAAATGGTTTGTATCAATGGAATGTCTTTTTTCTGGATTTGATTATGCGGTTATGGAAGAAGACGGATTTACTAAATTGCTACCAAGAAGCGAGGCATCGGCATTCTTAACAAAGCATTTAAGAGCTTATGGTGGAACTGGAGAGTATGAGGGACGTAAGATAGGCAGATATTTAAAAGACATTTCTTTTTCTGGCAAAGGCTTAGTTTCAAAGCCAGCTAATCCAAGAAGTGTCATCTTAGATGCTAGTCGTGCTAGCTCAGATAATAACATAACTTT
>Ga0136644_10002359_pt1 | contig 14478 bp, 17 predicted proteins | sample C_130820_EF_Meta_FD_94780 | JGI IMG/M metagenome (GOLD analysis project Ga0136644, IMG submission 94780) | Freshwater microbial communities from Lake Croche, Canada to study carbon cycling - C_130820_EF_MetaG (v2) (version 2) | ecosystem: Environmental > Aquatic > Freshwater > Lake | place... | reverse complement strand
GCCTATGTGACCTGCTCGCCGCACCTGTCCGAGACTGAATTCGTGGTTCGGGATGTGATGCGCGGTCGGGAAGGTGTCACGCTCGAAGACGCACGATGTCTTGTGCCCGAAGTTTCTGACTGCGGCGACGGTCCCTTTGTGCAGTTGTGGCCACATCGCCATGGCACCGATGCCATGTTCCTGGCCGTGCTGCGTCAATCAATGTAGCGCTGGTAGGCGTCCCACCAGTTGGAAGCAATCGCACGTTGTGCTTCAGCGAGGTCCATTGAACGCGCACACACCATGGCGTGCAATCGATTCTCAAGTCGGTCCTTGATGCGTGCTCCGGTGGCACCGGCATAAGGCTCAGGCCACAGATTTCGGGGATCGGTGGGGCTACCGCCCAATTCGAGTGAGATCAGGTGATCCTCTTCATACGATCCGGTGCGCTTGTCGGCAAAATCCGAGTAGGTCGTCGCAAGTTGCTCACGCTTGAGCCTGGTCGTGTAGGACGAGGACGGACGCACGGTCGCGGTGTATCCATGCTGGCAGATGGTGGAGTTGATGTTGGCCTGGGTGACTCGGGGATCAACGGCTCCGGGCGTGACCGCCTTGGGGAGAAGGACCGATGCGGGCACCGGTACCAGGGACGGCAGGGTCGGTGACGGCAGTGCGTTCGCTGTTGGCAGTGGGTTCGCTGTCGGCAGTGGGACGTCGGTTGGCAGTGGGTTCGCTGTCGGCAGTGGGACGTCGGTTGGCAGTGGGACGTCGGTTGGCAGGCCCGGTTGATCAACCCCTTTCTGCGCCACGCCACCGTGGTGGCTGCATGTGCCAGACCCCACGGACGGGGTCCACGACCCGTCCCGACATATCGAGCCCATTGACGATTGCGCGTGCGCCGGTGGCGCAGCCAGGAGTGTGCAGAAAGCGACCGCGGCAATGCACCGCACGCCAGTCCGCAAAGCCCCCGTCATGGTTCACAGGGTAGGTGCGGCTGAGTCGTGAGCTCCGCTTTTGCGGCTGAGTGATGAGTGCAGCCACGACGGCTAAGGCAGCAGAGCCTCGAGCGCTTCGTATGCGCCGGGCGTGCCGGCAACCAAGGGACCCGAGCCAGCCACGCCGAATTCCTCGAGGAAGGGGCTGGTGCGGCCACCGGCTTCACGGATGATGCACAGGGCGGCGAGGCAATCCCACGAATTGATGAGCGGCTCGACGTAGCCCACGAGCTGGCCCGCGGCGACGTAACACAGGGTCAGGGCACCCGAGCCCACGCGATAGAACATGCCTCCTGCAGTGTGCAGGCCGGAGAGCATGAAGATGATCTCGTCGAGCGTTGTCTTGCTGGAAGCCCCGATGCCCGTGGATCCGGCCGCCAGGGTGGTTGCATCGCTGACGTGAATGGGCCGCCCGTTCAGCGTGGCTCCGGCACCTCGTCGAGCTGCATACAGATCGCCGGTTGCCGGGGCGAAGATGAGTCCAAAGGATGTGTCGTTATCGGATACGTAGGCGATTGATACACACCACGAAGTCATGCCGAGCAGGAAAGGTGTGGTGCCATCGATCGGGTCCACCACCCACGTGCCTCCTGTTGAGCCAGACGTCACGCCGGTTTCCTCACCGACGAACGCATCGCCAGGAAACCGCTCTGCGATGGCTGACTTGATAAGTGCTTCCGTCTCACGGTCGGCCCGACTCACCAGGTCTTGCGGCCCCTTCTCGGTGACATCCAGAGACTCGAGGTCGTGAAAGAACGACAGGGCCAACGCACCTGCTTCAGCTATGAGACTCAGGCCGAAGTCGTAGCGCTCGTCCATACTTTCCTCTTCCGGCCGCGGTGGGGGATGACGTTCTCCTCGGTGATCCCGAGTCTAGGTGTGGCAAGGAAGCCAGGACGTCCAGCGGACTACCCTTCAACCGTGGGCATGCAAATTTCGCCGAGCATCTTGAATGCCGACCTGGCTGACCTCGCGAACGAAGTCAGACGCCTCGGGCGTACAGCCGAGTGGGTCCATCTCGACGTCATGGACAACCACTTCGTGCCCAACCTCACGTTCGGTCTGCCCCTGGTGGCCAGCCTGCTGACTCACATTGAGGTACCTGCTGACTGTCACCTCATGATCGACAACCCTGATCGGTGGGCACCCGGGTATGCCGAGGCTGGCGCGGGAAGTGTCACCTTCCATGTCGAAGCGGCGCAGCATCCACTTCAGGTGGCGCGCGATATTCGCGCAGCCGGAGCGCGCGCAGGGATCGCGCTTAAGCCGGACACACCTATTGATGCAATCCACGAGGCTCTTCCGTCCGTCGACATGATTCTGGTGATGACGGTCGAACCTGGCTTTGGCGGACAGTCATTCATGGCCGACATGCTGCCGAAGGTGCGGCAAGCGCGTCAGCTCGCGGACGCAAGTGATGCGGACATCTGGGTACAGGTGGATGGTGGAGTGGACGCCAAGACGATTGAGCGGTGTGCCGATGCTGGGGCCACGGTGTTCGTTGCCGGCTCTGCGGTGTATCGCGCCGAGGATCCCGCCGAGGCGGTGCTGCAGCTACGCGCACTCGCGGAGGGGGCGATTTATCCGTGACGTGGGAAGAGCACATGCAGGTCGCGCTGGAATTGGCGGCGCAAGGTCCTCGCTCGCTCAACCCCCAGGTGGGTTGCCTCATCGTTGATGCGTCGGGCGACGTCGTGGGTCGAGGCTTTCACCGCGGTGCGGGCACCGCGCATGCAGAAGTTCTCGCGCTGTCCGAGGCGGGGCCACGAGCGCGGGGAGCAACCGCGGTTGTCACTCTCGAGCCGTGTCGACACACCGGACGCACTGGTCCGTGCACGACTGCACTCATGGACGCGGGCATCGCACGCGTCGTCTACGCACAATCCGATCCCACGCCGCATGCCTCCGGCGGCGGGGCAGTCTTGCGCGATGCGGGCATCGACGTCGTGTCAGGCGTACGTGCTCAGGACGCGCAGCGGCTCACCCGTGGATGGACGTCGGTGCAACTCCTCGGAAGGCCTTACATCACGCTCAAGTGTGCGATGTCGATGGACGGGCGCGTGTCCGACCTTTCGGGGGGTCCCACGTCTATCACAGGCGAGGAATCACGCAGGTGGGCGCACGCGGAACGTGCGCGCACCGATGCGATCATCGTGGGCACCGGCACCGTTCTCGCCGACAACCCCGCATTGACAGCCCGCCTCGCCGACGGATCTCTCGCCGCTCGGCAGCCGTTGCGGGTGGTTGTTGGGACCCGCCCGGTTCCCCAGACATCGCGAGTTCTCGACGACGCCACGCCCACGCTCATGGTGGGGTCGCATGATCCGCACGAGCTTATGCGGGCTTTGGTCCAGGCTGGAGTACAGGAAGCGGTTGTGGAGGGGGGACCCACGCTGGCAGGTGTCCTGCTGCGCGCCGACCTCGTCGATTCAGTGGTCTGGCTCATCGGCCCCATGCTCTTGGGCGCCGGACTTGCGGCGCTGCCCTTGCTGCCCGTGCCACGTAGGCTGTCAGTCCACAGCGCAGTCATGCTCGGCGCGGATATCAAGATCGAAGGGACCATGAATGTTCACGGGAATAGTTGAGGAGCGCGGCCGTATCTCTACGGTTGAGCCGCTCGGCGACTCCGTGCACGTGGTCATCGCCGCGGCCGAGGTTCTCGAGGGCACGCGTTCCGGAGATTCCATTGCCGTCAACGGTGTGTGCCTAACGGTGGTGGATTGCGACGCGCATTCGTTCTCCGCCGATGTCATGCAGGAAACTCTGGACCGCAGCTCTCTTGGTGCCGCAACCACAGGGGTCAATGTCAACCTCGAACGTGCAGCGCGACTTGACTCGCGCATTGGTGGGCACCTGGTGCAAGGTCACGTCGATGGCACCGGATCCGTCCTCGCGATAGAGCCCAGTGATCATTGGACCGTTATGCGCTTCTCGCTCCCGCAGGAGATCGCACGCTATGTCGTTGAGAAGGGATCCATCACGGTCGATGGTGTATCCCTCACGGTTGTGGAGGCCCAGCGCGATTGGTTCAGTGTCTCGCTGATCCCCACGACCCTTCAGGTGACCACGTTGGGCGACCGTAAGGTGGGTGATCGCGTCAACCTTGAGGTTGATGCCATCGCCAAGTACGTCGAACGTCTCCTGGAGTGGAGGGACGCATGATCCCCGCTGATGAGCTGTTCGCCGAAGAAGACCGTGAGCCGGTGCCGGCGGCGGAGCCATGGCAGCCCGCCCCGCGTGCGGCCGGCGTGCTTCTCGACACAGTCGAAGACGCGATCGAAGCGGTACGGCGCGGACAACCTGTCGTGGTGGTCGATGACGAGGACCGCGAGAATGAGGGAGACCTGATCTTCGCCGCGTCAAAGGCGACCACCGACATGGTGGCGATGATGATCCGCTTCACATCTGGATACATCTGCGTGGGCATGGAAGGCCAAACTCTCGACCGTCTGAATCTGCCGCCCATGACCTCGGTCAATGAGGATCGTCGTGGCACCGCTTACGCGGTGTCGGTGGATGCGCGCGATGTCACCTCGACAGGAATCTCGGCAGAAGATCGCGCCCATACGATCCGCGTTCTTGCCGATTCGGCGACAGAGCCGTGGGAGCTCTCCCGGCCCGGGCACGTCATGCCCTTGCGAGCGGTACCCGGTGGTGTACTCCGTCGCGCGGGTCACACCGAAGCGTCGGTGGATCTGGCCCGGCTCGCCGGGCTAACGCCTGCAGGTGCACTGTGCGAGTTGGTCAACGACGACGGCACCATGATGCGAGCGACAGACTGTCGAACGTTTGCCGACGCGCACGGACTGATGATGATCTCCATTGCGGATCTGATTCGTTTCCGTCGCCGCATGGAACGCCAGGTCACGTTGATCGCCAAGGCGTCGCTTCCCACGGAGTGGGGCACCTTCACGGCACATGGGTATCGCGGCGAGGTGGATGACTCCGAGCACATCGCGTTGGTGATGGGCGAGATTGGTGACGGCGAAGACATTCTTGTCCGCGTCCATTCAGAATGTTTGACCGGCGACGTATTCGGCTCCCTTCGCTGTGACTGCGGCCCGCAACTGGCGGCAGCCATGCGTCAGGTGGCCCACGAGGGCCGCGGTGTCGTGCTCTACGTCAAGGGCCATGAGGGACGCGGCATCGGCCTGCTGCACAAACTTCGGGCCTACGCACTTCAGGAGCAAGGGTTGGACACTGTCGACGCTAACCTCGAGCTCGGCCTGCCGGCGGACGCTCGTGACTATGGAACCGGGGCGCAAATCCTGGTCGATATGGGCGTGCGAAGCATGAGACTGTTGACGAACAATCCGGCCAAACGAGCTGGACTGGAGGGCTACGGCCTCACGATCAGCGAGCGTGTCCCGATCGAGGTACAGCCCAACGAGCACAATCGCGCGTACCTTGCCACCAAGGTGGAACGAATGGGACATCACACACCACTAGAAGGAGTCGGACTATGACCGGATCTGGCGCGCCCACGGCTGAGGTCAAAGCGCAGGGCATGAAGGTCGCCATCGTGGCCTCGACCTGGCACGACAGCATTGTTCGAAGCCTTATCGAGGCCGCCCAGAAGGCGTGCGCGGACGCCGGAGCCAAGGCGTCGCTTTTCCGGGTAGCCGGCTCATTCGAGTTGCCCGTGGTCGCACTCGCGTGCGCAAAGGCGGACTTCGAGGCCGTCGTCGCACTGGGTGTCATCATTCGCGGCAACACCCCCCACTTCGAGTATGTGTGCCAAGCGGCCACCGACGGTCTGAACCGTGTGGCACTCGACACAGGCGTACCCGTGGGCTACGGACTCCTGACCTGTGACACCGAGGGCCAAGCTCTTGCCCGGGCGGGCCGCCCCGCGTCTTCGGAGGACAAGGGTGCCGAGAGCGCGCAGGCGGCGATCAGTGCAGCGCTGGTGCTGAGGCAATTCAACGCCGGATAGGCTTTGAATGTGAAGACCTTCGATTCGCTGTACGCCGAACTGGTCCAGAAGGTCCAGCATGAGGATTCTGCATCGGGCACCTATCGCATTGTGTCGGCGGGCGTGCATGCGTGCGGCAAGAAGGTTGTTGAAGAAGCCGCTGAAGCTTGGATGGCAGCAGAACACGAAGGTCATGACCGTGCAGCCGACGAGATCGCCCAACTTCTTTACACCGTTCAGTGCCTGATGCTGGCTAGCGATGTATCTCTCGATGACGTCTACCGGCGGCTCTAGATGCTTCGTGTAGCGGTTCCCAACAAGGGACAGTTGGCTGATCCTGCGCGAGAGATGCTGCAGGAGGCCGGCTACCTACGCTCAGCGTCATTGCGCGAGTTGGTCATTCAGGATCCTGAGAACGATGTCGAATTCTTCTTTCTCCGCCCGCGCGACATTGCCATCTATGTCGGAGCAGGCACGCTGGATCTTGGCATCACCGGTCGAGACATGCTGCTGGATTCTGCAGCGGACGCGGACGAGATCTTGGCCCTGGGGTTCGCACCATCCACGTTCCGTCTGGCGGCACCCATCGGGATGGCCAAGGATCCCGCGCAACTCTCGGGCAAGCGCATTGCGACCTCATACTCAGGTCTGCTCAACGCATATCTTCATCGCGAAGGACTCTCGGCTCAGGTCATCCAGCTCGACGGCGCTGTCGAGAATGCCGTAGCGCTCGGGGTTGCTGACGCGGTCGCAGATGTCGTCGCCACCGGTACCACGTTGCGCAAGGCCGGGCTTGAGCTCGTCGGAGATCCGATTCTCATCTCTGAGGCACTGGTAGTTCGACGCAAGGGCGCACCTTCCGACATGGCAATCGAGACATTTCTCAGACGACTGCACGGCGTCATGGTTGCTCGTTCCTACGTCCTCGTGGACTACGACATTCACAGCACAAACCTCGCGCGTGCATGCGAGCTCACCCCGGGCATCGAAAGTCCCACGGTGTCGCCACTGCTGGATCCGCAGTGGTCTGCCGTGCGCGCCATGGTGCCAGCGGCTGATGTTCATCGGGTGATGGACGAGCTGTACGACCTCGGAGCCCGAGGCATCCTCGTCACTGACATCCACGCCTGTCGCCTCTAGCCGGTGTGATCGACTTTGCCTGGCCGGCCTTTGCCGGCGACGACGGGGCCGCCGATCCAGCGATCCGAGCACTCATCGCACAAGGCGATTCGGTAGGGCTTGCTCGTGCGTTGCGCGGTGCTCGGCTCCTCGCGTCGGTTGTCGCGGTAGCCGAGGAACTCGACGAGGCAGGGGCCGACAAGTCAAGCCATATGGCCGTGGTGTCGATGGTGGCGGCGGATGGCCGGCGCGGATTGTTGGCGTTCACGGGGCTTGACTCGTTGCATGCCTGGAATCCGGATGCTCGGCCGGTTCCTTGTTGGGGGCGAGACGTCGGCAGAGCCGCGCTGGACGAGGGGGCTGTGGCCGTCGTGGTGGACGTGGCCGGGCCCGGCACGATGGTGCTGGAGGGACCCGCCCTGACCGTGCTGTACGACCACGTCGACCTGCCGGCGGTGTCGGACCTTGTGTATGAGGCGCTGGCGGGCCTGATGAAGGACCATCGCATGACGGCTATCGCCGTTGATGCGCGTGAGATGGCACTTGGCGTCGATGTCCTCGTCGAGATCGCCATAGAGGCCGACTCCACGGGGCGCAGTCCGGGAACGGTCGCGGCCCAGGCAGCCCGGGCCCTGCAGAGCTCTGCCGATCTCAGGGCGCTGGTGCCCGGGGGAATTGGTATCCGACTGGGGTAGACGGCGCGGTTAGCGCCTCAGGGGCCCTGACTGGTAGCCTCGCGGTGACTGATTCGACCTCACGGTCGGATCGCACGAAGCGGAGTCCTCGACTCCCACCCCGGATCGTCCTAGATCCTGTGGGTCACGGCATCGGCTCTTGCCGCCGCATGCCTGCCGAGGCCTCCCTGTGTCATGTCGGGGCCAGCGTGGTTCCCGGGGTGGGTTGATCCACTCAAGTCAGGAGGAACCATCAGCGTAGAAACCCGCATCAACGACCGCATCCGCGTGCCGGAGGTCCGACTCGTCGGGCCGCAAGGTGAGCAGGTTGGGATCGTCCGGATCGAGGACGCTCTGCGCCTGGCAGTGGAAGCCGATCTCGACCTCGTCGAGGTGGCCCCCATGGCCAAGCCGCCGGTGTGCAAGCTCATGGATTTCGGCAAGTTCAAGTACGAGGCCGCGCTCAAGGAGCGCGAGTCACGCCGAAACCAGGCCCACACGGTGATCAAGGAGATGAAACTCCGGCCGAAGATCGACCAGCACGACTACGAGACCAAGAAGGGTCACGTGGAGCGGTTCCTCAAGGCAGGGGACAAGGTCAAGATCACGATCATGTTCCGCGGTCGCGAGCAGAGTCGTCCCGAACTGGGACTGCGCCTGCTGGGCAAGCTTGCCGAGGACGTTGCTGAACTGGGATTCGTCGAAGCGACCCCCAAGCAAGACGGGCGCAACATGCTGATGGTTCTTGCACCGCACCGCAAGGCTTCCGGCCCCAAGGTGAAGCACGAGCTGGATGGCGAGCAGTCGGCCGACGTCGAGTACGTCGACGACGCCAGCTGACCGGTACCACCGACACGTTTGACCACCGCAGGACCAGAGCAGACAGGACGAAGCGATGCCCAAGCAGAAAACCCACAGTGGGGCCAAGAAGCGATTCAAGGTGACCGGCTCAGGCAAGATCACGCATGAGCAGGTCAACCGTCGTCACCTCATGGAGGTCAAGTCCGGCAAGCGCGCCCGCAAGCTGGAGTCCGACCAGGTTGTCGCCAAGGCCGACGTCCCTCGCGTCAAGCGCATGCTGGGCATGCTCTAAACGTCCCCCTTCCCCCTTTGACCGAACGAAGCACAGGAGAACCCCATGGCACGCGTCAAGCGCGCAGTAAATGCTCATAAGAAGCGTCGCGTTGTCCTCGAGCGCGCATCCGGCTACCGCGGCCAGCGTTCCCGCCTGTACCGCAAGGCGATGGAGCAGGTCACTCACTCGATGGTCTATGCGTTTAATGACCGCCGTGATCGCAAGGGTGACTTCCGCCGGCTGTGGATCCAGCGCATCAACGCTGCTGCTCGTGCCAACGGCATGACCTACAACCGTTTCATCCAGGGCCTCAAGGCAGCGAGTATCGAAGTTGACCGCCGCATGCTCGCCGAGCTCGCCGTCAACGATCCCGCGGCCTTTACGGTACTGGTCGATGTTGCGCGCGGCGCTCTGCCTGCCAACGCAGCCTGATCAATTTGTCCGACCGCACCGTCTCTTCGGCGAAATCGCCGAGGGTGACGGCTGTGCGGGCTTTGCATTCGCGTAGGGGCCGTGTCAAGGCTGGTTCGTTTCTTGTCGAGGGCCCGCAGGCCGTTGACGCAGCGTTGCAATCGGGTGCATCGGTAACCGAGGTCTTCGTTCTGGACTCTGATGTGTCGTGGGCCCGCGCGGCGGAATCACGTGGCGTTCGGGTTACCCGGGTCGCGCCCGAGGTCATGGATGCGATGGCGCAGACAGAGCAGCCACAGGGCGTTCTGGCCGTGTGCCCGTTGCTGGTTTCTGCATCGCTTGAGTCCATCATGAATCGTCCTGGACCGATCCTCGTGCTGGAGTCACTCTCTGACCCGGGCAATGTCGGCACGGCCGTCCGTACCGCCGACGCCGTGGGCGCTGCGGGAGTCATCGTGACCTTGGACTCGGCAGACATTCACAATGGCAAAGTTGTGCGGGCCACTGCGGGATCGCTATTCCACCTCCCCATCGCGACCGGCGCGAGCGTGGAGGACATCTCATCGGCGGCGCATGCGGCTTCACGCTCGATAGCTGTAGCGACCGCTGATGGGGCCATTGATCTTTTTGAGGCTGTAGATTCCGGGGTGGTAGGGCATTCCACCGTGTGGTTGGTGGGGTCGGAAGCTCACGGTGTGAGCGCTCTGGCACGTACATGCGCCGACCTCACAGTGACGATACCGATGACGGGGCCGGCGGAGTCCTTGAACGCTGCCGTCGCCGCAGCCATCGTGCTCTATGTGACGCGGCATGGTGAGCGGACTTCGCTGCGGTCCAAGTGACACACTTGCCGGGTGCCAAGGAGGGTCTCATGAATGTTGCTGACTACATCTCACTGCCTATTTTCGCCGAAACGGGTTATGTGGTTCTGGATTCCTACGACCAGTCCGCTGACGCGCAGGAATGGCGTGATGTGGAGTACGTCGATTGGAAGTCTTCCGGCGATACGCGCTTTGCCCCGCTGGCCAGTGCCTACGGCGACATGGAGTGCAACGGCTTCTGGAATCACACGCCGCCTAAGACCGATAAGGACGGGGTCTGGGTTCCTGCCAACGTTGCCGCCGCACCGCGCCTTGTCGAGCGTGCGCTTGAGCCCGGGGCGAACATTGGTCGGTGCCGCATCATCGAGTTGCAGCCCAATTCGTATGCAGATGCTCTGTACAACCTGCACCGTGATGACAACAACCGCCTCAACCCGGAGGGCACCGGTTGGATCGTTCGTGCATTTTTCAATCTCACGGACAATCCTGACTCGCTGATGATCCTCCGCGAAGACAAGGACGATCCGTCCACCGAAACGCGCATTCCGTTGCCCGCGGGCGCTCAGGTCATCATCGATACCCAGCGGCTTTATCACGCTGTGTGGCATCCGGGCGACAAGCCTCGTTACTGCCTCATCACGTCATACGAATCAGGACCTGAGTTGGATGCCTACATTGCGAGCAAGCACGGCGTGAGTCGAGTCGATGGGGCAACACTGACACCTGAATTCATCGCCGAGGCTGAAGCGGAAGCCCAACGCCGCCGTGATGCACGAGCGGCTGCGATTGCTGCTAAGGGTCAGGATCCTCGTTTTGGCGATGGAACATTGAAGGCGATGGAGTCGATGGACAGCATGGAGTCGATGGACGCGATGGACGGCATGGACTCCGTGCCTGCTCCTGCACCGGAGGTTTTGTCCGAGGCATGAGCGAAGTCCCCTATGGCGCGGTGCTCGATGAGCTCGAGGCCGAAGCCATCCACATTTACCGAGAGACCGCGGCAGCGTTCCGCAACCCCGTACTTCTTTACAGCATCGGCAAAGACTCATCAGTGCTGCTTCACCTCGCGCTCAAAGCATTTGCACCTGCTTCATTGCCCTTCCCTGTCATGCATATCGACACCACGTGGAAATTTCGCGAGATGATCGAGTTTCGTGACCAGCGGATTCGCGAACTTGGACTCGACCTTCGCGTTGCCCAGAACGCTGAAGCAGTGGCAGAAGGAGTGTCTCCCTTCACCCATGGAACGCACGAGTACACCCGACTCATGAAGACCGTCGCGTTGCGTGAAGGAATCGACCATTACGGGTTCGACGCCGCTATCGGTGGTGCCCGCCGCGATGAGGAGCGCAGTCGCGCCAAGGAGCGCATCTTCAGTCTTCGCGAACCAGGTCATCGGTGGGAACCACGCAAGCAGCGTCCGGAGTTCTGGCGTACAGCCAATACCCAGCTCGCACCAGGCCAGTCGATGCGCGTCTTCCCTCTCTCGAACTGGACCGAGATGGATGTGTGGCGATACATCCAGCGTGAGGAGATTCCCATTCCCGCGCTCTATTTCGCCAAGCCGCGTCCGGTTGTCGAGCGCGATGGCGCGCTCATCTGCGTCGATGATGACCGCTTCCCGCTACGCGATGGTGAGCAGGTGCAGATGCGTTCTGTGCGTTTCCGCACCCTCGGTTGTTATCCCCTCACCGGAGCGGTCGAATCGACTGCGGCATCGCTGCCCGAACTCATTGCTGAAATGGAGTCCTCCAATATCTCGGAGCGTGCAGGCCGTCTCATTGATGGCGAAGGTGGCGGCTCCATGGAGGCCAAGAAGGCGGAGGGCTATTTCTGATGGCCACCGAACTTGTCCCTGTCCTTCACTTGGTCACGTGCGGCTCTGTCGACGACGGTAAGTCAACACTCATCGGTCGCCTGCTGGCAGAAACCGGCAGCGTGCCCACGGACCAGCTTGATTACGCGCGACGCACACGACGTGGCGGCTCCACGATCCCTGTGGGGGAGATCGACTATTCCCTGCTGACCGACGGACTCGAAGCCGAGCGTGAACAAGGCATCACCATCGACGTCGCGTATCGGCACATGAACCTGCCCAACGGGCGACGTGTTCTTATCGCCGATGCCCCCGGTCACGAGCAGTACACAAGGAATATGGCTGTGGCTGCTTCTAATGGCGACGTGGCTGTGCTGTTGGTTGACGCCGCTCGCGGTATCCGGCAGCAAACCCACCGGCACCTCACGGTGTGTGCGCTCATGGGAGTTCGCACCGTGGTCGTGGCGATCAACAAGATGGACCTGGTTGGTTACGAACAGTCGGTATTCGACGCACTGGTGGCCGATGTCCTTTCCACGGCTGAGCGACTTGAGGTGCCGCAGGTGGTGGCCATTCCGATCTCGGCCATGGACGGGCAGAACGTCACAACCCCGACCGATCGCATGCCGTGGTACTCAGGTCCGAGTCTCCTGGGCTTCCTTGAGCAATGGCAGCCGATCGCTGCGCTCGATTCGGTTGGCTTCCGGTTCCCCGTCCAGTACATCGTCCGAGCCGAAGACAATTTCCGTGGGTATGCAGGCACGGTGGTGTCGGGCACCGTCCGTGCGGGCGACACCATCACTGTTGCGGATTCTGGGCGGCCTGCAGTGGTGGAACGCATCGTCACCCATGGCGGCGACCTGCCGGAGGCATCCGTGGGTCAGGCCGTGACATTAACGCTCGACCATGAAGTGGATGTGACTCGCGGCGATGTTATTGCGGGAGGCAATGAACTCCAGCCGGCCGACCGATTCGCTGTAGATCTCGTGTGGCTAGGCGAGCAACCATTGGCCCACGGTCGTTCTTATCTTCTGGTATCAGGATCGCGATCGGTGCCGGCAACTGTCACCAATGTGCGCAACCGCATGGACGTCGTGACGGGCTATGAGCATGCAGCTCGCATCCTGGAGATGAATGACATCGGTCGTGTGGAGATCGCCACGGATCGCCCGATCCCGATGGACCCGTATCGCGCCTGCCGTGACACCGGCGGCTTCCTTCTCGTGGATCGCGTGACCGCCGACACCGTCGCCGCCGGACTCATGCGCCACTCGATGCGACGCGCATTCAATGTCGTCCATCAGGACTACGACATTGACCACGAGGCGCGCGCCCTGCTGATGGGACATGAGGCGAAGGTTGTGTGGCTCACCGGTCTACCCGGCTCGGGCAAGTCCACGATTGCTGACTCCGCGGTCCGTCGACTCCACGCTATGGGCGTGCATACGTACGTTCTCGACGGCGACAACGTTCGTGGGGGCCTCAACAAGGATCTCGGCTTCACGACCGAAGATCGTGCCGAGAACGTGCGGCGCGTTGCTGAGGTCGCCAAGCTCATGCGTGACGCAGGGTTGGTCGTGTTCGTGGCTCTGGTCTCGCCGTACCGCGCCGATCGTGAGACAGCCGCGGCGCTGTTCGAACCCGGAGAGTTCCTCGAGGTCTATGTCGATACGCCGGTGGAGGTGTGCGCCGAACGAGATCCCAAAGGGCTGTACGCCAAGGCGGCCGCCGGAAATCTGCCGAACATGACCGGTGTGGGTCAGGGCTATGAGCCACCGCTCAGCCCCGGGCTCATCCTGCACGGCACCGGAGACCTCGAAGCATCGGTCGACAACCTGATTGGCGTCGTTCTGGGCTGAGCCCTGCACGGGTGCGACCCTCGCGTCCGGCAGGATGGGTTCTCGTGTCCGGTCCTAATACTTCGTTCGACCCCAAGCAGGTCGCCAGTCTTGATGCTGCCGCAGTGGCTGGCATGGTCGATCGGGCGCGTGAGGACATTGCCGCAGCCGCCGACCTGGCCGCGCTCAAAGAGGTCCGTCTGGCTCATGCGGGGGATCGGTCCCCCCTCTCCCTGGCCAACCGGGAGATCGGCGCACTGCCCCCGGCGGCAAAGGCTGAGGCCGGCAAGCGGGTGGGCGAGGCCCGCGGCGAGATCAGGGCACTCCTGGATGCTCGGCAGGTCGAGCTTGAGATTGTGCGAGATGAGCGAGCTCTGGCCGACGAGCGTGTCGACGTCACGCTGCCCACCGACTGGGCTCCGCTGGGTGCGCGGCATCCACTGACCACCCTGATGGAGCACGTGGCCGACGTCTTCATCGCCATGGGCTACGACATTGCCGAGGGCCCCGAGGCGGAGGCGGAGTGGGCGAACTTCGATGCCCTCAATGTGCCGCCGGATCACCCCGCTCGCACGATGCAGGACACCTTCTGGGTCGAGTCGCCCGACAGCGGCGTCGTCATGCGTACTCAAACCTCTCCGATACAGATCCGCGCGATGCTCGAACGCCCGTTGCCGATCTACGTCATAGCTCCTGGTCGCGTGTACCGAACTGATGAGCTCGATGCGACGCACACCCCGGTGTTCCATCAGGTCGAAGGCCTCGCCATCGATGAGCACCTGACGATGGCCGACCTCAAGGGCACACTTGATCATTTTGCGCAGGCGATGTTCGG